>OHQO01000790.1_pt1 | contig 13687 bp, 18 predicted proteins | sample 1578051 | NCBI WGS metagenome assembly OHQO01 (sample SAMEA3879592, study PRJEB24766) | human gut metagenome | biome: human-associated habitat; feature: feces | place: USA | collected 1985/1987 | reverse complement strand
CGGAGTTCGTCAACCCGGCTGTCCTCAAGAAATGGGCGACGGGAGACGGACACGCCACCAAGACGCAGATGGTCGCGGCCTGCAAGGACAGATACGGTATTGTCCCGGTGGATGACAATGCGGCGGATGCCTGCCACCTCTTCTACTATTACATCCGCAGGCACAGGCTGTGACAAGCCGACAACGGTTTGGATTTTTTCCGGGCGGCGGTAATGCTGCCGCCCGTTTTTTCAATTGACGCTCACGGTAGCTGACAGATTAGGACATGAGATTCATTATCAACCTTTTCAGTCAGTGGAAACGTGGAAAAGAAAGATGTGTTTATTGCGGTTCTCCAGCCTGAAGACGAATCCGCGAGACAGAGGGCGGAACTTCTCAGAAAATATGTGATGCCGCACAAGAATCTGATATACAGCATTTGTATCAAATATACCTATAACCAGGAGGACATCGAGGACAACTACCTCGAGGCGTTGGCCAACTTCTTCAAGTATATGGACAGTTATGACCCGGCCCGTCCGGTAAAGACCTGGATCTATGCCGTGACCAAACGGCTTGTGGCGGACCTGAACAACCGCAACAGGAACCGCATGCCCCCGGACGACAATATCGACATTTCGGAAATATCCTCTTCGCTGTCGGATGAGGACGAACCGTCGGGAAACAGCATGGGGATGGACAACTACCGCGAGTTCTATAACGATGACATCCTCTGGGCACTGGACCGGCTCAAACCGATTTACCGGGAAGCCCTGCTCTTGCAGCAGGCTGGTTACAAACTCGGGGAAATCATGGAAATCACCTATAACAACGGTACTTTGCAGACCAGGAACGTAGAAACGGTAAAAAGCCGCATCTTCCTAGCCAAGACGCAGCTGCGCAAACTATTGACACGCGATGGAGAGAAAAGAATGGATTGACGGATGCCGGAGGCTCTTTACACGGCTGGTCCGCACCACGGTGTGGGCGGATTTTGTGTTCCCGGCGGCAAGTCGGACAGGCAACTCGGGATGTGTTTCGACGGCTTGTGCCGGGAGGTCGTCTCCGTCAGTGCGGAACGCCTGTCCGACTTCTGTATCTGCCAGACATATGCCATTTCCGGATATGATACCGCGTATCGCAGGAAATGGAACGTCTCCCATTCATTCGGAAAGAAAGCCATCGGCCGCTATCTCCGCTCGGGAAAGGAACGCCGCTACCGGGAGGACCGGTGGCTGAAGAGTTTCGGGCTGTCACGGCATGATTTGGCGCGGGCAGTGGAAGACCGCCGCAGCCATCCGTTCGGGCGTTTTATTTATCCGGAATACGAGGAGACGACCAAGCGGCGACTGCTCTCCACCGAAGCGGGATATCTCGTCTGTGCGCTCTCCACGCTGATGTGGACGCCTTTCTCCCCGTCATGCTCAAAATGTGCGAAAGCGGAGCCATGCCGCAGAAGGACACAGGCGCGCTATCCGGAACTGTACCGTATCCGCTGTGAGGCGTGGCGGAAAAAGGAGGCGAAGCCATGAGTGCCGTCAATCCGCTCAGTGCCGAGTTCCTGTATGAACTCTATGCCACGGCGCTCAGACAGGAACCGTTGTGTGCTGTCCTAGCCCGGCATATGCGTAAGGAATACCTGCCGGACCGTTCGTTCCAGCAGGTACAGGAGGCGATAGCCGTACACTTCAAGACATACAAGACACCGCCGTCGTATGCCGTGCTGGCACAGACCTTCCATGAGGATTACGACGCCATCGAGCTGATAGACACTTTCCGGGAGTATGACGAGGGACAGAGTGCCGAGGTGATGACCGACATGCTGGAGTCCTACATCAAGGGGGTCCGGTTGCAGTCGGTCTATGCGGAGGTCGGAAAACTGTATAACGAGAACAAACAGGACAAGGCGGAGAAGACTCTTCGGGAATATGCCGAGTGGCTGGCAGGGTTCACGCTGAAGAGTTCCTCGTTCGTCGATGTGGCCGCGACTTTCAAGGAGCGTTTCGAGAGGAACCGCCGGCGCGAGGAGGAAGAGGAACGCTCGGCCGCCCCTCGTGTGTCCCGCTTCTACATCCCGTATCTGGATGCGCTCAATGCCGGACGTAACCTGCGAGGTCAGCTGACCTGTTTCCTGGCCAGCACAGGCGTGGGAAAGTCGCACATCGCCAAATGGATCGGTGTCAGGGCGGACATCGATGACGGGCTGCATGTGCTGCATTTCCAGCTGGAAGGTTCGGAAGAAGAGGCGTTGAACGCCTATTCCGGCGGACTGATTTCCAGGAACGCCTACTATTACGAGCGGGGAAAGATTTCGGATACGGAGATGAGACATCTGGAAAAACTGGTCGCCTCGTATGCCGGAAGCATCACGGTGCGCAGTTACCCGCGTTTCAATGCCCAGGTCTCGACACTCGACATCAAGAACGGCATTTCGGAATACAGGAAGCTCAAAGGATATAATCCGGACATCGTGATTGTGGATTCGATGGACTTGCTGACGGATGCCAACCGCCGTTCATGGGGAGCCGACCATGAACGGGCGAAGCGTATCGCGGTGGCTAATGACCTGAAGGACCTGGCGGCGGACGAAAAGGTATGGATGGTGGTGACTTACCAGTCTACCATCGAAGACCGGGAGTGGCTGAATGACGAGCGGAACGTGCTGACCGAGTACAACTGTTCGGAGGCCAAAGGTCTGGCCCGCCCGTGCACGCACCTTGTTTCGCTCAACCAGTCATCGGCTGAAAGAAAGGAGAACGTTATGCGCCTGCACGTGGCCAAAAGCCGGTTCTTCAAGAAAGGAGACACTATCAGGATTGCCACCGACTACGACAATGAGGTGTTCTATGACGGGCAGAGGACACTGAATCTGAACAGGGAATAAAAAGCCATCGATCCGGATGCGGCGTGTCGGTGGCTTTTTGACTTGTAACGACTGGAATGTTGAGAATATATGGCAGCTTACATGCGTAAAACCAATTCCGGACAGATACGATTTTTATTGTATGCCCTTTGTATTCCGCCATATCGTCCGTTCCCCATGTTATCAACAGCAGGTTTTCACATTTCAATTCCTCTGCCGCCTCCAAGGCTTTCAGTTTCCGCTCACGGGTCTTGGCGTTCGAGATATCATACGACCTTTGTTCGAGGAAAGTTCGAATGACCTCGCAAATACAAATCCGTTATTTGTAGTAATTGGAAAACGATACTTTTCATTCAGTATGTTTATTGTACTGCACAAAAAATACGCTTTTTTTATGTAGAGAGTGATCATTTTAGAAAAGTACATCTCTACACCTGATAATCAGCCAATGCTGATTATCAATCTCCTTATTTATATATTGTTTTATCGATTAGACAAAAGCAGTCATTTTTTGTCCAGCCGGGAAGACAATTTCTCTTTTCCTTTGGGTGGAAAGACCTTCCATGATTCTGCCGGTCTATTTTTATTGGGCTAATCCGGATTCTTTTTCCAAACATTTCAAACCAACCTGTAGCGGTCACGACTATACCTTAATATGGAACTGTCGGTACAGGAATATCAATATCTGGTTTCGGAGATAACCCGCGAGACGGGTGCCAAACGGGACGGGAGCGGTAAGAACCTTATCGTTCCGCGCTGCCCGTTCTGCGGAAAGTCGGGCGGTAAGTTCGGTATCTACATCGGCAAGGCGACTGCCCACCGCCGGCCTTTCATGGCCCACTGCTTCTCCTGCGGGGCATCCACCCGTACATTGGAGCAACTTCTGGCGGCTATCGGTCGCATGGACCTGATGGTTTTGCAGACAGCTGACATTGCCGCACCGTTGAACCTGCACCTGCTGGAGAAGGACGAGGCGGAAGAAATAGACGACGAACTGGTGCCGGTCGAATTGCCGGACTTTTACAAGCGCACTTTCCGGCATCCGTATTTGCAGCGGCGCGGCTTCTGTTTCGACGATTACGAGTATTTCCCGGTCGGGATAACCGGCAGGCTCAATCCGCGCTACGCGGACTATGTCGTCTTTCCGGTCATCGATGACTGTACGGTTGTCGGCTATGTCTCCCGCCATACCTGGCCGAAAGAGGATATAGACGCCCACAACCGCAAGACCAGACATAGCGGCGGGTACAAGATCCTGCGTTACCGGAACTCCACGGAAAACGACTTTTCCAGACTCCTTTATAACTACGATGCCGTCCGTATGGATGAAACCGATACGGTCATCCTCGCGGAAGGTATTTTCGATGTCATCGCCCTGACCCGCAGACTCGAACTCTATGACAATTCCCATGTCGCAGCCGTGGCCACTTTCGGAAAGAAAATATCCGATGTACAGATCTACAAGCTGCAATCGAAAGGCGTCAGAACCGTAGTCATCGGTTACGATGGTGATGCCGTCGAGTCGGTAAAGCGGACGGCTGAACGGCTGAAACCCTATTTCGAGGTTTTCATCGCGGACATTGCTGATGCCGCCAAAGACTGGGACGAACTCACGGAAGCGGAAATCTACGGGATTTTCGCCTGCCGCCTGCTGTCCGTCCTTGAATACAAACTCAAAAAAGTACAGGAAAGATGATACAGGAACTTTTCTCATGGCTCGATGCACAACGGATAACCTATATCCCGGTCGATACGGAAGTGGTGGATATTCCCGGCTTCGGGCGGCTTTTCACGGCCGACCTGTCGGGAGTGGAATCCATCTTCCGCGGCGACGGGGACAAGCTCGTGTTCAACCTGATGGAAAGTCCGGATGTGCTGATGGAAGAAGGAATCTTCCATGTGGCCTTCCCGTTCGGCAGGAACTGGTACTACTATGACCTGCGGGAAGAATTCCGTTTCAACCTGCTGAAATATATCGGCCGGCCCAAGCCTCCGGTACATGATGTACCTTTCGTGAACCTCGGCATCCATACCTCCTACGAGCTGCTGAACGCCTGCTGCTCGCCGGAAGATTTGTGCCGCAAGGCGAAATGGCTCGGGCATACGGCTGTCGGCATCTGCGACCGCAATACAATGGCCGCCACGCTGAACCTTCAGAAGGAGTGCGCCAATACCGGGCTGAAACATATATTCGGCTACTCGCTGACAATGATGCACGAAGAAGAACGTGTCGGGCTGAAGATTTATGCCTTGGATAACGAGGGGCTGCATAATCTGCTGCGCATCCAACGGGCCGTCATGGTCGATTCGGAAGACAACACCCTCCGCTATGAACAGCTGCTGATGTATGCCGCAGGTTGTGTGGTGGTTTTCGCCATCCGTTCCGTCTACTGGATGGCCGGACACCCCAAACAGGTGAAGCGTATCCGGAAAGGTGCCGAAGCGGTCTATTACCAGGTCGACGCCAACGAATACAAGGCGGACCGCATCGACAGGGAGCAACTAGAAGCCCTGAAATATTATTTCGGCAACTGTTATGATGCCGACACGGATTCATTTACAGTAGAACCAGTCCTGATTCCGGACTGCTACTACATGGACAAGGACGATGCAGGGTACAGAATCGTGGTGAACAAGATTGCCACGGGAGCCGCCCATGAACAGAGCGATGACCAGTATTTCAAGACAGCGGATGAATTGTATGACACGCTCCGTCCTCTGTTCTCCGGGCAATGGGACTTCGATTCCCTGTTTAGGCGCATGTGCCGTCCCACGGTGGAGATTGCCGGACGTGCGGACGCCTCATTCGAGACCGGGCGAATGTTCATGCCGGAATACCGTATGCGACCGGAAGAGCGGGAACGGTATGGTGACCGCCGTACGATGTTCCTCCGACTGCTTGACGACGGGCTGGACCGGAAAGTGCCGGAACCGGAGCGGGAACGCTATCGGGAACGGCTGGACGAGGAAGTCTATATCATTGAATCGACCGACAATGTGGACTATTTCCTGGTGCAGTGGGATATGGTGCGGGAGGCGCACCGGAGAGGCATCGCAACTGGTATAGGTCGCGGTTCCGCCGGGGGCTCGCTGGTTTCCTACTTGCTTGGCATAACCTCCATCGACCCGCTGAAATACGACCTTATCTTCTCGCGCTTCCTCGTGCCGGAACGCTGCGGGCTCAGCTGGAAAGACGAACTGACGGTGCTTGCCCCGGACATCACACTCGGCAAGGGCGAACGCTATGTGGAGATGGAATCTGAAGGCAAGACTTACCGTCTGTGCACGGATGCCCGGATGCGGGTAATCCGTAACGGAGAAGAGCGGACGATATACGCAGATGAATTGATGTGTGGCGACGAAATCCTTTTTGACCGCCGAGATTGCTTGTGGAACCTAAAGGAACTCGAAACCCATGAATCCGACCTACGAACACCACCGTCCCTATGACGGTTGCGACCTTTACCGGGGCGATGCACTCGATGTGCTGCCCCTGCTGGCTGAAGAAGGCATCACTGCCGACATGGTATTGTCAGACCCTCCATACGGTACGACACATTGTCGATGGGACGCTGTGATAGACATCCCCGGGATGTGGAATGCTGTACAGGGCATATCCAGACCTGACACTCCCCTACTGCTGTTCTGCCAGCATCCTTTTACGAGCCTGCTGGGCAGTTCCAATCTCCGCAGGCTGCGGTATGCCTGGGTATGGGAGAAGACGCAGGCGACAGGCTTCCTAAACGCCAGGCGTATGCCGATGAAGGCGCACGAGGACATTCTGGTCTTTTACGACAGGTTGCCGAAGTATCATCCGATCAAGACGGACGGGCACAAGCGCAAGGTCGTGATGGCCGAACACCAGCGGAAATGCGATGCCGGCGAGATATACCGGAAGCACGATAATTTCCGGGATTACATATCCACGGAACGCTATCCGCGCAGTGTGCTGAAATTCAAGACGGACAAGCAGCTCTCCTGCCTGCACGCGACACAGAAACCTGTCGCCCTGCTGGAATACCTGATACGCACCTACACCGACGAAGGAGACATCGTCCTCGACTTTGCGATGGGCAGCGGCAGTACAGCCGTGGCCTGCCGGAATACGGGACGCCGGTTCATCGGCGTGGAGATAGACCTGGGAATTTTTCAGACAGCACTAAACCGTATAACCCATGGCTGACACCCGGGAAATCTGGGTGGATATCAAGAACTATGAAGGAAAGTACAGGATCAGCAACCTCGGGCGTGTCAAGAGTCTGGAACGGCAGGTTTCGCATGACGGCATTACCTGGATACAACCCGAACGCATTATGTGCCATTGGTGCGGGACGACTTCGCTCTATGACTGTGTCCGGCTCTACAAGGGCGGTGTCGGGAAGAAGTTCTCCGTGCACCGTCTGGTAGCACAGCATTTCCTGCCCGACTGGAATCCGGGACTGGAGGTGAACCATATCGACGGGAACCGCGACAACAACCGTGCGGATAACCTGGAGATGTGTACGCACCAGCGGAATATGGAACATGCCATAGCGGGTGGCCTCAAACGGGATTACGGCGAAAAAAGCGTGAATGCCAAACTGACCAACGGGCAGGCGGAAGAGATACGGGTGAGATATTCTTCCGGCCAGGCTTCCCAGAACAGCCTGGCAAAACAGTACGGCGTCAGCCGCCAGACGGTAAGCGCGATAATACGATACAAGAAATATATACGATAATGGACGAGGAAGAAATTTGGAAAGATATTCATCATTACGAGGGAATTTATCAAGTAAGCTCCTGCGGTAGAATTAGAAGTGTCGGAAGATATGTCCGTAATGCCACATCCCAATATTGGAGGAACGGACAAATCATCAAACCGTGGGTCGGGGGTACATCCCCGTATTACAATGTTTCTTTGGCCTCTGACGGAAAAATATGTAAAAAATTAATCCATAGACTTGTCGCAGAACATTTTCTTGATGATTGGAATGCGGCAAAGGAGGTTAATCATAAGGATGGCAATAAGCACAATAATCGAAGTGACAACCTGGAAATGTGTACCAGGCAAGAAAACGTCATGCATTCTATGGTGCATAAACTCAGGGATGATTATGGAGAGAACAGTGTGAACGCCAAACTGACAAATGAACAAGCGGATCATATCAGGCGGTTACACCGGTCGGGAGTCATGCAAAATGAACTGGCTGAACAATTCAAGGTTTGCAAACAGACGATATGCGATATCGTCCACTATAAAAAGTATAAAAAATGAAAGTGACAAACGTAACAATTAAAAAAGCGAATGAAGCATTCACCGTAATGGATTCGTTCGTGGGGAAAGGACTTGTGGAGGGCGGACATTCCGCCCTCCCGTAAGGCGGATATAGATGTCGACTATGCCTCCGACCGGCGGCAGGAGATCAAGGATTACCTGGAAGAACGGTACAACGCGGACGGCCGCCAGCGTGTCTTTTCCGCCGGCACCTTTACCACGATGAAACTGAAAGCCGCCTTGAAGGACGTGGCACGCGTACACCGCGTGCCTCACTCCATCGTGAACTATATTACCGCCATGATAGATGACGGCACGGACTGGACAGGACTGTTCAGACAGGCTGCCTTCAACAGAAAACTTCGGGACTTTATCCAGACCTATCCGCTGGTCATCGAGGACGTGCAAGGATTGCTCGGACAGCCCAAAGCGGCCTCCATACACGCCTCGGCCATCGTTGTCACACCGGACACGCGGGACGGCAGGCCCGCCGAATGCTTCGATTTCCTGCCGGTCCGCAAGATGGACGGGGCACTGGTATCGGAGTTCGACGGCTATTCGGTCGATGAGATCGGATTGTTGAAGGAGGATGTGCTGGCGACAAAGGAACTTGCCAAACTGAGTGCCGTCATCGCGTTGGTCAACCGGAATTTCGGGCAGGAACTCACCATCGGGCGTATCACGCAGGATATGCTGGAAGACGGGAAGACCTACCGACTGCTCTCGGACGGCAACACGCAGAATGTGTTCCAGTTCTCTTCACCGGGCATTACCCGGTTTATCCAGGATGTACAGCCGGAGTGTATCGAGGACCTGATCGCCATCAATGCCCTGTACCGTCCCGCCACACTCGACATCGGTGCCACCGATGATTATGTCCGTTTCAGGCGTGGCGAAGTGGCCCCGGTCTATAACTACGGCTGTTATGAAGCAACGAAGAACACTTTCGGAATCATGGTCTACCAGGAGCAGTTCATGTCCGTCGCCCATACGCTCGGGGGATTCGACCTCGGGAAGACCGACCTCCTGCGCAAGGCCATAGGAAAGAAGAAAGCCGACCTGATGGCCACGCTGAAGGCGGATTTCATTGCCGGAGCCGTCGGGAACGGATGCCCGGACTATGAGGCGGAGGAAATCTGGCACAAGATAGAGGTAGCCGGGAAATATTCGTTCAACCGTTCCCATGCCGCGGCATACGCCCTTACAGCCTATTGCGGGGCATGGCTCAAGGCCAATTACCCCTCGGCATTCTACACGGTGGCATTGCAATGGGCGGACGACAAGGAGATTCCTTCGTTGATGGCGGAGATGGAACGCTGCTCGTCGGCCAAGATCGTGCCGCCGGACATCAACCGCTCCGGGACGGAGTTCTTCACCGACTATGCCACCGATGAAATCTTCTGGTCGCTTACCCGTATCAAACAGGTCGGTGTCAAGACAGTGGAATACATCGTCACGGAACGCGACCGGGGCGGGGCATATACGGGTATCGAGAACTTCATCCACCGCATATTCCGTTACAAGCTCAAGAAATACAGTTACTGGGACGATCCCGACAACGCGGAAGAGGCCGTGAAAGTCCCCGTGAACGCCCGGCATGTCAAGCACATGATCCTTGCCGGATGCTTCGACCGCATCGAAAAAGTCGGGGCGGTTACCGAACGCTGCGCGCTGCTCGAACGCGCCGCACGTGAACTGGGATTCTCCCTTTCCGAAAAGGACTTCCCGCAGGACATGCGCGGGCGGCATTTCTTCTGGTCGCAGCAGCAGATTGCCGTGTCGGGTATCGGCAGCATCGACTACCGCCGCATCTTCGACAATTCGGAAGCCAGCGGGCAGGTCAAGGGAAAAGCCTCCTACCTGACCCTGGACGAGGTGGCACGGGACGAGAATGACGGCAGGCGTGCGGCTGTCTGCGCCACGGTGGTGGATGTAGCCGAGCATACCTACAAGGACAGGGAGACGGGAAGCCGGAAGCGTTTCGCCAGGCTGACACTCTCCCAGAACAACCGCCTGGCGGAGTGCGTGTGCTGGAACGACTATTACATGGAGCACCGCACCGAGATCCAGTCGCTTAAGGACCGGGTGGTCATCCTCACGGCCGTCATCCGTTACAGCGACTACAACGGCTGCAATACATTGCAGACCTATAAGAACTCATTGTTATTCATCCAATCCTGAGAAGATATGGCACCACAGACTGAACAGAAAATATATGTAGGCATCGGGCTGGACTTCGAGACCGGAGGGCTGGACTGCCGTGAATGCGCCTGCACGCAGATCGCCCTGCAGGCCGTCCGTTTCGACACATGGCAGGTATTCGACCGCTACCAGGCGTATATCGCCCCCTACGGGAAACAGGACGCGGGACTTCCCCGGCGCAAGGTGTTGCGTACCCGCCATGAACAGGCGAAAGAACCGGAATATGTCCCGATGAAGTACGAACAGACGGCATTGGACTATTCCGCCATTACCATGGAGATGCTGCGCACGCAGGGTATGGACATGAAGAAGGTGGCCGGAGAAGTCATCGCCTTCGCCAAACGCGCCACCCTCTCGAAGGGCAACCAGTGCAAGCCCGTGCTGGTCGGACAGAACATCGCTTTCGATATCGGATTCCTGCAACAGCTGATGAACTATGCCGGACTGGCCGCCGAGTTTGAAAAGACCTTTTCCGGTACCAAGGACTATTACGGCAACTTCCAGCCGCACTACATCGACACGCTTGTCATGGGACGGTTGGCTTTTGCCGCTGATCCGGAGGTTACTTCGTATAAACTGGAACTGGTAGCCTCAAGGTTGGGCGTGGAACTGGACGATGCCCACGATGCGGCTGCCGACGTGACGGCCACGCTCGACATCCTGGGGGTCTATACCTCCCGTCTGCGCCAGACGGAAGGGACGGCAACCGCCATGCAGAAGAAAGAGAAAACCCGTAAATATTTCAAGATATGAGTATGGACACGAATAAGGAAGCCCCAGGCATTGACCGGGAACGGATTCCCGAGACCATCACATTCCGCACGGCGGACCGGATGACCTACGGGGCGCTGGGCTATGACGGGAACGAACTGATGGCGTTCATATCGGGCTACGACCTGGAAATCAAGTTCAACCTGCGGCTCATCAACTCGCTAGCGGATGCGGAGGCGTGTGCCGATGCGTTGGCCCAGGTATTCTATGACGCATTAATGGAGCAGTTGCTCAATGAAAAGGCGGATTTTGTAAAACCTCCGGGATACAAACCCGCTACTCTTTCAGAAAAGGAAGGAAGAAACGATGTCAGACAAGATAGCGAACACGCAGGATAGGCCGGAAGAGAAACCGCTCACGGAGCAGGAGCTGCAATTCTGCAACCTCTATGTGAACGGCGGGCTGGAGTATGCCGGACGGCCGAAAAAATGCTTTGTGGAGGTATTCGGTGAGGATACGGTGAAGAACCCGTATGCTTCGGCCAATTACCTGATGAACAAACCGCATGTGCTGGCGCATATCAAGGCGCTGCTCTCCTCGGAACGGTTCGAGATGGAGACGATGGCCGTGAAGCTGCAGGTGGCCGAGACCCTCAAGGCCGTCATGGACGAGACGGCCACTTCGGACTATACCGACCGTTTCGGAGTGCCGCTTTCCCCTGCGCCGCTCAGGGCCGTGTCGGTCAATGCCGCCAAGGCGCTGATGGATATCTTCCCCATCAGGCACAAGGAGGAGAACCGCCTGCGCATCGAGGGCAGTGACGGCAATGTCATCTTCAATGTGATCGTACCCCAAAACCCTATGACAGATGGTGAAAAGGAAACATAAAGTCACCAGGGAAGAAATTGCCTGGTGGATATATCTGGTGATAATGGTCGCGCTGGTCATCTACGGATTCCGGGACAGCGCGGCGGCTGAGGTTCTGATAAGGGCCATCAGGGAGGCATTCTCACTTTTAATGGAATAATGATATGGAACAATTCAAGGAATTTGTAGTGAAGTACTTCAAGATTATCGTCGTGGTACTTTCGTTCTCGCTGACACTGTACATACAGCATGTCAACAACACCGCCCAAATTGCAGAACTGGAAACCAAATGTATCGGTTTGGAAGTGGAAATCAAGAACCAGTATGACCGCATCAACGCCATGAAGCTGGACAAGTCCGTGTTCGAGGCGACCATGATGCAGCTCAACACGGTGCAGAATGACCTGCACGAGATCCGGGCCGACATCCGGGAGCTGCTGAAATGCCAGAACCTGCATAAATAACCCGATTTTTAAACTGCCGGTTATGACAAAGAATACTTATGTGAAAATCATCGCTTCTCCGGAACTTTCCCGCATGAAGCTTGGCGGACTGGCCGGCCGGAGAGGGCTGGTCGTGGAGGACCTGTCCGGTGAAGACAGGAAAAACAAGGGCGGGCTGGTTCTGTTGGAAGAGGCCTACATGGATGAGTTTGTCTGGTTCATTCCCGAAAAATCCGTGACATATGAATAGGCTGGACAAAACACTTCTGATAACCGTGCTGCTGCTCGGCGGCATCCTCTGGTTGCAGCACCGGTGGACAATACGCCTCACGGAAGAACGCGACCGTTTCCGCATGAACAGCACAGCCCTGCTTTCCGATGTGAAGCGGATGCGGACCGATTCAGCGACGATGGCCCTCGATGCCAAGGCACTGCGGCTGACCATAGACGAGTATGAGGAGTTCCGTGCCGAGGATGCCGAAACCATCAGGCGGCTCGGCGTGAAAATCAGGAATCTCGAAGCGGCGGCCCGGCATGAGGTCGAGGTGAAAGCACCGATAGACGCCGCCGTCCGCGACACGCTCATTGTCCGTGATACCGTCCCGCTACTGCGGCAGAAAGTGGAGATGGTCACGCCGCATATACATTTTAGCGGACTGATTGAAGAGAACCGTCTCAAAGGTGACATAAAGATACCCGTGACGCTTAACCAGGCTGTATGGGTGGAATACAAGGGATGGTGGTTCTGGAAGAGGGTCAAAGCTATCCGTCAGACCATATCCAGCAACAACCCGTATGTGGAAATCAGGTATTCGGAATATATAAAGATAGACAAAAAATGATGGTGGACTGCAAGCGTTGGATAGGGTGTGTTGATTGAAGCGACATTTACTCCGGACCGGGATGTATCTCAAATGATGGTTTCAGATACATCCCGGTCCGGAATATTTTAGCCCGTTGCCTGATATGGCCATTTATAACGGGCACGAGTGGGCCTGGTCCAGAACAGTAGTTTGGAAAACCATCCAATCCACAGATTTGACATCCGCCAGACCCATTGTGCCGGTAAATCCTGCCATCTGTACAGCTATACGGTTGTTTCCGGCAGCCTGCGCCGAACAGGAAACATTGCAACAATTCTGCATTACCGATGACTTATCCGGCCATGTCCGGATATTAAATGAAGATTGGCGGGACCGGCTTTCCGTTTCATCAAGCGCACCATTTCTATATCTTTCCATTCCATAACAGGTAGAGGCATGCAGTGCGCGCACCTCTTCCGTTCCGTGCAATAATGACATTCTTTCATGTCTCCGCCATATCGAAGTAAAGAAATGTTAAGCAAGGTGGATTTTCTCTCATTTTACG
>OHQO01000778.1_pt1 | contig 13818 bp, 14 predicted proteins | sample 1578051 | NCBI WGS metagenome assembly OHQO01 (sample SAMEA3879592, study PRJEB24766) | human gut metagenome | biome: human-associated habitat; feature: feces | place: USA | collected 1985/1987 | reverse complement strand
AAACCTTATTTGCGGGGGAATACCTAAAGATACAAAAAAGCCAACTAATTCGCAATATTTTATGTATGAATTAGTTGGCTAATTTTATAGTATTTACTGAATGTCCCTTATTAACCAATCTTTCTACTTCCTTCCCTGATAATATCAACGATATGCTCGTTAGTGATAATCTGCATTCCGTGACGGTCTGCAGTAATTCCGTCTGTCAGGCGGTAAGTGTACCTCGGAATTCTTCCTTCCATAACAGTCGGCAGATAAGCAAATTTGAAATGCGGACACTTCTCATGCAATGTCTGACCGGCTTCCAAAATATGGGTAGAAATAATGAATGAACAATTCTGATGAATTGAAAAAGCCTCTATGACGGCGACAGTGGCATCATAAGCATCTTTTACATTCGTACCTTTAAATAACTCATCTAATATAATTACCATATTTTTACCAGCAGCAACTTCACTGGCAACGAATTTCACACGCAATACTTCAGCATAGAAATGGCTATATCCCATATTTAAATTATCCGATACATTTATAGAAGTATATAAACCATCCTGTACCGTAAATTCCATCTTTTCAGCAGCCACAGGGAAACCCATATGTGCCATATACACAGCAACTCCAAAGGACTTCATAAATGTAGACTTACCGGCCATATTCGCACCGGTTAAAAAAAGCACATTTTGATTATGGCTGATACAAATACTGTTAGCAACAGCATTGCGTACCTGCGGATGGAAAACATTCACCAAATCAATGCGATTATCCGTTGTTGACGATGGATATGCCACAGCTCGAGAAAATCCTCTCTGAGCCGCAACAGCAGCACCGGTACTGCCGGACGATACCAGCGCATCGCATTTTTTCTCGCGCAAAAGGCGGGTTGCTACAACAATAGAAGAATTCTTCTTTGTTTTTACGGCAATGGAAGGGTGCTCGTCCATTCTCACAACTTCCGTTGCCGGACAAATGCTGAGCCTGCTGTCCGTATCGGCTTTGTATTCGCGCAGCAGGTTCTCGATGGTTTCCGGGTCACCTACCAGCACAATTTCACAGTTAAATTCTTTTACAGCCTGTACCGCTCCAAGCACAAGTTCTTTCGGGCCATAGTCCGTTCCCATTACATCAAGCGCGATTTTCATATGCCTGTGTCGTCCTTTCGTCCGGGCAGGGTACAATTATAAATTTTGCCCGGAATACTTCCTCATTATTATTTCTTATTTTAACCCAAATTATATATTTATTAAGCTCCCTGCGTATAACCTCTGCCTTTGCCACCAGCGTAGCCCCTGCATATACGGGCACTTTATACTTAACATTGCCCACACCGGTAAGGGCCGCTTCGGCATCAACAACTGCCAGCGCCAGGGTATTTGCCATGGCAAACATGTAATAGCCTCTTGCCACACCTGTTTTTTCCAATACCATATCAGGAGTTATTTTCAGCATGGAAATGCCGGAATGATTAAGTTCCAGGTCAATCAGGTCACCGACAATATCTTTTTTGTCAATGGCTTTCAGCTTTACCTGCGCGTTCTCGGCCATCTGGCGCGTGCGCTCGCGCAGTTCCGGGATGTTAAGGCTTAGCCTGTCCAAACGGATAGTCTGAATGCTGACCGCCAGATTTTTAGCAAGCTGCTCATCCGTTAAAAAAGGGTTTCTTTGCAGCATTTTAAACAAGCGCTCATGCCGTATTACTTTTTTAGCAGAATTCATAACATCACCTTATTTTAATACCTACTCCTAATATCTGGATTTATTATAATAGTACAAATAAAAAAAAGCAAGCAAAATTTTTTACCTGCTTTTCATCCTTAAAACGGCAAAATAAAAAGAGGCCGCAAAGCCTCTTTAACAAATATCCGGTTAAAAGCAAAAACCCCCAAGCCTTAGGCTTAGGGGGTATTTTTTACTCAGCGTCTTTTGCTACAACCTGTTTACCATTGTAGTAACCACATTCGGGGCAAACACGGTGCGGCATTTTCATTTCGTGACATTGCGGGCATTCAACTAAGCCGGGAGCGGTAAGCTTCCAGTTTGCACGGCGGGAATCACGGCGCGCTTTAGACATTTTTCTTTTTGGTACTGCCATTGTTGGTACACCTCCTCAAGCTGTAAGGCAAAATTTAATTTTTGATGAATTGCTTTAATGCCGCCAGTCTGGGATCAACCGAAGTTGTATCACAGCCGCAGTCGCCTTCATTTCTGTCAGCCCCGCAGACCGGACACAGCCCACGGCAATCTTCCCTGCAAAGTGCTTGCAAAGGAACTGCCAAAAGGAGGCTCTCTCGAACAGGCTCTGTTATATCAAGCAGATCTGATTCATAGATAAAAGCATCATTTTCAATGTTTTCAGCTCCTGCCGGATAAAATTTTTCAACCACCTGGGCGTTCAGCTTTTCGGTGTAAACCTTAAGGCAGCGTCCGCAGGTGCGTTCAATTTCCGTTGCTGCTTCGGCCTTGAGCAAAATTACATCGCCCGCATTTTCAACCATGCCTTTTAAAACAACAGGCGCGGTAATTTTTAAATCGGCTTCTGTAATTCCAAGCTCGTCATGCGTCAGTTCATACGAAAATTCTTTGCTTCCGACAAGTCTTTTTTTGATTTCTGCGACATTTATTCTTATCATATTTCACCAATCGTATCAATTATAGCTATGTGAAGCTGCTTTGTCAAGTAATAGTTATCGCCCGCAGGCTTACAATTTTATAATGCGGCGGCAGATATTTACAGTGTCGCGCGCAATTACAAGCTCCTCGTTGGTAGGAATTGCAAAAATTTTTACCTTTGCGCCGTCAACATTAATTTCCTGGTTTTTGCCGCGCGCCTTGTTTTTCACCGGGTCGATGCCGGTACCGAGATACTCCAGCCCTTCGCAGATTTTCTCGCGCATGGAAGAAGAATTTTCTCCAAGCCCCGCCGTAAATACAATGGCATCCACGCCGCCCATCGCCGCCGTATAAGCGCCGATATATTTTTTTACGCGGTAAGCAAAAACGTCAATCGCCAGCTGGCTGCGTTCATCGCCGCGGTGCGCCGCGCTTTCCAAATCCCTGAAATCGCTGGAAAGCCCGCTGATACCCAAAACGCCGCTGCGGCGGTTCAGGTATTCGTCAATCTGCTCGGCATCCATATTTTCTTTAACAATTAAAAAGGGAATAATCGCCGGGTCAATCTCGCCGGAGCGCGTGCCCATAACAAGCCCGTCCAGTGGGGTATAGCCCATGCTGGTATCAATGGATTTGCCGTATTTAACAGCCGCCACGCTGGAGCCGTTGCCCAGATGGCAGGTAATAATGCGGTAATCCGAAACTTCTCCGCCCATCATTCTGGCGGCTTCCTGCGCCACATATTTATGCGAAGTGCCGTGGAAACCGTAACGGCGCACGCCGTATTTTACATACAGCTCATAAGGCAGACCGTATAAATAGGCTTTTTCCGGCATGGTCTGATGAAACGCCGTATCGAAAACAACAACCTGCGGCACCTGCGGCATTAACGCCATGCAAGCCTTAACGCCGTTTAAGTTGGGCGGGTTGTGCAGCGGCGCAAGCTCGGCGCACGCAGCAATGCCTTCAAGCACATCCGGCGTTACAAGCACGGAATCGGAAAAGCGTTCGCCGCCGTGAACAACACGGTGCCCTACAGCGTCAATTTCGCTCATGCTTTTAATAACGCCGTAATCGGGATTTACCAGTGCGTCCACCGCCATCTTTATGCCAAAGTTGTGGTCGGGCACGTCGATGTTGATATCCACCGTGTATTTTCCTTCCGGAGTATGCTTTAAAACAGAACCGTCCATGCCGATACGCTCAATCAGGCCTTTAGCCAGCACCTTTTCGCCGTTCATATTTATAAGCTGGTATTTAATTGAAGAACTGCCGCAATTAACAACAAAAACAATCACAGTATTCACCCCTAAAATTAGTTTTGCACTTCCGGGTAAATTTTAATATACTATTAGTATACACTATTTGACATTTAACCGCCAGTAAAACTTTCTGAGGTGAACCTATGAAAAAATCTATCGGCGTTATAGCCGAATACAATCCCTTCCACAACGGGCATTTGCTGCACCTTACCGAAGCGCGCCGCCTTGCCGGAGGCGATTTGCCCGTTATTGCCGTTATGAGCGGCAGCCTTGTGCAGCGCGGCGAACCTGCCTTCTGCAATAAATGGGCGCGGGCGCAGATGGCCGTGCAAAACGGCGCAGACCTTGTACTGGAACTGCCTGCCGTATTTTCGTGCCGCAGCGCGGAATTTTTTGCCGCAGGCGCAGTGCAGCTTTTAGCGGCAACAGGAATTACGGGTTACCTCGCTTTCGGCGCGGAAACCGCGGAAACACAAACGCTTGCAACTGCCGCCCACTTTATCAACACTCATCAGGAAGAACTGCGCGCGATTATAAAAAGCGGCGCTTCTTACGCCGCAGCCCAGTCCACGCTTTTGCAAAATGCTGGCTTTACTTTTGCCGCGGCGGAAGCAAACGATATTTTGGCGCTTGAATACTGCCGCTGCCTGCAAAAATACGCACCGCAAATTGCGCCGCTTGTTATACGCCGCTGCGGTGCAGGTTACAACAGCAGTGACATAAACGCGGAATACGCCAGTGCCAGCGGCATACGCGCGGAATACGCCGCAGCAGGGCTTTCCGGCAGAATTTTAAACCAAATCCCGGAATGCAGCCACAAACTACTTGAAACGCTACATTCTTTAAATTTGCTTGGCTGGAATACAGCAAAACTCGACGCGCTTGTTTTATACAAGCTCTGCATGCTTACAGAACAGCAAATTGCCGCTGCCTGCGAATGCACGGAAGGCCTTGAACACCGGTTAAAAGCAGCTGCTGCCTGTCCGGATATGCAAAGCGTTGTAAGCAGCGTTAGCAGTAAACGCTATACAAAATCGCGCATCCGCCGCCTGTTAATGCAGCTTTTGCTTGGCAATGACAAAACCATTTTTACCGAAGCCAAACCGCAATACCTGCGCGTGCTGGCCTTTAACAGCCGAGGGCGCAGCCTGCTTGCACAAATGCGCAAAACGGCCTCGCTCCCTGTTATTACCAAAATAGGCCGCAATTTTAAAAACTGCCTCACCGGCGATACCGAAAATGACGAACTTATTATACGCCAGCTGCAAATGGATATTAACGCCGCCAACCTGCTGGCATTACTGCAAAACCGCAGCCAAACCTACTGCCAAACCTACAACAGCGATTTTTTAATGCAGCCTTTTCAACAGGCCTGATAAAAAACAAAGCCGCTTACCCGCAAGAGTAAACGGCTTAAATTTTTGCCTGATTATTTTTCTTCTTCGTCGTCCTGAATTTCATCGCCGTAATATTCCTGCGGCGCTGCAAGTTTGCGGCGTTCGTCGTTAACGGAATTGCGGTTATCGTTCAGGCCCTGCAGGGCAGACTGCAAATTGCCGCTTAAATATGCCAGCATATCGTCGGCATACTGCAGCACATCCATTTTTACGCGCTCTGCATAAGCGTCTGCTTCTTCCTTAACTTCCTGTTCATGGCGCAGAGCCGTATTTTTAATATCCTCGGCAAAAGCCTGTGCCTGCTGCACAACTTCTTCCTGGCGTACAAGGCGTTCTGCTTCTGCCTTTGCAATTTCCACAATGCGTTCCGCCTCGGTTTTGGCCTGCACAACAATATTGTCGGCATCTTCGTGGGCCTTGTTGATTATGGCTTTCTGTTCTTCCAAAAGCTTGGCGGCACTTTTCACTTCACGGGGAATGGCTTCCTTCAAATCATCAAGAATTTCAGCCAAATCGCTTTCTTCCACAATGATTTTATCAGTCAGCGGAATTCTGCTGGCCGCAGAAATAAGATTATACATTTCATCAAAAATTCTGTCTAAAGCAGCACTGGTACTCTTGTCTATCATCGTAACATCCTCTTTCTATAACAAGTGTTTTTCCGCCAGCAGCTCCTTAATGCGCACCTCAACGTTATCGGGCACCAAACCGTGGATGCAGCCGCCAAACGTAGCCAGTTCGCGCACGCCGGAAGAGCTTAAAAACGAATAATTGGCATTGGTCATGATAAAAACAGTTTCCAGATTATTATCAATTTTTTTAATCAGCAGCGCACGCTGAAATTCATACTCAAAATCGGAAAATGCACGCAGGCCCCTGACAATAAAAGGAGCTTTTTCCTGCCTGCAAAACTCATTCAGCAAACCCGAAAAACAGGTAACCCTGGCATTGGGGATATGCGCCGTTGCCATACGCAGCATTTCAACACGTTCTTCCATGCTGAACATTGCTTTTTCCTTTCCCGGATTGTGAAAAACACTGATGACAATTTCATCAAACATCTGGCTTGCCCGTTCAAAAATGTCCAAATGGCCATTGGTTACCGGATCAAAACTCCCCGGGCAAATTGCTCTGCGCACTTTATTAACCTCCTAAAATCTGCTTTGCAGACGGTAAATTTTGGCAATATTCTAAAAGCTTTATTCTACACAAAATGTAATATTCCTTTAATTGCCGCACCTTTTATCTATTGTAACATGTTTTCACACTTTTGCAAAACGTATAAAGCTAATTTTTGTTTCGCCGTAAGTTTCGCAGCGCACAAGTTCAAACTGCGGCGGCAGTGTTCCAAGCTCGTCATGTGCCGAATGTTCGGCAATTAAATAGCCGCCGTCGTTTAAAAGTGGGTTTTCCGCCAGCGCGGCAATAACCTTCTGCACCAAACCCTTGTTATAAGGCGGGTCGGCAAAAACAAAATCAAAACTCATGCCCTTTTTATGCAGCCGCCCTATCAGCTGGCAGGCATCTCCGCAAATTGTTTCCGTATCGTCCTGCGCCCTGCATTTGGCAATATTGCTTTCCACCAGCCGCAGCGATTCTTTGCTTGTATCGGTAAAAACAATTTTCTCCGCGCCGCGGCTCCAGCTTTCAAGCCCGAGGTTGCCCGTGCCGGCAAATAAATCCAGCACCTGCGCGCCGATAATTTTGCTGCCGATAATATTAAACAGCGATTCCTTCACCCTGTCGGCAGTAGGGCGCACATCCCAGTTTTTGGGCGTAGTCAGCTTCAGCCCTCTGGCCCTGCCAGTAATAATTCTCATTTTAAAAACTCCGTACTTGTAATATAATATTTGTAACTATACGCTGCAAAGGAGGCTTACCGTGAAAAAATATTTATGGATTTTTTTAACCGCCCTGTGCAGCTATATTTTTTATTTTTTCAGCCTGCCGCCAAGCACGCCTTACACACCGCCGCCCCTGCCGGTGCAGGAACAGCTGCTGCTTGTGCCGCTTGACAGCCGTCCGCCCTGCACGTTAATAGCGCAGGATTTGGGCAGGCTTGCTTCCATAGATGTAATTTTACCCCCAAAAGAACTTCTTGACAACTACCGCACACCGGCAAACCGCGAAAAATTATCCTCATGGCTCAGCCATAACGCAGGCAAATGCCCGGCTGTTATTTCCGGCGACCTTTTAATTCACGGCGGGCTGCTTGCTTCGCGCCTGCCGCAGGGAACCGTTAACGACGAGCAGAACTTTTTTAAACTGCTGCAAGCTATGCCTTCAGGCGAAGATATTACCGTTTTTTCGATTATTCCGCGCCTGCTTGTAAGCGACAACCTGCTGCCGGACGCCTGGTACCAGTGGCACTTAATGCGTTATTCCACCCTGCGCGATATTGTAGAACAGTTTGGCGACTACCCTTCCACAGCGCAGCTGGAAGAAATAAAAAATAAAATTCCGCAGGAAATACTGCAAAAATATAACGTACTGTACAGCACTAACGACAGTTTTAACAAACAGCTTGCAGCATTGTGCGCCGCCAAAAATTATACGCTTGTAATAGGGCAGGATGATGCCCAGCCCTTTGGCCTGCCCAACCGCAACCGCACCCACGCCGAAGCCTATATGCGCCGGGCAGGGTTATGCAGCGCCAGCACAACCACCTGCGGCGCGGACGAAATAGCGCAGATGCTTACGGCACGCCGTTTTTGCCAGATTAATAACTACAAACCAAAATTTTATATTGAATATACCACCGGCAGCGCAGCCACCGCCATTATGCCATACATGGCAGTTACCGCCGAAGCCGCCCTGCTTGACAAAATTAAATTTACCGGCGGCACGCTGACGCAAGACCTTAATGAAGCCGACGTTATTTTATATGTACACTGCGGCAGTGCCAAAGAACCTGCCAACGAAAAAATGGCGCAGAAACTGCAAACACTGCTTAACAGCGGCAAGCATGTTGCCGTTATCGACGCCAGTGAAGATTACGAAAGCAGCCAGATGCTTTTGCCCGTGCTTTTGGCAAACAACGTAACCATAAACAAACTTGTTTCTTACTCAGCCTGGAACACCTTCGGCAACGCGGCGGGTACAGCCATGGCGCAAAGCGCAATATTTACAGGGCAGCTTAAACGCCTGCCCAAACATCTGCTGCCTGCGCTTTACGCGCAAAACCTTAACTTTACAGTTGCCCGCCTGCTGGATGATTACAGCTACCAAAAACTTTTGCACCACCGCCTCAGCACCATACTTACCCTGCGTGGGCAGGACCCTGCAAATTTGAATAACGGCTATAAAACTTTTGCCGAAAACATTATAGAAGGCTTTATTTATAACGAAAAGCGCAGCCTTTTATATACCAATTTAGGCCTTACACCATTTTACAGCGACGGCGCAGATAAATATTACCTTACCGGCATTAACGCCGAAGCAAAACTTCCGTGGAACAGAATTTTTGAAATAGAATTAAAAACAAATTGTGAATACGGCATAAAAAAATCTGCACGATAATTAAAGCACAAAACCTCACGATACATAAATATCGTGAGGTTTTTGTTTATTTGTTAATTTATGGTTTTACGAGTTTTTAAAAAGTATTTAAGCTAAGCACCAACTTTTTAAAACATTTTTGCTTGCTTTTCAGTCCTTAAAATTTTCCAGACTGCCGCACAGGGTTAAAGCGTAAACACTTTTGGCGCCTGCCTGCTTTAAGGTTTTTGCCGCTTCGTCCAGCGTTGCGCCGGTGGTTAAAATATCATCTACCAATAAAATTTTAGCGCCGCGTACATCGCCCTGCACTTTAAAGCAGCCGCGCACATTGCTGCGGCGTTTATCAGGCGCAAGACCGTACTGAGGTGCTGTTGCCTTTATACGCGCCAAAACCTGCGGCTGCCACGCGCCTTTAACGGCAAGCGCTTGGGCAAAAATGCTTTCAGGTATATCAAAGCCGCGCAGTTTGCGCCTTGCTGCGTCCGTCGGTACGGATACCACCATATCAAAGCAGCTTTCGCCGCCATATGCCTGTACTAAAAATGCAGCTTCTTCCGCCAGCGGCTGCAAAAATTTGCTTTCGCCTTCAAATTTAAGTTTATGCAGCATTTCTTTAAGCGCGCCACTGTATTTATACCCCATTACAGCGCCGTCAAGGTTTAACAGCCCCGGCATTGCTTCAAGCAAAAGTTCACTGCGTCTGCAAGCAGGGCAAAACACACCGTCTTCCGTTTCTGCATTGCATACGGCGCAGCTCTGCACAAAAAACACGCTTACAAGCGTCCGCCACCATTCTTTTATATAATTCAAATTATCACCATTTTATTAAAATACATCGGCCTGTTCCTGCAAGCGTTCTGCCAAAAGCGAATAGCGCTTGCGCGTTTTATCGTTTAAAACAGCTGCCTGCACGGCTTTTTTGCTGCCGACTATTACAACCTTTTGCCGCGCTCTTGTTACCGCAGTGTAAAACAGGTTGCGCTGCAGCATTATATAATGCCCCGGCACCATTAAAAGTATTACCACCGGGTATTCGCTGCCCTGCGATTTATGCACGCTCATGGCATAAGCTAATTGCAGCTCATCCACTTCGGCAGAAGTATAAACAATTTTGTTGCCGCTGATACCGGCATAAGCATATTCATCTTCAAACGAGGTAAATACCGGTTTGCCGCCGTCATCATACACAACCGTTACATTGCCGCCATCGATGCGTATTATGCGCCCTATGTCGCCGTTAAACACTTCTTTTTCGTAGTTGTTGCGAATCTGCATTACCTTATCGCCTTCACGCAGCACGGCTCCTCCCGGCAGCGTCAGTTCGCCCTTGTCTGCCGCGGGCGGGTTTAAATGCTGCTGCAAAACTTTGTTTAAGTTCTGCACGCCGCAGGGGTTTTTGTGCATCGGCGAAAGCACCTGCACATACTGCAGGCCGTGTTCAGCCGCTATCTTTCCGTACAGCTGCGCTACAAAATCCGCCGCCATAAACTCGTTGTCAAAACCGGCAAATTCAAAATCACTGTGTTCGGCAAATTCCGGCATCTGCCCATGGTTAATGCGGTGGGCGTTGCGCACAATGGGGCTTACTTCCGCCTGGCGGAAAACATTTTCCAGCCTTACCACCGGCATTTTTTTGCTGCGGATAATATCTTTTAATACCGAACCGGGCCCTACCGAAGGCAGCTGGTCAACGTCGCCGACAAAAATGAGGCGGCAGCCACCCGGCACTGCTTTCAACAGATGGTGCATTAATGTAATATCAAGCATGGAGGCTTCGTCGATAATAATTGCTTCCGCGTCGAGCGGGTCGCTGTCGTTTTTGCCAAAGTTAAAACCGCTGCCGTCCGGCTGGTATTCCAAAAGGCGGTGTACCGTCTGCGCCGGATGCCCGCTTGATTCTGCCAGACGCTTGGCCGCCCTGCCCGTAGGCGCCGCCAGCAAAATGCGGCAGCCAGCTTTTTCCAGCACCGTTATAATGCCCTTAACAACGGTGGTTTTGCCTGTGCCCGGCCCGCCGGTTAATACAAACACGCCGTATTTAAGCGAGGCATGGATGGCTTCTTTCTGCGCTGCGGCAAGCTGTATGCCCGCCTCGCGTTCCCACTGGCCGATAATTTTTTCAACATCAACGCTTTTTATTTTTCCCGGCGCATCGCGCAAAGCAATCAGCCGTTTTGCCGTCTGCGTTTCTGCCTGATACAGATATTCCGGGTAAATAAGGCGCAGCCCGCCCACTTCTTCCGTGCGCAGGCGGTCTTCGTCAATCAGTTCTTTAAAAAGCTCTTTTACTGGTTCAGGGTCGGTCTGCAAAAGTTTAACCGTTTCCTGCGCCAAAAGCTCTTCCGGCACGCAGGTATGCCCGGCAGAAGCCGCCATGTTAAGCGCATAAACAAGCCCAGCTTCTATACGCCGCCTGTCGCTGCGGCTGCACCCCAGTGCCAGCGCTATTTTGTCGGCCGTCCTGAAGCCTATGCCCGTTACTTCGCCCGCAAGGGCATAGGGGTTTTCCTGCACGCGCACCAGTGCCGTGCTGCCATAGCGCGCCTGCAATTTGGGCGCATAGTTGGCGCTTACGCCGTGCTGCTCCAAAAACAGCATCAGTTCGCGCATTTCGCTGAGTTCAGCATACGAAGCTGCAATGCTTTCGGCCTTTTTGCGGCCTATGCCTGCAACCTCCGTCAGCCTTTCCGGTTCGCTTTCCATAACGGTCAGTGTGCGGCTGCCAAAATGCTCCACAATACGCGCCGCCATGGTTCTGCCAATGCCCTTAACCGCGCCGGATGCCAGAAACCGCTCAATACCATCCGTGGTGGAAGGCTTAACCACGCGCAAAGTATCGGCCCTGAACTGTCGCCCAAAACGCACATGCTCGCACCATTCGCCTTCCATGGCAATGTTTTCGCCCATATAGGGCGCCATGCCTTTATAGGTAACCGTTGCTGCGCCGGCTGCCGTTTTAACGCGCAGCACGCAAAAACCGCCGTCGCCGCTCTGATATATAACATTTTCCAGTGTTCCCTGCAGCTGTTCCAAATGCTCACCACCGTACAAAACAAATGTTCAGTTTATTATAGCATCTTTTTTTAACTTAATAAACCTCGGCCGTGCAGGCTATTATTTTTTGACAACAGGTTTAAAATTAGCTATAATTAATTAAATACGTTTTAGCCTTTTTCCAAAAAGGCAGGAGGTTCCGCTTTGAAATCCATCGGCACACAAATTGCCATTGATATGTATAATTGCAGCGATATACTTTTGGATGACGTTATCGGCATCGAGCACATGCTCAGCAGCGCCGCAGCGCGTTTCGGCATGGAGCCGAGCGGCGTTTATGTAAACGACGAGGACGGCATTGACGAATATTCCGTGTTTGCGCACTGCAAGCAGGGGCATATTACAATGCACGTTTATCCGGATATGGGCTTTGCCACGATTGATGTTTTTACCTGCTTTAAAGAAGCCGACCCCGACGGGCTGGCACGCTTTATGCGCAAATATTTCAATCCCGACAAATCCAAAATCACTTATCTGGAACGCGGCGATTTCGGCAACGAAAGCGACATGAAACCGCGCCGCAAATCACATACAAAAATCATACGCAAAGCCAAAACCCTTGGCAAAAAATTATCTAAACTGATGATGCGTCCTAAATCAATTTAAACGCTGCCAAAAGGCAGCTTTTTCTTTTACCCTGCATTTAAACGGAGGATTTTATGAAATATATTTTTTGGGATATTGACGGCACGCTGCTTCTGACAGGCCTTGCCGGGGCAGATGCGCTGCGCGCGGCAATCAAAGAACTGTTCGGTGTCGAAAATTTCCAGTTTTCGCATCCGCTGGCAGGCGCAACGGATTCGCAGATTATCAAGCAAATTTGTATTGATATAAAAGGGCGCTGCCGTACTTTTGACGCCGCAAACATTTTAATTAACTACCACCGCCTGCTGCCAAAATTTTTAAAAGAACGCCAGGGGCATTTAATGCCCAACGTAACCGCAACGCTGGCTTATTTTGAAAGCCTTGAAGGTTTTAAAACCTGCCTTTTAACCGGCAACACCACTACCGGCGCTTATTTAAAATTGCAGCGGTACGGAATCGACAAATACTTCGACAGCCACTACGCCGTCTGCGGCGAACTTAGCGAAGACCGCAGCGAACTTGCCAAAATCGCCCTGCGACGTTTGCAGGTAATGCATCCGGAAGAAGAAATCAGCGGCAGCGATATTTTTCTTATCGGCGATACGCCCAACGACATTATCTGCGCCAAAGCCATAGGGGCGCGCTGCCTTGCCGTGCTGGCAGGCTCCACCTACACCAAAGAGCAGCTTGCGGAGCACGAACCGTGGAAAATTATTGACAAACTACCTGACGAACCGCAGAAACTGGTTCAATTTTTTAACGAAGCCTGAGAGGAATTATGAAAAAATTTTTATTAACATTTATTTGCTGCCTTGCCTTACCGGCAGCGGCATTTGCCTATAACGCAAGCGACGTGCAGCAGGTGCAGAGCGGCATCAGCTGCCCCGGTGCTAATTTAAGCGGCGCTGATTTAAGCGGGCTTAACCTTAACGGCATTAACCTGCGCGGTGCCAACCTTAACGGCGCGCGTTTGGCAGACACCGATTTAAGCGGTGCAGACCTGCAAAACGCAAACATGCACAGAGCCGTATTTAAAAACTGCACTTTAACCAAAGCCAATTTAAGCGGCGCGGATTTAAGCTATGCCAACCTAAACGGAAACAAGCTGGACAAAGCCGTTTTAAATAACGCCGTACTGTACCGCACAGGCCTGCGCGGCGCGGATTTAAACTATGCAAGCTTTGCCTACGCCAAATTGCAGGAAGCAACACTGGATAAAGCAAACGCGCAGAATGCCGACTTCAGCTACGCCGGAATGTCTTACAGCTGGCTGTATAAAACAGATTTAACCGGCGCCGTTTTAACACACGCCAATTTATACAACGCTAAAATGCAAAACGCCGTGCTGAACAATGCCGATTTAACCTCTGCCAATCTTTCGCGCAGCAATTTGCAGCACGCCCAGCTTAACGGTA
>OHQO01000764.1_pt1 | contig 14031 bp, 9 predicted proteins | sample 1578051 | NCBI WGS metagenome assembly OHQO01 (sample SAMEA3879592, study PRJEB24766) | human gut metagenome | biome: human-associated habitat; feature: feces | place: USA | collected 1985/1987 | reverse complement strand
CAGTCGGGCGACAATGATTTGCATTTTGCAAACTGTCTGCCCGACCGCAATTTTCAATTTTCTATTTTCAACTTTCAATTAAAAAAACTTCCGCTCGGGCATAATATGTTTTTATTATTACATACTATCTTCCCGAACCGGGTGCAGCGACACGCTGCCGATCAATCTGTTTTTTGATTTTGTCAAAGGTTACACCGTATTTTTCGGCAATGTCTTTGGCATAGCTTACACCTTGAGGCGGAGCGATGAAAACCTTGAACGAACGCTGTCCGTTTTCGACACCCGTTACCAGACTTTCAATCTTGCTGTCGCCCTTTACGGTTGTGTTCACCTCGTCAAGATTGCGAGCCAAATCGTGCATATGGGTATTAAAAATCGCCCTTGTGCCGAGATAGCGCATTGATTTGACAACATCACGGGCAATGTACAAACCCTCGGCAACATTGGTTGTTGCAAGGCTTTCGTTGAGCAAAAGCAGGCTGTAACGGCTTGCCGAGGAGAAAATTTCGGCAAGTCTTTTGCTTTCTTCACCGAGTCTGCCGAGGTCAACGGTATCGTTTTCATCGGCAGGAAAATGCGTAAAAATGCTGTCGCACGGGCTGAATTTCATCTGCGTTGCAGGAACATATATTCCGTTCTGAGCAAGCAGAAACGCAAGTCCGACCGCCTGAGTAATCGTGGTTTTACCGCCACGGTTCGGACCTGTCAGAATGTAAATTCGCCTGTCATCGTTAAAATCAATATCGTTTGTGACAATATCCAAATTCTCACCGTTTGCCGATTTTATGCCGAGTTTGAGGTTGTAAACATCTCTAAGACAGCAGTTTCTGTCCTCTTTCGGCAAAACTTCTGCCTTGCACAGCGGAAGATTTTTCTTTTTCATCTTATCACAAAGCTCTGCAAAACGAATATAGAAAATGATTTCGGGCATAAGCGAAACGAACGAGTAGCCGTTGACATTGACATATCTGTTGAGCATTGATTTTATGTCATTAACGGTTCTGCGGAGGATGTCGGTCACAACATTTTTGAGTGCGTCAGACATAGGATCTGCGCCGGTCAGCGAGCTGTTCATGGTGCGGTTTACATCCTGCTGAGCGCCCACAACAAACTGTCCCAGCCCGAACTGCGAGGTTGACGGATTGGACGGATGAAAGCTTAAAAATCCCGAAACATCGTTGCCGTGGTGCAGTTCGCTGTCACGGTTTGTAAACTTCATAAATCTTTTGAGAATACCGCTGTCGGTAAATTCTTTGTCATTGAGTGAGATTACACCCACACTCTTTGGGCGGAGCAAATCGTCAAGATTCACACCGAGGGTAATGCTCTTGAGCTTTTGAGCCTTTGCAAGCGTATCTATTATATCCTTTTTTAGTTCGGGAAAACCGCTGTCATTGTAAATTGACTGAACATTTTTCTTGAGTTCAAGCAGACCCTGCGACTTTACTTCAATTGTTTCAAGCGTGTTTTTTATTCTTGTAATGCAATCAACATAGCCATCCATTTCACGAAGTCGGTTTACAAGCTGCCACAAGGAAGATGCCTCGGTATCCTTTTGAAAGCGCTCAATTTCACGCAAATCGTTCAGCTTTACAAGGAGTGCGGATAGATCATCACGAAGTTTCGGAAAACGGAGAAAATCCTCAAAAACATCGCAACGATATTTTATAACTTCCTCGTCATCCGTAATATTTATCAGCAGCTGCTTTATGCTGTTGCGTTCATACTGCTCTTTTGTGAGAGCGTCACATATATAATCAACCGACAAATCATTCAGCGCCTCTTTGTTGAGAGTTCTGTAGGATGCATTTGAATTTGTCGGGTGCAATAAGCTGAAATTTTCCATAATTCACCGCCGAAAAAATTTGCCGTATAACGGCTTTAATTGAATGATAGCACAAAAAATTTTTGTTTTCAACCGACAAATCGAAAATTTGCACTTTGGCTGATTGTGTGATATCATAGCTTTGGAGCAGATTGCTCTCAAAACCAAAATAACGGTCGGGAGGATTGACTTATGGATAAAAAGATGCTTGACAGAATTAATGAGCTTGCAAAAAAGAAAAAGGAACAGGGACTTACCGAGGCTGAGCAAAAAGAACAGAAAGAGCTGTACAAAATTTATCTCGGCGAAATCCGCACACAGTTCAACGCAACACTTGACAATGTAAGCGTTGAAGAAAAGGACGGCACTGTAAAACCGTTCAAAGAGGCATACAAAAAGCCGTATGACAAGAACTGATTTTGACATTCAGACAGAAGTCATGCAAAAATTTAATTACACAGTCAAACAAAAAAGCAGTTCCGATTTTGGAACTGCTTTTGTTTTATAAAGTTATTTAATTATTTGTATCTTCTTCCGCCCTTTTGGTTGTTCTTTGGAAGCTGAATTTCGGCAGTATCGTACTTACTGCGTTTTTCGGACTTTCTGCCTGAAGATGAGTAATCATCGGCATAATCATCGTTACTGCTGTAACGCTGTGGTTGTGCAGATTTGCTCTTTGGAGCGTTACTTCTGCCGCCGACTGTGACTCTCTTCTTTCTGTTGAGAACAGTTGAAATTACAAAGTACGCAATGCCTGCAACACCGAGTGAGAGTAAAACGAGTGAAACATAGAACATCCAATGACCGTTGTCACCCTTGCTGTTATTGTTCTTGATGAAGTTAAAGTCATCACCGTCAGAACTCGATGTGTCGGTATTTTTAAGATTTTTTGCGATATCCGACCAGTCGTTGCTTGAAAGAGTTTTTTCGTCAATGTTATCGTCAGACTTGATGAGCGACGCTGACGGAGCAGTATTTGACGGAGCAACATAGGACTGACCGCCGCCTACATATGACGGCTCAGAGTAGTAGTAAGTCTGACTGCTGCTGTAATTATTGTCATAACTGTTATTGTTGTAGTCATAGCTACTGTCATAGTTATAGCTGTTGTCATATGACGAATCACTTGACGAATAGTCGGGATCTACATATGATGAACTGTCCGAAGAATCCGGATACACAGGATCGGGCTGTGGCTGCGGCTCAGGCTCAGGCTCCGGTGATGGTTCCGGTTCCGGCTCGGGCTCGGGCTCCGGCTCTACGGGATCAACAATAACGCTTGAATCTCCGCCGGGATCAACCTCCTCACCGACTGCCGATACGGAAAAGCTCACAGCAGAAATGCTCAAAAGTGCCGTCAGAAAAATTGCGCAAAGCTTTGAATGTTTTTTCATAAAAGCCCCTTTCTTCAGAATAATCTGAAAATGCGTCTGTTGTATGTCCGATATCAATTATTTTGAGCTTTTATCGGATGCCGATGTTGTTGACGCCGCTGTTGTTGGCTCAACCGCAACGAAGAAGAGTTCGGGCTTATACTTGTCAATAACCGAAGTGTTTTCTTCATACTTGAGTTTCTCTGCAAGACTGTCAATGTACTTTGAAAATTCGTCTGACTTCATTGACGCAAGTACACCGGCTCTGTTTGATTCGTTGCCGATATAGCTGTCAACATCCTTGCTGACGTCTTTCTTATAAACGAGATAGTAGATTGCGCTGTCGCCGCTGCCAACCTTGAGAGTTTCAGCCTTGCCTGTTTTAAGCTTGCCGATAGCCTCTTTAAGCTCGTCACCGATTGAGCTCTTGTCGAGAACTTCTACCTTTGAAACAGAAGAATCTGTTCCCGAACCGCTTGACTTCTTGTATGATGCAATAACATCATCAAAAGAACCGCCCTTGTTAAGGTCATTCTTGTAGCCGTTAAGCTGATCCTCAACCTTCTTGATTTCCTTGTCGCTCATTGCAACATTCTTTGATGAACCTGCCTCATCTTTTGTTGATGTATAAAGGTTCACGGGAAGATATGAGTAGTCCGTATAGTTTTCCTTGAAATACTTTGTAAGGTCGGCGTCGGAAACTTCCTTTGAACCGCCCTTGCCGTAAACTGCTTTGAAGAGAGCCTCATACTTTGTGTTGTAGAGAGTTGTGCAGTATGCAAAGCTGTCGAGTGAAACGCCGTACTTTTCATACTGCTTCTTCATCGGCATTACATAACCCTGTGACGCATACGGGCCGACATTCCAGTATGATTCAGCCTGACTTGTTGCGGAGTCAAGAGTTGCCTGACCGATGTTTACATTTTCCTTTTTAAGCTGTTCGTCAACTACGAGGTAGCTGAGGCACATTTTCTTAGCCTGATCTTTAATCCACTCTCTTGCAACCTGCTCGTTGCCGTCATCGTCCTTGATTTTTTCATCAAGCCACTTGTCAGATGTCGAATCATAATCGTCAAGCTTTTTAGCAAATGACTCAGCCTGACTGTAAGCTGCATTGAGTGAGTAGATATAAACGCCGATGGCAAGCTCGTTGTCGCTTGTCTTATACGACCATTCTTTGTTAAGAGTTGTGGGTGTACAACCTGCAATTGCAAAAACCGAAAAAATCATAACAATTGCAAGTAAAAATGAACCAACCTTGATATTAGGCTTCATAGTTTTTTACCGTCCTTCTGAAAAATTAAATGCAAAGTGTCCTGCAAACACACTTTCACAGGATAATGTACCTTACGATTATACACAAAAAAATCGTCATTGTCTACATTTTTATAAAATTTTGTTGAGAATTTCCACCGAAAAACAGCATTTTTGTAGTTTCGGGAGGTTTTTTCTTAACAAATTACGGCTTCATACCGTTAAATTACTGCACACCGAAAATTTTGGTGAGGATTTCAAGCGGAGCGGAACCGTTTTTACACTCAACCGCAACGCACGGTTTTGCTCCGGCAACAAGCTTTGCCTTTCCGCCCAAAGCAATGAGCAAGTCGGCAACCTGAGGAGATTTGAGTTCGTTTACAAAGAGCATGAGCGTTGTGCCGTTCTGTCTGATTTCGTAAATACCCATTGAGTAAGCCTTGTTACGCACAAGGGCAATGTCGATAAGTCCGAGAACCGAGTTCGGAATCTTGCCGAATCTGTCCTGCAGCTCGTCAATAACATCGTCTGCGTCCTCGTTACTGCGGATATCGGCAATTCTGCGGTAAACATCAAGACGAAGTGTAAGACTTTCAACATAGCTTTCGGGAATATGAGCGTCAACCGAAATATCAATAAGACAGTCGAGGTCTTTTGTGACATTCTGCTCGCCCTTTTCCTCGCTTACTGCCTCATCAAGAAGCTTGAGGTACATATCGTAACCGACCGATTCCATATGCCCGTGCTGCTGTGCGCCCATAATATTGCCCGCACCTCGCAGTTCAAGGTCACGCATTGCAATGCGGAAGCCGCTGCCGAATTCTGTAAATTCCCTGATTGCGGCAAGCCTTTTCTGCTGAATCTCCGTGAGAACCTTGTTCCGTCTGAAGGTAAAGTAGGCATATGCCCTTCGTGAACTTCTGCCCACACGGCCTCTGAGCTGATGCAACTGCGAAAGTCCCATACAGTCGGCATTTTCTATAATAAGGGTGTTGGCATTTGGCAAATCGACACCCGTTTCGATAATTGTTGTGCAGACAAGCACATCAATCTCCTGTTCAAGCATCTGTCGCCAAACTTCGCTGAGTTCGCCCTCTTTCATTTTGCCGTGACCGATTGCGATTTTTGCCTCGGGAACAGCCTCCTGAATTTTTGCGGCACATGAAGAAATTGTTTCAACATTGTTGTGAAGATAGAACACCTGACCGCCACGGCGGAGTTCACGGCGGATTGCCTCGTTGATAACCGCATCATCGTGTTCAAGCACATAGGTCTGAACAGGCTGACGGTTTGTCGGCGCTTCTTCGATAACGCTCATATCACGCAGACCGCTCATCGCCATATTGAGGGTTCTCGGAATAGGAGTAGCCGAGAGCGTAAGCACATCGACATTTTTGCACAGTTCCTTGAACCTCTCCTTTTGGGCAACACCGAAACGCTGTTCCTCATCTATGATTGCAAGTCCGAGGTCACGGAATTCAACATCCTTCTGCACAAGTCTGTGAGTTCCGACAATCATATCAATTTCTCCTCGCTTTAGCTTTTGGAGAATTTCTTTCTGCTGTTTTGCTGTACGGAATCTTGAAAGCAGTTCCACACGAACGGGATAGCCCTCAAAACGCTTGATTACCGTCTGATAATGCTGCCATGCGAGGATTGTTGTGGGGCAGAGCAATGCGCATTGCTTTGAATCTGCAATACACTTAAAAGCGGCACGGAGTGCAACCTCTGTTTTGCCGAATCCGACATCACCGCAGAGAAGTCTGTCCATCGGCGACGAACGCATCATGTCATGCTTGATTTCCTCACAACAACGCAGCTGGTCGGGAGTTTCGTCATATTCAAAGCTGAGTTCAAAATCTCTCTGCCACTCGTTATCTGCCGAAAAGGCATAGCCCTTGGCTTTCATACGCTGTGAGTAAAGCTCGATAAGCTCCTTGGCAATGTCCTTGACAGAGGTTTTAACCCTTGCCTTTGCCTTTTGCCAGTCGCCCGAACCGAGTCGGTTAAGCTTAACCCTTGAATCCTCTTTCGGACCTATATATTTTGCAACCATATCAAGCTGTGTGACAGGCACATAAAGCACATCGCCCTTTGCGTAGTCAATCTTGATATAGTCCTTTATAACTCCGTGAGTATCAATTTTTCTTATACCGCCGAACACACCGATACCGTGAACATTGTGTACAACATAATCACCTGGGGCAAGCTCTGAAAGGCTGTAAATTTCCTTTCCCGTCTTTTTCTTCTTCTTTTTGGACTTTTCGGGACGGTACGAAACCTGACTGTAGGTTATTGCAAAAAACTTTTGTGACGGATACTCAAAGCCCGCACTCAATGCACCCTGCATAACAAGCAGTTCGCCCTTTGAAATCTTATCCGCACCCTCGCTGTAAACAGCGTTTATGCCGTCTGCGTTAAAGGAGTCACAAAGATTTTTGGCGGCTCTTTCTGTTCCTGCAAATATAACACCCTTGCTTTCGGGGGTAAAAAGTCCGTCAACATCCTCTTTTAGCTGTTTATACGAACCGCCCCATGCCGAGAGCTGTTTTGTTGAAAAGCTGATGATTTCCGACAACTTGATAGGCATACTTCCGTGAACAAAGTTTTCAAGCACGATTGTTCCGTGACTTTGCAAAAACTCGGTACATTCGTTGAATGTGAGCGCAAAGCGGTCAAAACCTCTGCAAAGAGTTCCGTCCTCAAAGCCCTGCATAAGGGTTTCATTGCTGATAAAGTCCATTGACTTTCCCCGTTCCTGAATTGCAGTAAATTCGGACGCAAAAACGAGGGTGTTTCTGTCGAGATAATCAAAAAGCGACTCGGGTTTATCGTAAATCTGATTGATAAATTTGTCCGCATTGGCAATCATTGCACCGCTGCGGATAAGCTCTGCCTCTGAAAAAAGTTTTTCCTTGGCTTTGGCGCTGTTCTTGGAACGGAGGAGCTTTGCCTTGTGTTCAATTTTATCTGCAAGGGCGGCTCTGTCCTCAATTACGATTTCGGTTGAGGGCGAAAGCGTAATTTTGTCAGCCTTTTTAAATCTTCTCTGTGTTTCAATGTCAAAATAGCTGAGGTCGGTAATTTCATCGCCCCAAAATTCACATCTCACGGGATAGTCGCTGTCGGGCATAAAGAAGTCGAGAATACCGCCTCTCAGCGAAAACTGACCGCTGCCCTCTACCGCATCAAAGCGTTCGTAGCCGAGCAGGGTAAGTGCCTTTGTCGCCTTTTCAAGCGAGAGCTCCCTGCCCTCTTCAAATTCAATAACCGACTGTTCAAGCACATTTCTCGGAACGGTGAGCTGTGCCACCGCATCAACACACGCAATTGCAACATCACATTCGTGGTTGAGAAGCTTGAGCAAAACTTTAAGTCTTGCGTGCTCGTACTCGTGCGAACGGCTCTGAAAGTCGAGAAAGTTGAAGTCACGCACGGGATAAACATAGGCACGAAGTCCCATACACGAAAGGTCATTGCACAAAGTTTGCGCCTCTTTTTCATCGGAGGCAAGACAAAATGCCGTGACGCCCTTGAGGCGGCACAGCGCATAGATGATATTTGATTTGTTAATTGTTGAAAGTCCCGAAGCACAGACCGTTCTGCCCGGCTTGACATTCTTTTCAAGCGTTTTGAAAACGGGCGAGTCTTTCAGAACATCAACAAGAAAGTTGAGATTATTCATTTCTTTGTCCCTTTTCAGTTGAACAAATTCATAGCACGGTCGGTTTTGCCGTCAATAATCAGCTCGATTGCTTTTTCGGCATTGTCAAAAATTTCATCGAGCTTTTTCATTTCATCGGGAGTGAACTTTGAAAGCACCCAGTCGGCAAGGTCCCAGTCGGGATTTGGCTTTGCGCCTATGCCAACCTTGATGCGGGGGAATTTATCGCTTCCGCTGAGATAGATTATACTGCGCATTCCCCTTTGACCGCCGTCACTGCCCTTTGAACGGATACGCATTTTTCCGACATCAAGCGAAATGTCATCAAAAATTACAATGACATTTTCGGGTGGGATTTTGTAGAAGTTCATCGCCTCAACAACTGCCTGACCGCTGTTGTTCATATATGTTGTGGGTTTCATCAGCATAACCTTTGCGCCGTTTACAGTGCAAGTGCCGATAAAGCTTTTGTATTTTATTTTGTTCACATCACAACCGAGCTTGTCGGCAATGCGGTCAATTGCAAGCCAGCCTGCGTTGTGACGAGTGTTTTCGTATTTTCTGTCGGGGTTGCCGAGTCCCACTACAATGTACTCGATTGAACCCGTTGATTTGTTTTTTCCGAACATATCCGTTTTCCTCTTATTTATATTATATGTAATATGTATTCTGAAATTTAAATTAACCTTTTCCGAAACTTACAACAACCCAGTCATCGTTGCCGAGATGATAAGGATTTCCGCAATACGGGCAGTTGCGTTCTCTTGTTGCATCAAAGCTTGCGCCGCAGCTTTTACAGGTTACTTTTTTCATTGTGAAAACTCCGTCATCCATGGCGTTCACACTTCTGCAAACGGTAAGTCTGAACTTTTCGTTTTTAACCCTAAATGAAGAATTTTTGTTTTTCACGGTCGTTGCGTAAACGGTCATATCAACATAGCAACAGCCGTTTGTGACATTGAATGAATTAAGCTTTGTCACTCCTCTGTACTTGATGTCAACAATATCTCCGAAAGGATTTTTCATCGGATTGCCCTCATAGACTGCGAGGTTTGTGTAATCATCGCTGAAAATCATAATCTTGAGCAAAGCAAGCACCTTGCCGATAAAGTATTCATATGAGAAGTTGGGATTAACCTCTTTCATAAGCCACGGAAGTCTTTTCTGGCAATTGAAGTGCGGACCTATCATAGGAATGCTCTTTGCCGCACCGACAAAAAGTCCAAAAAGCGTTTTTAATGCCCATGCAAGGTACCCCGTCAAAAGTCCGCCGAGCAGTACGGGGATTGCTCTTACGCCGATTTCATAGACCATATTTGCGGTTGCGGGATCAAAAGTTCCGTCCTTTACAACCACCCATACCGTAAATGCCGCAACGGCGGCAATTCCGCCGAGAAGGTACGGAGCAAGCACCTTTTTCGTTGACTTGTTCGCAAGCGAATAGGTTTTTACAAAGTAGAAGTTTGTAACCTTCGGGAACAAATCGTCCATAATAAAGCGAGTTTTGCAGTTTTTACAACCGTTGAGAAGCTCTCTTACACTGCTTACCGCACCGCAGTTCGGACACGAACACGCAACCTCGGAATTTTGGTTTTCAAGCCTTGTAATCATTGTGTAAAAGAAAAATCTGTCCTTGATTTTTTTCTTTTTCTTTCCGTCTTTAAAGTATTTCTCCGTAACCTCATATGTCTTTGACGCAATGTTACTCTTACATTCGCCCATATCGTAGGCAGTACAAGCATTTATGGGGACTTCATTCTTCACCGTTTCCTTATCGGTAAAAGCGGTCTGAATCTTTACAACCTTTTCGTCAAGTCTTTTCTTCTGTAGATCAAGCGCAAAGTCGAGGTCGATTGACGCAATATCCGGATTTTTGCCCTCATTGCACCACAATTCGTACTCATCGACAAAGCGGTTCATTATTTTGTTATCTGAATCGGAGCCGTAAACTATACCAAACAAAATTAAATCACCCTCACATATTGTACCGTTTTATTCCTGAAAAATTTGCAGTAAAACAGCGAAATGGCGGGTTAGTTAAAACCCGCCTGTTTATTCACATAATTAAATTGTTCGCCTATCAACCGAAAGCGGCTGTGAACGGCTTGTCGTTGTAGATTCTTGCGATAGCCTCTGCAAATGTAGGAGCAACAGGAAGAATTGTGAACTTGTCAATCATCTTTTCCTTCGGAACAGGAATTGTGTCAAGAAGAACAACTTCCTTGATGGCACTGTTCTGAATTCTCTCGATTGCAGGACCTGAAAGAACTGCATGAGTAGCGCAAGCGTAAACCTCTGTTGCACCGCCCTTTTCAACGATAGCGTTAGCGGCATTGCAGAGAGTACCTGCTGTGTCAATCATATCGTCAACAAGGATAACCTTCTTACCCTTAGCGTCACCGATGATGTTCATAACCTCACAAACATTAGCCTTTGGTCTTCTCTTGTCGATAATAGCAAGACCTGTACCGATTTTTGAAGCGAAGTTTCTTGAACGAGTTACAGAACCGAGGTCGGGAGAAACAACGATATAATCATCATTGTTGCCGCCGATTTTTTCTCTCATATGGTTTGCGAGAAGTGATGCGCCCTGAAGGTGGTCAACAGGAATGTTGAAGAAGCCCTGAATCTGATTTGCGTGAAGATCCATTGTAAGCACACGGTCAGCACCTGCACAGGTGATGATGTCTGCACAAAGCTTAGCCGAGATCGGATCTCTTGCCTTAGCTTTTCTGTCCTGTCTTGCATAGCCGAAGTATGGCATAACAACTGTGATTCTTGCAGCAGATGCACGCTTCATGGCATCAATCATTATGAGCATTTCCATAAGATTGTCGTTGACGGGAGCACAGGTTGACTGAACAATAAAGCAGTCGCTGCCACGAACAGATTCGTGAAGAGAAACAGAGATTTCGCCGTCTGAGAACTGTGTACAGTCACTCTTACCAAGCGGCAGACCAAGACAGCCTGCAATTCCCTGAGCTACATCAACATTTGAACTGCCGGTGAAAATTTTAATGTCCTTACCGTGAAAATTCATTGCAATAACTCCTTTGAATTTTAATGTGTGTAGTATATGTTTACCAATGATTAACCGAGCAATTAACAGCTGTAACCCTTTGCTCTTGCAATTTCGTTAAGCTGTTCAAGCTGAGCCGGATCATTTGCACCCAGAACCGTATCACTGCACTGAGCCGTGAATGCTCCGACCTTTCTTCCGTCCTCAAGCAAAAGCTTGATTGCGTCGGGAAGATAATATTCCTTTGCGCTGTTATCCGACTTGATTCTGTCGAGAACCGAAAGAAGAAGCTGACAGTCAAACCAGAATCCGCCCGAGTTTACTTCATTTATTTTGAGAGTTTCCTCATCAGCGTCTTTCTGCTCAACAATTGCACGCAGATTTCCGTTTTCGTCACGGACAATTCTGCCGTAACCTGTCGGATCGTCAACCTTTGCGGAAATAACCGTTGCGGCACAACCGTTCTCAATATGAGCCTTCAGGGAATCCTCAATAGTCTTGCTGTCCATAAACGGAGCGTCGCCGTTGAGAATAACGACATTGCCGCTGTGCTTTTTAAGGAAATCCTTTGCCATCATCACAGCGTGACCTGTTCCGAGTCTTTCAGCCTGAAACACGCTTTCAACGGAAAAATCGAGGGTTGAAAGATACTCTTCGACACACTCTTTTTTAAAGCCCTTGACAACACAGATGTCGTCAATACCGGCTTTCCTTAAAGCCGACATAACCCAGCAGAGCATCGGTCTGCCGAGCACCTCCGACAATGTTTTCGGTTTGTCGGATTTCATTCTTTTGCCCTCGCCGCCTGCGAGGATAACGGCACAATTCTTCATTTTTTCTCCTTTTATCTGTGACAAAACAACAAAGATGCAGACAGTCCTGTCACAAGGCACTCGTTCATACCATAATATTATCTCACAAAAATCACAAATTTCAAGAGAAAATTACAAAAATCGGGCAAAAAAAGGCATTTTAAACGATTTATACAATATTGCCGAAAATAAAACCTGTTTTTTATAAGAAAAAAGTTTGAAAAAAATATAGCTATTTTGACCAAAGTTTGTTATAATATTCGATAGGCTTATACAAGCAGGCAGGTTTTACCAAGGGGTAAGTCTGCCACAGCCGTATATCTTAATTTATTTTTAGGAGGATTACCAGTTATGGCAAACAAATGGGTTTACCTTTTTACAGAAGGTAATGCTAACATGCGTGAGCTCCTCGGCGGTAAGGGTGCCAACCTTGCAGAAATGACAGGTCTTGGACTTCCTGTACCACAGGGCTTCACAATTACAACAGAAGCTTGTACTCAGTACTATGAGGACGGCAGAGAAATCAACGCTGAAATTCAGGCTCAGATCAACGAGTACATCGAGAAGATGGAAGAGATCACAGGCAAGAAGTTCGGCGACAAGGAGAACCCCCTCCTCGTTTCAGTTCGTTCAGGTGCTCGTGCTTCAATGCCGGGTATGATGGATACAATCCTTAACCTCGGTCTTAACGAAGATGTTGTTGAAGTTATCGCTAAGAAGTCAAACAACCCTCGTTGGGCTTGGGACTGCTACAGAAGATTCATTCAGATGTATTCCGATGTAGTTATGGAAGTAGGTAAGAAATATTTTGAAGAGCTCATCGACAAGATGAAGGCTGAGAGAGGCGTTACTTACGACGTAGAGCTTACAGCTGACGATCTTAAGGAGCTTGCAGGCCAGTTTAAGGCTGAATACAAAGAGAAAATCGGTCAGGACTTCCCTGACGATCCTAAGGAACAGCTCATGGGCGCAGTTAAGGCTGTATTCCGTTCATGGGACAACCCTCGTGCAAATGTTTACCGTCGTGACAACGATATCCCTTATTCATGGGGTACTGCCGTTAACGTACAGTCAATGGCATTCGGTAACATGGGTGACGATTGCGGTACAGGTGTTGCATTTACAAGAGATCCTGCTACAGGTGAGAAGAAGCTCATGGGTGAGTTCCTCATCAACGCACAGGGCGAAGACGTAGTTGCAGGTGTTCGTACTCCTATGCCAATTGCTAAGATGGCTGAAGAGTTCCCGGAAGCTTTCGAGCAGTTCCAGAATGTTTGTCAGACACTCGAAAACCACTACAGAGATATGCAGGACATGGAGTTCACTGTTGAAAACAAGAAGCTCTATATGCTCCAGACAAGAAACGGTAAGAGAACAGCTCAGGCTGCTCTTAAAATTGCTTGTGACCTCGTTGACGAGGGCATGAGAACAGAAGAAGAAGCTGTTGCAATGATCGATCCTCGTAACCTTGATACACTTCTTCACCCACAGTTCGATGCTGCTGCTCTTAAGGCTGCTACACCAATCGGTAAGGGCCTCGGCGCTTCTCCCGGTGCTGCTTGCGGTAAAATCGTATTCACAGCCGAAGATGCTGAAAACTGGAACGCTAAAGGCGAAAAGGTTGTTCTCGTTCGTCTTGAAACTTCACCTGAGGACATCACAGGTATGAAGGCTTCACAGGGTATTCTTACTGTAAGAGGAGGTATGACAAGCCATGCAGCGGTTGTTGCAAGAGGTATGGGAACCTGCTGTGTATCTGGCTGTGGTGATATTGCAATGGATGAAGCTAATAAGAAGTTCACACTTGCAGGCAAGGAATACCATGAAGGAGATTATATATCTATTGATGGTACAACAGGCAACATATATGATGGGCAGATTCCTACGGTTGATGCCAAGATTGCAGGAGAGTTTGGAAGAGTTATGGAGTGGGCTGATAAGTACAGAAAGTTAAAGGTTCGTACTAATGCAGATACTCCTAAGGATGCCAAGAAGGCAAGAGAACTTGGAGCAGAAGGTATCGGACTTTGCCGTACAGAGCATATGTTCTTTGAAGAGGACAGAATTGCAGCATTCAGAGAGAT
>OHQO01000758.1_pt1 | contig 14116 bp, 10 predicted proteins | sample 1578051 | NCBI WGS metagenome assembly OHQO01 (sample SAMEA3879592, study PRJEB24766) | human gut metagenome | biome: human-associated habitat; feature: feces | place: USA | collected 1985/1987 | reverse complement strand
TGCCGTCAGGCACCGCATGAATAGCGTATTGTAAGCAAATCGCCGTTCGCATCGCTTGCTCGTGACGTTCAAGGTTTGTTGCGGAGAGTTATCAAGTATGATTTTCAACTTTTTCTGCAATAGTACTAGGATACTATGGTATACTAACCTTACGTTAAGAGAACGGGAGAAAGGAACCCATGATGAACGGTAAGCATTGCGCCCCGAGAACGTATACGCATATTGAGAAGATTCGTATCATGAATGACGTTATCGTATTCATGTTTGGATGCATGACGCTTGTCTGCGAGATCAGGGTGGGTAGTTTCCTGTTTTTCGAGATGAATGTGCTCCTACTTCTTCTGGGAACGGCCGAGATCTGCCTTGCATGTTTCATGTACTACCAGGAGTTTATGCTTCCCGAAGTTAAGGCGTGTCGCGAGCGCGAAGCAAAGCGCCGCGCCGAACGCCTTATGCGTCAGGCTGAACGCGACGTCCGTAAAGAGTGGGCCCTCTACGACAAGTAAGGCTCTGAAGAAAGAATCGATTCAAAAAGGAGTTCGGGCGAGCGGGCTCCTTTTTCGTTAACGATATATTGCACTATGGTATATTGGTACTATCCGATTATAGGAAAGGAGCTTTATGTATGGAAAGCGGTTTGTGACCGGTGATCGACAGAAAGCCTGCCTGTTTGAACAAAAGGGTTCATATATGGCGAGCATCAAGGATTCAAATGGGCAATTCAAGACGTTGCAGCTTGGAACCAATCGACCCGTGGCGTTCAAGCAGTTTTTCGCTGCCGCGTCCGCTGCCGGATACGACATGCGGTCCGTTGCCAAGGAGCAGGGAGTAGATCCGGAGGTGAAGCTGAATCGAGAGCAGCGCCGGAAGCTTGAAAAGGAAAACCGCCATATGAGCAATAAGGCAAAGAACCGAAAGCAAAGTGGAAGGCTGCCTGAAAGCGAAATGAGCGGACGGGAGGCACAAAAGCAACCTTCTGCTCCGCAGGAACCGTGCGGACCGCATGGCCTTCGGAGAAAGACTCGAAAGCGGCAGACGGATACAATGCGTAATACATGTCGCTCGGATCATAGGACTGACCTGAAAGAACCGCGGAAACACCATCCGAAGAAGTCGTCTTGAAGACATTGGCCTCATGCTTTGCGACATTGTCATATATCGACACATCACCGTTCCATACGGAAGAAAGCGATGCTCCAAGTTTCGCCTTGAACGTGGTCTCCACCAGGACCGTATCCAACTTGACCTCCACTTCAGGACGCTTGTTCGGAACAGGAGCTGAGACCTCCTTGACACAGGCAACCAGCGAAACTGCCGTCAGCAACGATGCTGACACTTTCATAATCCTATTCATACATCATCTTGATTTCATAGTTATTCTTATTCTCCGTAGAGTATTTCCACGTATTCCGGCAACCGCAGGAATCACCTGTCTCGACCAGAGACTTGGAGCCGGAATTGTCCACCGGTGCGGCAACAGCCTTGGAATCAGCGACTTTCTTCCATGTAGGACCTGCAACCTTATTCTCTGACGGATAACCTGTCTTGGTAGACGGCCAGCCGTCGCCCCATACGATTTCATCCATTGACATGCAACGTCCGTTGTACTGGTTGCCTGCCCAATAGTTGTGGTAGCACATCCAGTCCTTGCCCTTGTCATCAGTAACGATACCGGCATTGTGGCCCGTTCCGGCGAAATAACCCGAAACAGGACTTCTCAGAATCGTATTGTTATCATTGTCGAAAGCATTGTTCCTGGTAGACATGAGCTTGCCGTCCTTGCCCTCGTAAGGTCCGAGAATGTTCTTCGAGCGGCCCACTACGACATGGTAGGTACTATTGGCACCCTCACAGCAAGAACCCTTGGAACCGAAGCAGTAGTAATAACCGTTCTTGTAATGCATATAGGTTCCCTCGATTTCATAAGCGATGAAAGTCTTCTTCGCGCCCGGAGCAATCGCAAGACCGTCATTGGTAAGCTGGATGGCCCAGATTCCGGAATCACTTCCGAAACTGCCCCAGAAAAGATAGAGTTCGCCGGTAATTTCATCGCGGATGATATCCGGGTCAATGGAGTTCGACACACCGGTAGACGCATAGTCCACCAGCTTGCCGTTTTCATCTGCCAGCGGATTGATATCCTTCAGGCCGGTCCACTTGAAAGGCCCGGTAGGGCTGTCGGAAACAGCCACACCGCAGGCACTCCTCTTAGGGTCATCCCAATGTCCTTCAGCATAGTAGAGACAATAGCGTCCGTCAATGTATTCGATATCCGGAGCCCAGATTCTGGTATCAGGGACCCACTGAGGTCTTTCCATACCGCCGAAAGCATTGCCCACAAGCTCCCAGTTCACCATGTCGACAGACCTGTAAACAGGCATGTAGACCACGTCCGAGGTACCGCTCGTACCGTTCTGTGTACTGTAGGCATAGAAATATCCCGTTCTCTCACGATCGTCGAAAACCGACGGGTCAGGAGCATTGTTTCTGATTACCGGATTAAGATATGAGGTGGTAAAATACCCGTCGCCCGCTCCCGTATCAGGTTTTATAGGGCGCTCGTCAACAACTTTTTCCTCGCAAGATGAAAGTGCCACAAGAGCGGCGAGCATTGAAATTGTATATAAGAATTTTTTCATTTTGATTGACATTTTAATTAGTCTCTCCAACCATCGTTCTGGGTAAGACTTGAGTTCATCTCACGCTCCTTTGCAGGAATCGGCCAAGTCTCCACATAATTTCCGAGAGCATACCAAGTATAAGTTCTGGTTCCCCAAATCTGCATAAGGCCGTTGGTATTCATCTCACCCGTCTGACCGGATGAACGGTCACGGAACTTCTTGTCCAGCCACACTCCCCAACGGAGCTCATTGAAATACATGCTGTCCTCACCGGCAAGTTCCCAATAGAACTCATTGCGGATACGTTCGCGCATGTCGGCCTGGTCTTTCACCTTCGTAAACTCATTGGTATTGAGAAGAATATGCTTAGCGCGGGCACGAACCTTATTCACCAGAGTCACGGCCTCGTCAGTGCGGCCCAGCTCATTCAGGCACTCTGCCCTACGGAGAAGAATCTCAGCATAACGGCAGAGGATATTGTCCTCCTCATAGACCCAGCGAAGAGTATTTTCAATGCCTTCCGGCACATATTTTCTCCAGAGATAGTAGAACATCGAATTGGTATCAGTACGGATGTCGCGGGAAGAAGCGCCGTCCGAACGGTAAGGCCACCTGAGAGTGAATGTATAAGGCACACCTGCGATACCGCCGTAATACTCTGAATACGGAGTGATTATGGACATCTTCAGACGAGGGTCACGGTTATCGTACGCAGCCTTGATACGCGTCTCGTTGGAATACTGCTGATACTTGCTCATATCGGCACCGTATGAAGCCATATTGGCTTTTTCGCCATCCGTCATATCATTGCGGAGAAAGAATACGGAACGCTGCTCAGGAGTCATTTCGCTCCAGCCCGGGCAGTAATCATCCCAATTGAACTTGCTTCCGTCAGCATTCTCGAAAGATTCCACGAAGGCAGGATTCGGCAGATAGTTGTTCCAGGCACCGCTTGTCACGCCAGTACAACGGTTTCCGAAAAGCACTGCACGGGAGTTTCCCATACCTGGCTGCTGTGTCATGCGGATGGAGAAAATCATCTCGTCGCACTGCTCATTGGCCGGTTTGAGAAGCTGTTTGAAACTGTCATTGCCGGCGCCCTGATAGAGAGCGAATCCCATCGGTTCGAGAGCCTCGAAGTCCTTGAGGGCCAGCTCCCAATACGTTTTCTTGTCACCTTCTCCACGCGCCGCGAGGAACTGATACATCTGTCCCCTGTAGGCAAGGGCTACCGCTCTGCTCACGTGACCGTAGTCCGACGAACCGGCCTTGTAGCGGTCCGGAAGATTCTCTTCATTTACGCAATCCGTCAAATCACCGATGATGGCGTCCCAAACCTGCTGCTCCGTCGAGCGAGGACGGTTCGCATTCGTAGCATTTTCAATGTATTCCATATAGAGAGGCACTCCACGATAGAGGACATTGAGGTTATAATATCCGTAAGCGCGGAAGAACTTGGCCTCGGCCTTGAGCTTCGCCTTTTCTTCGCTTGTCATGTCAGGCACCTTGTCGATGTGGCTGATTACATCGTTCGCACGGAAAATGAACGTGTAATAGTATCTGTACATCTCCGCGAAGGTTCCGCTGGCCGGAGTTCCGTCACCGTAGCACACTTTCTGGTTCTCATACCAGTTCTTGTCAGTGTCCATCACGGAGGAATATGCTTCAAACATCACTTTCCAGTTATCCTCACTGTCGGTATTGCTGGCTCTCACATAAAATTCGTTATAAATACCGTTCACCGCCTGACGGGCAAGAGTCGCCTTGTTCCAGACGTTGCTGGATCCGACCTGATATGAGCTCTCGAAGTCGAGAGTCTGGCAGGAAGCCAAAACCATGGCAGCAAACGCAGCTGTTATAATTAACTTTTTCATCATTTCAACAAATTAGAAGGTAAGGTTCAAACCGCCCGCAAACTGGCGCATTGTAGAATAGCCTGCTGTCGAACGCATTTCCGGGTCCATTCCCGGGAAGCTCGTGATCGCGAACAGGTTCTCACCGCTGACATACACTCTGATCTTCTGGAGCTTGATCTTGCTGGTAAGCTTTTCCGGGAAGGTGTAACCCAGAGTGAAGTTCTTGAGTTTCAAGTAGTCGCCCTTGCAAAGGTGCAATGATGAAGTGGCATCGGACTGACATGAAGTCAAGTTCACGAGACGCGGCTGCTTGGAATTGATATTGGTACGAGGGTCATCAGGATTCTTCGGATCGAAGAAATAGTGGTCCTTCGCTACAGACTTAGGAATCGCATAACCATAGATTGTGTTGGACGAGTTGCTTGCCTGCCTGTAATAGTAGACCGAGAATCCGGCTGCACCTGCCCAGCTCATGGAGAAGTCGATACCATTCCAGCCGGCGGAGAACTGTATACCATAGTTCACCTTAGGCGTCGTCGAAACATTCTGGAACACAGCATCATAAGAGTTTCCGTAGAGCCCGTCGCCGTTGGCGTCGGCATAGATATATTCACCATACCAGATCTTCTGCTTGCCGATGCCCTGCTGAGGATAGAACGTATAGCCGGCATCCATCATGGCGCGAACCCATGCCATATCGTCGGTCGTACGGATCATACCGTCGACAGGACCGCCGTTGATGTCAGGTGTACCGTCCTCATTCCAATATTTGCCCGAGCCCTTGTAAGGGTCCATCATATAGAATTCATTGATCATGTGGCCCTCTACTACTCTCGTGGAACCGCCGGTGGAGACATCTCCGATATTGGTTTTCCATACGCGGTTGCCGTCGCCGTCGACTTCCCAGCCCTGCTTGAGTTTGCCCTTGTAATGGCTCACCCTGTTCTTGTTATAGGTAACGTTGCCGCTGATGCTGTAGTAGAATTTGCCTACGCTGTCTTTCCAGCCGAGCTCAGCCTCGAAACCGCGGTTGGTCACGGATGCGATGTTCTGTCTAGGTGCACTGGCATTACCCATTACCATATACATGGATGGAGTATAGAGAATTCCGTCGGTAACCTTGTTGTAGTAATCCAACGTACCTGTGAGCCTGTTGTTCAGGACACCGAAATCCACACCGAAGTCAGTAACGGAAGTCGTCTCCCAAGTAAGCGCATAGTTCTTGATGGAAGTAATTGATATACCATTTGTTATATCATCCGTGCCGAACACGTATTTGGTAGTGCCGTAAGTGGACTGCCAGTCGTAGTTCCCGATGGAGTTGTTTCCCAGACGGCCCCATGACGCGCGGACCTTGAGGTTGTCAAAAATGTGTGCATTCTTGAGCCATGATTCCTCACTCATACGCCATCCTGCTGAAACTGAAGGGAAGAAACCCCATCTGTATTCCGGAGCGAAACGGGAAGAAGCGTCAGCACGGAGGTTGGCCTCGAAGAGGTACTTGCCCGCGAATGCATAATTGATTCTTCCGAAGTATGAACGGGAAGCGTACTCCGTACCGTAACCATTTGCAGAATAAGGGTTTGCCACAGCATTGAGGTCACCCACGGATGCATCCTGCAATCCACGTTTGTAGGCACTGAAATCACGATACTGGAAATGGCTTATCTCATAACCGAACATCGCTGCGATATCATGCTTCTTGACAGTCTGGTTATAATTGAGCACACTGGAAACCTTTACGAAGTTCTCCCTCTTGTTGTACATGTAGGAGTAAAGTTCTGAAGGGTCGGCAGGGGCGATTACATAAGAATCATTCTGGAAATCATATTTGCCGATACCGGTATCAATCCTCTGTTCCTCCTGACGGTAATCCTTGTAATATACATCAGTATTCCAATTGAAATACTTGAGGAACTTGATGTTGGCATACCAGTCAGTGAAAATCTGGGTATTCTTCGTATAGCCTCTGGTAGAATTCATGTCCACGAGAGGGTTGTGTGCCTGAGGGTCCTGGCCATAAGCCTGAGGACCACCGTAGAGGTCGAGAGACTTCGAATACGGATAAATGTCCGGAGTCATCTTCTGCGTGTTGAGAGATGTGAGCGAACCGACATTGCTGTTGTCCTGGTCCGTATGGTAGCCCCAGATGCGCGCGCCGATCTTCAGCCAGTCCGTCACCTGCCCGTAAACGTTCACCCTGCCGAAATAGCGTTTGTAACCGGTATTGTCAATGATACCCGGGTTGTCAATGTAGGACAATGATACATTATATCCCATTGTCTTCACCTTGCCGCTGGCAGAAATCGCATGTTTCTGCATTATCTTGTTCTGATAGATGACGTCCCACCAGTCAGTGTTCGGATATGCCATATAGTTGTAATAACCGGATTCCGCACGTCCCCATGGGTCTTTGCTTGCCGCAACCCACTGGTCTATAACGTTCTGCGAGAACTGCGCGATACCGCCGATATTGGTGCATGACTCATTGTAGAGACGCATGTAGCTTGCCATGTCCGATACCGTGTGGATAATCTTGAACGGCTGGTTGTAAGAAAGCGTCAAGTCATAGCTCACTTCGCATTTGCCGTCAGCAGAAGAACCGTTCTTCGTGGTGATGAGGATGACACCGTTCGCTCCCCTGTTACCATAGATTGCGCAGGAAGCGGCATCCTTGAGGACATTGATGGAAGCGATATCGGAAGGATTGACATTGCCCAGGCCCTGTTCCATACCATCCACAAGGACGAGCGGACCAGACGAGTTGAGCGTACCGGTACCGCGGACGAGCATTGAGAAATCCTCCTCGTACGGATTACCGGAGCCCTGCATCACCTGAAGGCCCGGCATTGTTCCGGAAAGCGCCTGGGAAGCATTGAACATCGGACGCGATTTGATGCTCTCCGAATCGAAACTTACGGATGAGACGCTGCCGGTGACATTGATCTTCTTCTGGACGCCGTAGCCGACCACCACGACCTCATCGAGGAAAGTGGTGTCTTCGCGGAGCACGATTGAATAATCAGAAGCGGTTCCGAGAGTGACAGTGCTTGACGCATAGCCGATTGCACTGACCTCCACGGATAACGTATTCTCCGGAACGGAGAGAATGAAACGGCCGTCGACATCGGTGGACGTTCCGTTGGTAGTATTCGGGACGAGAACTGCCGCACCTATGACAGGCTCCCCGTTGGAATCTTTCACAGTACCGCTGATCTGGCGATTCTGTGCGAATGCGCTGCAAGTCACGAACATTGCCAGCAGCATCGTCAATATGTATCTGAATTTTTTCATTGCTTTCTACTTAAAACAAGCCACTACGAGATTGACATTCTCGGATCCTTCCGGCTTCATGCCGCCATAGTTCGGGTTTGTATGTGTGATATACCATCTTGAGTTGGTCCAGAAGAGGTCCTTTCCTCTGGCCGTGCCATCCTGGAGCACTACGCAAGACCAGTTGTAGTCTTCCACGGTCATGGCGTCGCTGCAGCCGAGATTGCTCATGACAGCAGCAAGTTCATAGAGGGTAAGACCCTTCTTGTCATTGCCTACGCCGTCCTTGCCGTTATCGACATGCTGGCCCTGATTGTGGGTATTCACGTATTTTTCAGAGACGAAAATCACAAGTGCGCCATCAGCGGTACAGCCGACGCCGATACGTCCGGTGTAAAGCCTGTCGTAAGTGGAAATCGGCACGGACTGGCCCCAGTCTCGGGTAAGGAAGCAGGTCATATTGTCGAAATGACGCCATTCAGAATTGTAGAGAGTATAGAACTTGTCCGCCTCGCCGGAAATGAGCGTCTCACCATCCTTGCAAATCTGGAAATAACCGCCGAATGCGCTTTCCACATCCCATGAAGTCTGATCTGCGCCATTGGCACCGGAATAGCAATAAAGCTTTCCGTCTACGGCAGCGGCCGGCTTGATGCTCACTTTACCGTCCTTGATACCCATGGCAGGGGCATAAGCCTTGTTGCTTCCGCTAAAGCCATCGTTTCTGAGGACTCTAGTAACACCCTTGTCATCAGGACCATAAGCCAGCGGGCTATAGTATTCGCATCCCGATGAGGCAGTGCTTCCGTCGGTATGCCATACCGCAGGGCCGTACTCCGGAAGGAATATCACGAAATCCCTGTTGCTCCTCTGGACAGCTGAGACTCTGATATTGTCATTCCCTATGACACTCTTTTCAGCAACTTTCATGTTCACATAACCGGCAGGAATCGTGAGGACATAAGCAGGATTGCCGGCTCTGCCCATAAGATTCGACGTCGTGTAAAGACGCACATTGCCGAAATTGACGCCGTACTGGCTGCTCCAGGACTTGGTAATCTCCGTCCAGCTGCCATCGAACTTGGCCACGTCGGAAGGGTTCGCATAGATGGTGAAAGCCTTCTTGCGGTTCACAGCCTTGTCGAGGACGACGAGTTCCACGCCTTTTCCATCAGAAAAGTCAATGTTTTTAAGGGAGTTCGGGTCAGTCACCAGCTCTACATCCTTGTTCAGGACCAGATCGATGTCGACGCCCTTCACCTCAGAAGCAAGGAAAGCGGTAGAGAATGAACCTGAATAGGTATTGTCCACCAATGAAAGGTCGATGGTTTCGTCACCGAGTTTGGCTTTCACTTCCTTGACCTGATCGTACATTGAAGCGGAAATCGTGTAAGCGATATCGTCAACGCCGTCATTTACAGTAATCTTGTAGCCCGTTCTGAGATTGGCGGCAATTCTGGTCTGCGTAGGGCTGACCATTCGTGCCCAATCCTTGTTCAGCTTGACATCGCAAACGACATTGTCGAGAGAAGCAGCGGTGTGGAACTGGAATTCAATAGTTCTTTCTTCCTGGTTGATGTCTCCATCAATCCATCTGTCACCGTCGAGTGCACGGATGCCGACAACAGGGTCATTGACATAACCCGGGTCGTCGGAAACCGAAAAAATCATCTTTTCCTCACAAGATACCGCTCCAAAAAGCAGCAGTGAAGAAAGAATGACGAACGGAAATTGTTGTGTTCTCATTTTAATATTATTTGTTGATTATTATCGCAATTCGAAAGTTCTGGTCTTAAATGTCGAATCACCCGCATAAAAGTCAATGCTAATGTGCCTTGGACCGACATTCAATTTGAAAGACCCAGGCGTATAGGAATGGATATAACGGGTAATTCCGGGACGATATTCCTCGAAAAGGGCGCTCTCATCCTTTATCGGAGACCCGTCAGGCATCGTCTTCATGGACATCCTTCTGATGCCATACTCCGCAGGACCTTCCGCTACAACCTCATATTCAGCACTTTCAGGTCTAGCCCAAACACTGCTCATTTCCATCTGCGTAATGATGCCGCCGTCACCTTTCCATTCAGTAAGAGTGGTAGCATGGGAATGTCCGCACAGCACAATTGCCTTGCGCTTGGCGAATTCCTCACGGAAATGACGCCTGGCAGCAGTATCTCTTTCGTTCTCGCCTCCATGGAAGAACCACCTGCAGCTACTCTCATCCATCGGGAATACCGGGCCATGGGTAATGATGAAAGTGTGCCGTGCGCCCTTGGTTTCCTGAAGCATCTTCTCTATCTCCGCATCGTCAGGATGGTTGAAGTCCAATACCAGGAAGGCGTCAGGGCCAATGTTGAAGTAAAAAGTAGTCTTTTCAATGTCCTTGCCGAGTTCTTCCGTCATGCGTTTCGGCATATATTCATGGTATACCTTCTCCGCATCAGTTCCACGGATATCATGATTGCCCTCCACCGTGACGAACGGCAGACCTCCGAATTCCTTCTTGAATGCGTTCATGACATCGTCGAGCATCTTCCTGTGCACATCGCCGTTTCCGCAATCACCCTGAATGAGGTCACCTACCTGCAATGCAATCCTGGTATTCTCATCCGCCAGGCATGCGCATCTTTTCAAAAGCCTTGGACAGCGCTCACGCCACATCTCGCCGTTGCGGGCGAACTCCGCCCTCTGGACACGGTTGAGCCACTCCACCTTTTCATTATAATGGGAGTGGTAAACAGATGCCGGTTCCGTATCGAAGTGAGTGTCTCCGAGAATTACTATGGAATAGCTTTTGTCTTTCGGCGATTTGGCATAAGAAAACTCCGGAAAACGGAGAAAAGCGATTCCGGCCAAGGATGCCGCTGAAGTTTTAATGAAATTACGTCTGTCCATTTCGAAACATGTGGTTGGTGTTCACATATCGAAGGTACGACGAAGATACTTATTATACTAATTTCCCTTTCAAACCCGCGCAGAATGCCGCATAAACGTTTTATATGACCGATTTTTGACTATTTTTTATCACGTTCTGACGAATTTTTCGATTGGATTCGTGACTGATTTTTAATTTTGATTAAAAAATTGAGGATTTTAGCAGAAACGCGACACACCGCCACTACAGCATTTTCCGCCTCTGGAAGAGGTAGAGGATGACTGCGAGGGAGAGCAGCATGAAGCCGAGGATGAGGAGCCAGGACCACGGCTTGTCTGATAGTGGCAACGCCACGTTCATGCCGTAGAAACTGGCCACGAGGGTCGGCGGCATGAGAAGCAGGGAGATGAGCGTGAAAATCTTCATGATGCGGTTCTGGTCCAAGTTGATAAGACCGACGACGGTATCTTGGAGATACTCCAGCCTTTCGAAACTGAAATTGGAATGGTTGATAAGAGAAGAAATATCCTGGAGGAGGACATTGAAACGAGGCTCCAGCTCGACAGGGTACTTGTCACTCTTCATCATATTGGAAATGAGACGCTGCTTGTCGACGATATTCTCGCGGACAGTCATCGTATTGTCCTGCAACTGATTGATATCCAAGAGGAAAGCCTCATTGATATCCTCCTGCTGGTTCACGCGCCTGCTATACAGGGCGATTTCCTTGGACATGAGCTCTATCATGTCGGCATCAAGGTCGACACGCTGGTCCATGATACTCACGAAAACCCAGTAACCATTGGGAAAAAGTCGCGGAAGCGCCTGCATCTTGCGCTGGAGTTCGGTAAAACTTCGCAGAGGCACGTCACGCAGAGTAGTCAACACGTTCTCCACCAGCGTGAAAGACACCGGTTCCATGGAGTACTCTTCAGGTCCTGGGATAAGAAAGTTCGTATTGGCGAAAATGGCAGTCTCCGTCTCGGAAAAACGTGAAGAACTCTCGATCTCTTCCGCTCGCGCACGGCTCTGGATCTCTGTGTTCAAGAATTTCTCCGTGGCTCTCTTTTCATCTCCGGAAGGGGAAAAGAGATCAATCCAAATAACGTCATCCATCTTGAAGGTATCAAGATCAGCCATCGACTGGGACATCAGGATTGCTCCGCTAGATCTGTAAAAGATTGTGACCATACCTTTTCTGGTTTTATCCGGACCTCAGCACCTCCCTGGAAACATGATATCCAAAGAAAGCACAAAATCAGGTGGTTAACTTTCTGCCAGTTCGCATTCCATAACGCGAACTGCAAAATTATCAATTTTTCCTGAAAGAAGGAAGAAAAAGAGCGTATATTTGCAATATGAAAGACAAAATCAGAAACAGCGGACTGCTCGCATTGAGCCCGCTCGCAGTTTTTTTAGGCATATACCTGGTATCCTCCCTCATAGCGAAGGACTTCTATAAGATTCCCATCGCGGCAGCATTCCTGATAGCATCCGCATACGCACTCCTGATAAGCAAAAAAGCCCCTATCGAAGACAAGATAGCAGTATTTTCCCGTGGCGCGGGACATAAGAACGTGCTGCTGATGCTCTGGATATTCATCCTCGCGGGCGCATTCGCCGAGACAGCCAGACAGATAGGCGCCATCGACGCCACCGTAGCGGCCACATTGCACATCCTGCCGCCGTCAATGCTGTTCGTCGGCCTCTTCCTGGCATCCTGCTTCATATCCATGGCCATCGGAACAAGCGTCGGCACCATCGTCGCACTCGTCCCGGTAGCAGCCGGAATCGCCTCAGAATCAGGGTTTGACACAGGTTTCGTCACTGCTATCGTCGCCGGAGGAGCATTCTTCGGGGACAATCTCTCGTTCATCTCCGACACCACGATCGCCGCCACCAAGACGCAAGGCTGCCTGATGTCCGACAAGTTCAAGGTCAATCTGAAAATCGTAGCTCCGGCAGCATTGGCCGTAGCCGTCATGTATATAATAATAGGTCAAGGCGCGAGCTTCAGCGCACCGGCGGATCCGGTCAACTGGACGCGCCTGATACCATACGTCCTCGTCATCGGACTCGCAATGTCCGGGGTCAATGTCATCGAGGTATTGGCCATAGGCATTGGCGTGAACGCAATAATCGGCTTCTGCCAAGGAACATTGACATGGACGACATGGCTGGGCAGCATCGGAACCGGCATCGCCGGAATGGGCGACCTTATTATCGTGACGATGTTGTCCGGAGGCATGTTGGAGGTCATCCGCGAGAACGGCGGCATCGATTATCTGGTGCGGATTCTGACGAAGGGCATCAGGGGGAAACGCGGCGCGGAATTCAGTATCGCGGCGCTCGTCAGCATGGCCAATGTCTGTACCGCGAACAATACCATCGCCATTCTCACCACGGGACGGATCGCGAAAGACATCACCACGCGTTTCGGCCTGGACCCGCGCAAAACTGCAAGCATCCTGGACACGTTCTCATGCATGATCCAGGGATTGCTGCCATATGGCGCACAGATGCTTATGGCTTCCGGACTCGCCGGAATCTCATCCCTGTCCATCATCAAATATCTCTTCTACCCGTATACGATGGGCGCTTTCGCCGTGCTGGCAATCCTGCTGAGATATCCGCGGAAATATTCCTAGAAAACCTGCCGTAGTCAACTGATCCGCCGGTCACGGCTTGAACACCTGGCGGTTGATAATGGATCGGCCAAGTGTCAGCTGGTCAGCATATTCCAAGTCATCCCCGAAGCCGAGCCCCCTGGCAAGGGAGGAAACTTTCACGCCGTACGGGGCGATCTGGCGGTAAATGTAGAATGACGTGGTCTCGCCTTCCACGTCGCCGCTCAATGCCAAGATAACTTCGACAGTATCAGGTGACTGCGCACCTTCAGCAGCAGCCTGGACACGCGCTTTCAGTTCCGCTATCTTCAGGTCCGACGGACCGATGCCGTCAATAGGCGATATTTTTCCGCCAAGCACATGATACACACCATGATACTGGCCCGTAGCCTCAATGCTCATCACATCCCGGACATTCTCCACCACGCAAATCGTGTCATGGTCACGGCTCGTGTCGCGGCAAATCGAGCACTCCTCCTCATCGGAAATCATCATGCACTTGCGGCAATACTTCACATTCTCACGAAGCAGGCGGATGGACTCCGTAAAATGCCGGACATTGTCCACAGGCTGCCTCAGCAGATGGAGAGCCAGCCTGAGCGCGCTCTTCTCCCCCACTCCGGGAAGCGAACTTATCGCATCCACGGCGTTCTCCAGCAATTCCGACGGATATTTTTCAGTTCTCATTTTCTTCAATGTAATATTTTACGAGCCCCTCGATCGGTGAAGAGACAATATCGGAAATCCCCACCCCGTATTCCTTTGCGACTCTCAACAGAATCTCCTTGTGCGCAAAGCCGAAGCCGCCGACCACGCCGACAGGCTTGCCTTCAATGTCGTACTGCAGCAGACACCTTTCGA
>OHQO01000755.1_pt1 | contig 14137 bp, 10 predicted proteins | sample 1578051 | NCBI WGS metagenome assembly OHQO01 (sample SAMEA3879592, study PRJEB24766) | human gut metagenome | biome: human-associated habitat; feature: feces | place: USA | collected 1985/1987 | reverse complement strand
GGGGCCTCCGGGTGTCGGAAAAACAACTCTGGCTCACATCATATCGCAACAATTACAAGCACCATTCTTCACATTGAGTGCCGTACAATCCGGCGTAAAAGAAGTTCGCGAAGTAATAGATCGATGCAAAGCCAATATTTTTTCCAAAGTACGTCCCATACTGTTCATCGATGAAATCCACCGGTTCAGCAAATCACAGCAAGACTCTCTCCTCGGCGCGGTCGAATACGGTACGGTGACGCTCATCGGAGCAACGACCGAGAATCCCTCTTTCGAAGTAATACGTCCCCTGCTCTCCCGTTGTCAGGTATATGTCCTCAAATCACTCGAAGTAAAGCACTTGCAGCTACTGCTCGACAGAGCTATACATTCCGATACTTATCTGAAAGAACGCGATATAGAAGTAAAAGAGACCGATGCTCTATTTCGTTATTCAGGAGGGGATGCCCGAAAGCTGCTAAACATCATCGATCTCGTATCCCAAGCGGTCGGAGAGAACGAAAAAATAATCATCGACGATGCGATTGTAACGGAACGGTTACAACAAAATCCTGCCGCCTACGACAAAAACGGCGAAATGCACTACGATATCATATCGGCATTTATCAAATCCATACGTGGCAGCGATCCGGATGCCGCAATCTATTGGCTTGCCCGCATGGTCGAAGGAGGTGAAGACCCCGCTTTCATCGCACGACGATTGGTTATATTGGCTTCCGAAGATGTAGGACTGGCAAACCCCAATGCCCTGCTTTTAGCCAACGCTTGCTTCGATGCTGTACAAAATATAGGGTGGCCGGAGAGTCGCATTATCATGGCCGAAACGACAATCTATCTGGCTAGTTCACCCAAAAGCAATTCGGCCTACATGGCGATAAATCAAGCACTAGAAACGGTAAAAACAACAGGAAACCTTCCTGTTCCGCTACATCTTAGGAATGCACCGACACAATTGATGAAAGAGTTGGAGTATGGAAAAAATTACAAATATGCACACGATTATACGGGTAACTTCGTCAATCAGCAATATTTACCAAACGAGTTGAAAGACAATAATTGGTGGAAGCCTCAGGATAACGTTGCGGAGAACAAGCTGAAAGATCATCTAAATAAGCTATGGAAAGACCGATACAAATAATCTGTCGAAATGCTATCTCGGGCTAACAAATAGCCGTCATTTTGTAAATTTTTGTAACAAAATATTTCAAAGCGCATAAAAACTAAGAAAAAAAGAATTACTTTTGTAATCTATCAAAACCAAATTATACCAAACTACTAAACAAAGATCGTTATGAAGAAGCACAATTTCTATGCAGGCCCTTCTATTCTGAGCGAATACACCATTAAAAACACAGCGGATGCCGTACTTAATTTCGCAGATACAGGTCTGTCTCTGTTGGAAATATCACATCGCAGCAAAGAATTTACAGCGGTTATCGAAGAAGCTAAAACCCTAGTAAAAGAGTTGCTCGAAGTCCCTGCCGGATATGATGTCCTATTTTTAGGTGGAGGGGCCAGCATGCAATTCTGTATGGTTCCATATAATTTGTTGAACCGTAAAGCTGCTTACCTCGAAACCGGAACATGGGCTGTAAATGCAATCAAAGAAGCTAAATTGTTCGGAGAAGTAGATGTTGTCGCTTCTTCGAAAGAAGCCAACTTCTCTTATATCCCCAAAGGATATACTATCCCCGATGATGTTGATTATTTCCACTTTACCTCCAACAACACGATATACGGAACAGAAATGCGATTTGACCCAGACGTAAATGTACCTCTTGTAGCCGATATGTCTTCCGATATTTTCTCCCGACCTATCGACGTTTCCAAATATAACGTCATCTACGCCGGAGCTCAAAAAAATTTAGCCCCTGCCGGAGTTACTATCGTGATTGTCAAAGAAGATGCACTCGGACATGTAGACCGGGCTATCCCCACCATGCTCGACTATCGCACCCACATCAAAAAAGGATCGATGTTCAATACGCCTCCCTGTCTCCCCATCTACTCGGCATTGCAGACCTTGAAATATTATAAGGAGATGGGAGGTATCAAAGAGATGGAAAAGCGTGATTTGGAAAAAGCAGCTATCCTCTACGATGCTATCGATTCCAGTAAAATTTTCGTCGGAACAGCAGCTCACGAAGATCGCTCCATCATGAATGTCTGCTTCGTTATGAAAGAAGAATATAAAGACCTCGAAAGTGAATTTATCGAATTTGCTTCCTCACAAGGCATGGTAGGTATTAAAGGACACCGTTCGGTAGGTGGATTCAGAGCTTCCATTTATAACGCTATGCCTAAATCGAGTGTCGAAGCCCTCGTAGCTACCATGAAAGAATTTGAGAAGAAACACTAATATAGAAAAACCATGAAAGTATTAGTTGCTACTGAAAAGCCGTTTGCTGCCGTTGCAGTAAATGGAATCAAAGAAGTTCTCGACAACGCAGGTGTCGAAATGGTTCTTTTGGAAAAATACCCCGATAAAGCCGCTCTACTAAAAGCAGTCGAAGATGTTGAAGGCCTCATTGTGCGCAGCGATATCGTCGATGCCGAAGTTTTTGACACCGCCCCAAAATTAAAAATCGTAGTACGTGCCGGAGCGGGTTATGACAATATCGACCTCAACGCGGCTACTGCCAAAGGAGTATGTGTAATGAACCCCCGGACAAAACTCCAACGCTGTGGCCGAGCTCGTGTTCGGTATGACTATCTTAATGATACGAAATCATTTCAATGGAACATCGGGTACGGAATTGAAAGGGAAAAAACTAGGAATCCATGCCTACGGACAAGTAGGTCGTAATGTGGCCCGTATCGCCAAAGGATTCGACATGGAAGTTTATGCATTCGATCCTTATTGCCCCGACGATGTGATGAAAAAAGACGGTGTAACGCCTGTCGCATCGGCCGAAGAGCTTTATAAAACATGTCAATTCGTATCGCTGCATATCCCGGCTACGGCCGAAACGAAGCAATCGATCAACTACTCGTTGCTTTCGCTTATGCCCAAAGGAGCTCTTCTCATCAACACGGCTCGTAAAGAGGTGATATATGAAGAAGATCTGGCACGCATACTCGAAGAACGTACCGATTTTCACTATGTAGCCGATGTTGCACCGACTATTGCCGACACTTTAAAAGAGAAATTCGGCAACCGAGTATTCTTCACTCCGAAAAAAATGGGAGCCCAAACCGCCGAAGCGAACATCAATGCAGGTATCGCTGCCGCCCGACAATCGGTCGGATACCTAAAAGACGGTATAGACAAGTTCAGAGTCAATAAATAACATTGTTGACATATTTCCGAATCCCCTAAGTACGTTCTTAACAACACGTGTACTTAGGGGATTTATTCTTCACCAACAACATCATTCAACTATGCTCGACAGAATAAATACCTTTCGTTGGCAATCCATCACCGAAACCCTTTTGAATGCGCTCAAACGATTTCCGGTCGCAGCAACAGCAACAATCGGGTTGTGTATTTCTCTGCTATTACTCGTTAACCTCCCCTATGAGCAATTAAAAGGAAGCATACTCTACGAACCCTCCTATTGGTACGTATGGGTAGGAGCATTACCTCTCGCTGCAAGTATCGTCCTCTGCTTCGAGAACCGTTTGAACCCCACTATACGACATTCAGTATCCCTACTCGCTGTACTATTATGGAGCTTGTACGGCTACATTTCGAACGATACTCCCGAACATTTCTTCGGGGCACTTGCTTTCATAGCTCCTATCGTAACATTTTTTTCGTCCTTATTTTGGGCTGCCTTTTTGAAAAAGGACACCGATACCTCTTTTTGGAATTTCTCCTATCTGTTGTGTATTCAAATACTAACAGGTTTACTTTTTGCATCGGTCTTGGCAGCCGGTCTCTCTCTGGCGTTATTTTCTACCGATACTCTGTTCGGCTGTGAATTCAAAAGCGAGATGTATTCAAACATACATGTACTTTGCTATACCTTGTTCTTTCCTTTCTATCTGCTAGGCAACATTCCTATCGCCTCGATAACCGAAACAAAGACGCGTTCGTTTGCCCAAGCATGGAAAATCCTAGGTTTATATATACTATTACCCCTCCTCATACTCTACGGAACAATCCTTTATGCCTATTTAATAAAAATCATAATTCAGTGGCAACTTCCCGATGGTTGGGTCTCCGCACTAGTCTCCATTCTCACCATAGGCGGAACAATCACCCTTTTTATACTATATCCGTTATGCATACAAAAGAATCGTCCTTTGAAATTTTTCAGGCAATGGTTCGGCATACTGCTTCTCCCTCTATTAATCTTAATGACTGTCGGTATAATCCGCCGCTTTCAAGACTATGGTATCACGACTAACCGCCTATACGTACTACTGCTCAACTTTTGGTGTTATACGACTGCCTTGTATACCATTTTTACATCTGGTAAAAAAATAAAAATCCCGTTCATCTCATTTATTCTTCTTTTCCTCATCTCATCAATCGGTCCGTGGAGATTCAGCGAAATTACCCGGTATACCATGCACAAGCGGATAGATACACTCATTCAAAATAACAAACTCGGGACAAACAATCTACTTACATTCGACAGTTTAGAAACCCAATGCACCCAGCTCGACTCTATCGATGCCACCCGACTACAAGACGACCTTCTCTATCTCACAGAGAATTATGGGGCAAAAGATATACAAGTCTGGTTCACCGATTCCGTTTCCTCGATGCAATTTTCCAAACTCACACAAGGGATAACATCTGCATTGAATCGCTCACAGGAAAATCATCGCATCTATTTTTCCTACTACCAATCGGATTCTTACGAAGGCAAAAACATAAATATAAAAGATTACCAATACGCCCTGTTTTTCGATGAAAATTCAAATATCCGAACGAACAACGGCAATGTAGAAATATTGGGGCCAGACAGTACCGTTGTCGCCGTTTATCCGCTAGTCGACCTACTAAAAAAACAAAACTACAAAGTAAATCCCAACGACACAGTTTGGTCTTTCCGAGGCAACAATACATACATACTTCCTCTGTCTTTGGACGGCTATATGAACAACCCGCAAGAAATTGGAGGGTTATATATTAAAGGCATCGTTTTTTACAATCCATAAAATAAAGGGGCTGCCAATAAGGCAGCCCCTTTATTTTATCGTAGAAAAACTATATTATTCCTTATTGTCACCCATCAGTCCTTTCCAAACCATTGCAGACAACGCAGCTCCGAAAAACGGCGCTACAATGAACAACCACAACTGTGAAAGAGCTTCTCCTCCTGCAAACAGAGCCGGAGCAATACTACGAGCGGGATTTACCGATGTTCCCGTAATAGGGATACACACAATATGAACCAACACCAAAGTAAGACCGATAGCCAATCCTGCGAAATTGTCCGCTCCTTTTTTCTCATCGGTCGCACCCAATACCACCAATACAAAAATAAACGTAAAGATTGTCTCGGCGATGAATGCCTGTAACATTTCTCCGTCTCCAAAACTATTGGCTCCCGTCGTAGTCACTCCCGATGAACCGCCCGTAGAAACCAAAGCATAAATAATAGACGATCCAATAATCGCTCCGATTATCTGAAAGACCATATACATGGCGGCATCCTTCCCGTTCATTCGTTTAGACAACCATACACCCAACGTAATAGCCGGATTGATGTGGCAACCCGATATACCGCCAATCGTATAAGCCATAGCAATCACAGAAAAGCCGAATGCCATAGCAACGCCCAACGTTCCTACTCCCGCACCGCAAGCAGCTGCTATATTGCCCGCAAATACAGCACTTCCACAACCCATCAACACGAGTACCATAGTACCCACCATCTCTGCCAAATACTTTTTCATGATTTTAATGTTTTTCTGGTACAATATGCACCTATTAGCAAATTTGTTAATAAACTATATAACCATTTAAGGTTTTCTATTACAAAGGAAAAAATAAATTTTGAACTTCCCAAAGATTTCTATTTTTTCGTATTTTTGGAATCATTTTCAAATAAGCGATAATCTACAAACAAGAGGACTATCATCAAATATCAAATTAATTATACGATTATGAAGATAACAGAAATTACAAATGGTATACATTATGTAGGAGTAAATGACCGGTGTAAATATAAATTCGAAAATCTTTGGCCGCTTCCATACGGAGTATCCTATAATGCTTACTTGATAACCGATAAAAAAAATGTATTAATAGATACCGTAGATGCCGCTTATACCGATAGACTACTCGACAACATAACCGAAATTATCGGGGACGGGAAAATAGATTATCTCATAATCAACCACATGGAACCGGATCATTCTGCCTCGATACAATTTATTCGTCAAAAATATCCTCAAATGACAATTGTAGGCAATATCAAAACCCTCGAAATGGTCAAAGGATATTATGGAATAGACGACAATACTCTTTGTATTAAAAACGGAGAATCCTTGTCTATCGGGAAAAGGACTCTCACATTTCATCTTACGCCGATGGTTCATTGGCCCGAGACAATGATGACCTACGTTAACGAAGACAAATTGATTTTTTCAGGGGATGCCTTCGGCTGCTTCGGTACTTTGGACGGAGGCATTACAGACAGTCAATTAAACACGGATAAGTATTGGAGCGAAATGGTGCGTTACTACTCCAATATCGTGGGGAAATACGGGCCAGCCGTACAAACGGCACTGAAAAAACTATCCGACATAGAAATCAAAACGATTTGTTCCACACACGGACCCATATGGGAAAAAGAAATAACCAGAGTCATTGGCATTTATGATCGCCTCAGTCAATATGAAGGTGAACCGGGTGTTGTTATCGCTTATGGCAGTATGTACGGGCATACCGAACAGATGGCCGAAGAAATAGCTCGTGAACTAGCAGCCAACGGAATCAAAGAGATTGTACTCCACAATGTTTCCCACGAAGACCCATCGTATATCCTCCAAAACATATTCCGCTACCGGGGGCTCATTATAGGCAGCCCTACTTATTCTAACAGATTATTTCCGGCAGTCGAAACCCTCACCGAAATGATTGCTACACGGGATATCAAGAATCGCACGTTTGCCTATTTCGGTTCTTTCACTTGGGCCGGTGCGGCAGTAAAACACCTCGCCGCATTCGCCGAATCCATGAAATGGGAAACTATCCCCTGCTGTATAGAAATGAAACAAAGCATTACTCCGGCTATAAAGGAGCAATGTAGAAACCTTGCACAAGAAATGGCAGCTCGGTTAACTCGATGATTCAACAAATCCAATAAAAGAACGGGAAAGAATAAAATTCTTTCCCGTTCTTTTATACTCAAAATCATTTCTATTAACTATCACTTTTTCTGAACAAACGTTTATACCACGGAATAACATATTCCGACCGCGAAGAAGCATATCCATAACCATATTTTCCGCTACCATATTGGCGATATGAATAAGTCCTTGAATTCATATTCACATCATTCAAAATAAGATAAACCGGCACATTGATACGCTTATTGTCAATCCATGCATTCAACATCTCGATCGACGCTTTATTCGTATAATTAGCCCTCGCTACATAAATAACCACATCGATAGCCCGGGTCAACAAAAATGAATCGGATACCATACCCAACGGTGCTGTATCCAAAATCACATAATCATAATGGGATCGTGCATAATCGACCAACTGCTCAAAACGAGAACTCATCAACAATTCGTTCGGATTAGGAGGAACAGGCCCTGCCGGCAAAACGTCCAAATTAGAATCAATTCCAGAAGATTGAATAAGAGCCGAAAGATCAGAATCTCCACCCGACAAATAGGTAGTAACACCCCTCATATTGGACATTTGGAAATGCTGAGCCAAACGAGGACGTCGTATATCCACACCTATCAGAAGCACCCGTTTTCCCGTTAGGGCAAAACTCAAAGCCATATTGCAAGAAACGAATGTCTTTCCTTCATGCATTACCGACGATGTTACCGCTATCACCTTTTTCTCTGGACCAGTAAGGACAAACTGTAAATTATTCCTCAACAATCGGAATAGTTCGGCAATGGGCTCCACACTCTTTTTCTCAACCACAAAAAATTTATTTCCCGGCTTCTTAGATATCTCAGCCAAAACAGGTATGGAAGTAAGACGTTCTAGCATTTTCTTATCTTTCAACACAGGGAATAACAACATTCTGAGGTAAATCACAAATGCCGGCAACAAAACGCCCAATAAAACAGCAGCACAAAGCAGCAATATTTTCTTAGGAGAAACTGGTTCTCCCGTAGAATCCGGATCGTCGATAATGCGTGCTACCGGTACGGTCATACTTTTGGCCAATGCATTCTCTTCTCTTTTTTCCAACAAGAATACATACAGATTATCCTTTATCCTTTGCTGACGCATAATATCGGATAATTCCCGCTCGTATTGAGGTACGTTCTTAATCTTGTCTTCGATAATCTTATCCTGACGGGATAAATCTCTCTTTTTAATTTCTACTCCTTTACGAATGCTTTCGACACCTTTCAGTACCAATGACCTTTGAGTCTGTATATCTCTCGTCAACTCAACGATAACAGGATTGGATTCCGATGATGAATGTAATAATCTTTCTCGTTGTTGCAGACTTTTATTATATTCTCCTATTAATTTAGCTAAATCTTTATCGTCAATTCCCAACGCAGGAATGGGCATATATTCATTTTGAGGTATCGATAAAAATTTCTCTACATAATCGACAAGGCTTTTCTGCAACTCCAACTCGGCCAACTTCTCATCGGTAAATCCAGTTTGCTCCAAATATAATTTCGCCTCAGACGAAATATCAATCAAATTATTATGACGGCGATATTCTTCTACTCGCGCCTCTACAACCGATAAATCTTTTGAAATAGAATCCAAACGAGCATCAATAAACTGTTGCGTTTTTTCAGTCCCTTGATTTTTTTGCTTGGCCGCATCGATATTATAAAAATCGACCAGTGTTTTTATAAAATCCTCACCCGCTTTTACTACCGGAGTTCGATATACGACCTTCAAAATCGTTGCATCTTTCGAAGCAAAAGCCACTGTCAAATTTCCGGCAATAGACTTACTCACGCTTCTCGGATTCGATAAAGATATATTCAACGTTTTATCCACGGTAGGAATCGTATCGCCAGTATATCTTAGTCGGATAAATCCCTTGTGAAAAGGTATGGAGTATGGAAAAGTTTCGACCGTAGTGTTACAAATTTCTACCTCATCGCCCCTCACATTTCGAGTCTTCGCCTCCAAATGGAACACTCCGTTTTGCGGTTTTATTCTAATATTCAAAGAAGACTTCAACGAACGCACATCAATCGAATCAAGAACTGCTTCTATCGGAGTATCTTCATACAATGGAACATTTCTCAAAAAAGAATTCCAAGAATAAGACGTGTACAAATTAAGAGCTTCGACGACATCTGTAATCTGATTTTTCGAACGTAAGACTTCTATTTCATTATCTATATTTTTCTTATAGGAAGATAGTCCTAGGCTTTCCAATAATATATTGCTGTTATCTCCTTTATTGTCTTGAATATATACTACAGATGTGACCTCATAAACCGGAGTCTGCCTGAAACAATAAAACATTACCGCCACAGCAAGTACGACCACGCTGGCCACAAACCATTTCCAATATGAAATACATTCTAAAAAGAAGCCCGTAACATCAAATGCCTCTTCCGATGCATTTTTTACAGATGTATTCTGCTTATCTTCCATAAAACTTTTATTTCGAAATACTCCAAGCTGTAATAATAAGGTTAGCGATAGTCAATAAAATTGAAGTCGCGCTAAAAATCAATGAAGTCGTGGGAGGTACGACAACAGCAGAATTGGCTTTGGATTTGTTTGGTTGAACATACAATACATCATTCTGCTGTAAATAAAAATAAGGCGAAGATATCAAATTCTTATCATTCAAATTTATTCTCGCTATACTCTTAGTTCCATCTGAGTTTACCCTCACCAACAGCACATTATCCCGGCGACCTGTTATAGCCAAATCTCCGGCCAAAGCGATCGCATCCAATATACTCACTCGTTCGTTTTCTATGGTAAACAATCCCGGTCTATTCACATCTCCTAATACCGATATAGAAAAGTTTTGTATCCACACAGTCACTTGGGGTAGTTCATTCAGATATTCGGGATAAAGGAGTTCTTGAATCAAATGTTCTACCTCCATCTTACTTTTTCCCGCTACGTGAATACGCCCAATCACCGGGAAATCGATATTACCCGCCTGATCAATCAAATAATATTCAACGGCTTTCGATGCATTTCCTCGCAGATAAGCCTCTCCTTGCATCAACCTCTTGTTAAACGGGATAACAACCTCTTGATTCTTAGCCACTACCGATATATCTATAATATCCCCCGGAGCTAAAACAGGAGAAGACTGAACCGTCGCAGCATTCAATACTTCGGCAGGTATATCTTCAATATCAACCATATAGGGAACATTCTTCGAAGAAGAACAAGACGTTATCCCCCAAAGAAGTATCATAAAAAACGTCAAATACAAATATCTCATTATGTGCTCTGTTTCTAAATAATGGCCCAATTATATAATCGCCATGCAAAAATAACACTTTTTACATGGCGAACAATATTTTTATCAGAAAAACCACGATTCAAACGCGATTCATGACATTGCACAACAAAGCCCGTTCCCTCTTCACTATCGCTAAACAAAGAGAACGGGCTCAACAATAATTCCCCTTTTTCAGAAATTATATTGAATCATTGCATTGATTCGATTGGCCTGACCATCTTCCCTATTCATATTGGAACGACGACCATAAAGATATTCAAGCCCAATACTACAATCGGGAGTTAAATTATAAAAAGCGTTCCCGACAATATATTGAGCATATCGATAGGAATTTTCCGAGAGCGACCCGGTTTTGCTGTATAATCTACTTTGACTATAAGATGCTGAAATAAAGAATTTTTGAGAGAATGAATACCGTATGCCAGCCACATAGCCTAATGTTTCTGGTGCATAAAGTTTCCCTTGATTATCGGGGTCTGGAATCAAATCGAAACCCTTCCCGTTCAAACCGTTCAAGTATCTATCGTATCCTCGTCCATAAACCCCTTGATAATATAGCATTACCTTCGGTGTAATATTAGCTAATCCCGAAAGTTGCACGGCCCAACCCAAAACAGATTTATTTCGATAGGCCATCAAATCTCGATAGGACAAACCTCGTATAAGACCAGAAACTCGTATATGATTGTTCCCTTCGTTCCAACCATACTGGACATAAAACGGGATATCGGGCATACGCTGACGAATAGCCATATTGTTACCATCACTTAGCGTATAAGTCACCGAAGGTGCTTCGGCCGCCAATGCCACCTGCCAATGTTTACTTAAATCAAGAGTATAACGCAACATAACATTACGCACACTAGTCATACCATTTGGACCTTCATAATCGATTGTAGGAGGAGCTGCTGCGGGATCCACAAAGGTACTCCAAGTCTGTCCGACTAAAAAGCCGCGGGCATTCACATAAGCCTGTCTGAGACGAAAACCGTAATCCTGTCCTCCCCGAAAATCACTTTCTACATAAACGGTATATTTTCCTAATACAGAATTGGCCCCGACTAATTTCAAAAACAGACGTGTGGTAGAAGCATCCATTTGATACTGATTACGTTCCGCCGGATTACGGGGAACAGGGATATCGTATGTCACAAAATCCCGGTTAGGCAGAGCCCCATCAAAATCATAGGAAGCGGTAGCCTTTACATAACCACCTATACCCAATGCCGCACGCCCTTTACGATCTATCAGCAAAAAACGAGGGGCTCGCGGGTCTTGGAAATGCAATAACCGAGTGTCGTAAAACATCGCCATCAATTCGTCATTCGGAGGGGTTTCCCCCCACAAAAGAATTACTCGAGCCGGCGACTGTGAAGGGCCTTGACAAACACACTCTTCTACAACGACATCGGTCTGTTTATCCATTTTATTATCAGCCTGTACCGATAATAATGCCGTCACCAAAAAACAGGAACAAGAAACAAATAATTTTTTCATACTTTCTTGGGATTTAAACGTTTCATCGATAATTAAAACAACGAGGTACATGAATTGTTGAAACAATCGTAAAAATAAGTACCTTTGTATTTTGAATAAATCCCCATAATTATGGAAACAATTACTTTATTCTTAACCCCCGAATTCGATACGATCAGGGACGAAATGGGCTACGATGAGAACGACGATTTCGATGCCTACGACATTCTATTCCAACAAGGTTATGACGGAGAAATGATAGAAGTAGAAGAAAATGAAATCTTCGAAATCCCAGAGGGGTACATAGCGACTATACAAGCAACGGATACGAACGACGAATTTTATATACTCGACGAGGGAGAAGACGTTTTCGAGAAAGAAGATTTCCAAACAGAAACATTACGAGAAGGACAATATCGGTATGATGCCGCCGAGAACATTTTCTGGAAAATCAACGACGAACCAAGCGACCTCTCCTTGTAACTATTTACGATAAAAAGATGAATCCACTTCAACCAGAGATACACCCCCTCGCCCCATTTCTTCCACCCAATGCCCGGCTCCTATTGCTAGGAAGTTTTCCGCCTCCCCGCAAGCGCTGGTCGATGGATTTTTTCTATCCCAATTACACCAACGATATGTGGAGAATTTTTGGGCTTATCTTCTTCGATGACAAAGATCATTTTGTAGATATAGAAAAGAAAAAATTCCGTAAAGACAACATCGAACAATTTCTACGGGAAAAAGCCATTGCTGTAAGCGATACAGTAGCCGTTGCCAATCGCCTAAACGGAAATGCCTCGGACTTAACCCTCGAAGTCGTCGAGCCATTAAATCTGGCCGGAATACTCGATCAAATTCCTCGCTGTCATACTCTGGTGACCACAGGACAAAAGGCAACCGACACATTACTTTCTATCACAGGTTCACCAGCTCCTGCGATCGGAGGGTTCGTCGATTTTCTTTACCATAATCGCCGCCTCCGGCTTTACCGTATGCCCTCCACTTCCCGCGCTTATCCCAAGCCTCTAACCGATAAGGCGGAAATATACCGTACCATTTTCCAAAACTTCGAGCAATAGCCATATTAAAATACGATTACATTTTCACAAAAATTCAAATTTGTAACACGAATATATTACCTTTGCAGCCATAAAAGTGCAAATTTTATAATCCTTTTTTATGGAATCATTATCTTTCATTCAGTGGTGTCTCGATAATTTAAACTACTGGACTATTACATTTCTAATGATGATAGAAAGTTCCTTTATTCCTTTCCCTTCCGAAATCGTCATTATACCGGCCGCATATAAAGCCGCTTACGGAGAATTAAACATGTATTTGGTGGTTATCTTCGGGACTCTCGGAGCAGACCTCGGTGCAATCATTAATTACTATTTAGCCCGTTGGATTGGACGTCCGCTCGTTTATAAATTCGCCAACAGCCGCATCGGACATATCTGTCTGCTCGACCAGAAAAAAGTCGAAACAGCCGAACGCTATTTCGACAAGCATGGTAGTATATCCACCCTCATCGGAAGACTGATACCGGCTGTACGTCAACTTATTTCCATACCGGCAGGATTGGCACGTATGAAATTCTCCAAATTTATTCTTTTCACGACTCTTGGCGCCATGTGTTGGAATATCGTATTGGCCGCCATAGGATATGGATTCCATGCTGTTATCCCCGAAGACGAACTTATCTCGAAAGTACAGATGTATAGCCACGAAATACTCTATATACTCATCGCTATTTGTGTATTTATCGTAGGATTTCTCATTTATAAGGGAATGAAAAAGTCGAAATAAGCATATTTCCACTTGTAAAAATACGAACAGCTATGCGATAATCGCATAGCTGTTCGTATTTATTGAATGATACAATACATAGGGTATGACTACACATAACCAATGACCCACTTTTCCCTCTTGCATCCCATCAATAAATATCTATCTTTGCAACTACGAAGATAGGATTCGGTTAGGCATAGCCAAATCGGATACAATATTTCCGCTTGTCTCTACACTCACCTTTTTGTATCTTTGTGAGTACGAAGATAGGCTGCGGTTCGGTATAGTCAAATCGGAAACGG
>OHQO01000734.1_pt1 | contig 14491 bp, 10 predicted proteins | sample 1578051 | NCBI WGS metagenome assembly OHQO01 (sample SAMEA3879592, study PRJEB24766) | human gut metagenome | biome: human-associated habitat; feature: feces | place: USA | collected 1985/1987 | reverse complement strand
GTTTTCGAACCACGTCCCTGTACTTTTTCAAGGTATGTAAAGCCACGACAACCCAAACGGTCGAGCAACGCCATGATTCGTTCGTAATAAGCCTGGTCGAATGTTATCAATACTGATTTCATATTTCTTTTCTGTTATTTCTTAATAATGTTATCTTTATTCGCCTGGAAATAAACGTCCAATTCACGTTGACGGCGGAGTTTACGACGACGGTTCTTGATACCAGTTCCCGCGAATACACAATATAGAGTAGGAATCAAAATCAATGTCAAAACAGTAGATATCGTCAAACCACCGATTACGGCAATTGCCATCGGACTCCACATTTCCGAACCTTGACCGCCACCGATAGCCATCGGAATCATACCGAGAACGGTAGTAGCGGTGGTCATCAGTACCGGACGAAGACGGCTCTTACCTGCTGTTACCACAGAGTTCAAAACAGCCAATCCACGTTCTCGACAAAGGGTAATGTAGTCAATAAGCACAATACCGTTCTTCACCACAATACCGATCAGCATGATACCTCCCAGCAAACTCATTACACTCAGCGTACTGCCCGTAAAGAACAACGCCATCAAGACTCCACTAAATGCAAACGGCAGAGAGAACATGATAATGAACGGATAAGTCAGAGACTCGAACTGTGCCGCCATTACGATGAATACAAGGATAACAATCAGGATACCCAATGTTCCCAAGTCGCGGAACGAATCCTGCTGGTCTTCATACGAACCGGAAATCTGAATCGTGATTTCTCCCGGAATATCCATCTTATCAATAAGCTTGTTACCTGCTGCCACTACGTCACCCAACGGAGCACCGGAGATAACGGCGGATACGGTCACGATACGTTCACGGTCTTTACGCTCAATGGTAGGAGGCACCTCCGTCTCGACAACCTTGCCGAGATCCTTGATACGGATTCCATTGCCTGCACCATTGTAAATGATGATATTTTCAATGTCTTCGATGCTGGTCCTGAATCCGGGAGCATAACGAACTCTGATGTCATACTCTTCACCATCCTCTCTATAGTAAGATCCTACGGTTCCGCTCATCGCAGCACTTACGGCAGCAGCGGCTGTAGTGGTATTGAGACCATTGGCAGCAAGCTTGACCCTATCGAAATCCACCTGATACTCAGGAGTATACTGGTCTCGGCTGAGAGTAACCTGTGCAAATGCCGGATCTGCAAGCATTTTCTCGCGAAGTTCATTGGCAATCATGTCGGTGGTCTGGAAGTCGTATCCGTAAATCTCCACGTCCACGGTAGCAGCGCCACCCATACCGCCCATACCTTCCGTTACGGTACCCTTATGTATTTCAGGGTAATCGCGCAGGTCAGCACGGATGATGTCGGCGATTTCGCTGGCAGAACGTTCACGGTTTTCCATACTTCCGAGGTTGATGTTCATAGAAATGATGTTGGAACCATTGGTCTGCATACTTGCGAACGAGTTGTCAGAGTCTGCCTGACCGAACGTGTAGCTGCATATCTGGATTTCAGGAATTTCCGAACGGACTCTGTCATACAGTTTCCTTGCGAACTCACCTGTAACCTCCTGAGACGTACCGGCATTGAGTTCGATGGATACTGACAGACGGCCCTGGTCGGCATGAGGGAAATACTCATTCTTGAGATGGGGTCCGATGAGAAGCAGTACGGCTACAAAAATACCGAATGCACCGAAAATAACGGTCTTCCTGTTACGGACAGCCCAGTTGATAACCTTGGCGTAACCATCGGAAATAGCATTGAGCCCCTTGTCGATAGGAGTAAACAACAGATCGTGGAGTTTGTTCTTCTTCCTGCCTGCACGGAGCATTCTTGAACAAAGCATCGGCACCAGACAGAGCGAAACCAGAGCGGAAACTATCATGATGATGCTGACGATCCATCCGAGCTGGCGGAACATGATACCTGACATACCCGAAATGAGGGTCAACGGCAGGAACACGCAGAGCATTGTCAATGTAGATGCAATAATGGAAATACCCACTTCCTCTGTACCATGCACGGCAGCCTCCTTAGGTTTCTCGCCTCGTTCAATGTGCGTCGTGATGTTCTCAAGCGCCACAATGGAGTCGTCGACCACCATACCGATCGCGATGGACAATGCCGACATCGATATGACATTCAATGTGTTGCCCGTGGCGAACAGATATACGAGCGATGCCATCAGGGATATAGGGATGGAAAGTATGATGATGAACGTGGCTCTCCATCTTCCCAGGAAGACATATACCACCAGCATAACGACCAAGAAAGTGATTATGATGGTCTCCTTCAAGGAGTTGATACTGTTCTTGATATTGCTTGAAGAATCGATGACAGTCTCTATCTTGATATCCGTAGGAAGCGTTTCTTCGATAGTGGTGAGCGCTTTCTTGACACCGTCGATAACATTTACAGTATTGGCTCCGGTCTGTTTCTGGATTACAATCTGCGCAGAGCGTCTGCCATTGGTAACTGCCTGCTGCTCTTTCTCTTCCTGCCCATCCCTTACGGTAGCGACATCTCTCAGATACACAGCATCACCATTCTTGTAGGCAAGAACAATGTCCAGCAACTCGGAAGGGTCCTTGAACTCCTTCTGGATACGCAAAGAATAAGTGTCGGAACCGACATCAATGCTTCCCGAAGGGATATTCCTGTTCTCATAAGCAATTATGCCGGAAACGGTGGATATTGACAAGCCGTAAGCCTGGAGCTTGTTCGGATCGCAATACACCTGAATTTCACGGGTAGGTGCACCTGTAACTGATACAGTACCTACACCCTTGACTCTGGAAAGAGGTGTCGTCACCTTATCATCCAGAATCTTGTCCAGTCCCGGAAGGCTCTCATCCGCAGTCGCTGAAAGAATGAGGATAGGCATATCATCCGCACTGAACTTGAAGATGATAGGCGTGGAAGCCTGGTCCGGCAATGAGGAACTGATCATATCCAGCTTGTCCCGGACATTGTTCGTAGCTTCCTCAATTTCAACGCCGTAGTTGAATTCAAGAGTAATGATGGAAATGTTCTCCTTGGATTTGGAGGTCATATCCTTAAGGTCTGCCACTCCATTCAGTCCGTTCTCCAGGACCTTGGTGAGGTTCGTCTCAATATCAGCCGCACTGGCACCCGGATAGGACGACATCACGAGGATGACGTTCGCATCGAAGTCCGGATACAGGGCTATGGATGTTTTCGTAAACGAGAATATACCGAAGATTGCAAATGCCACGAAGAGCAATGCAGTCGTAACCGGTTTATTCACCGCTGTTCTATATATACTCATAGATAATTCCTGTTAAAAAGTTATCCCACGGGGAGATTATTCCTGGACATTGACCTTGGAACCGTTCTTGAGGCTGGCCTGTCCCTTCACGACAACATTGTCTCCTTCTGCGATACCTGAAAGAATTTCATACTCTGTTCCGAAATGACGGCCGAGAGTTACCACAATCTCTTTCACGGTGTCGTCGTTCTGGAGAACGAATACCGACCTCACGCCTGAACCCTGCTGCTTCACGACGCAGTCGTCAGGTACGACAATGCTGTGGTTGCTGCCGAAGTTCACGGTTACGCGGGCATACATGCCCGGCCTGAGGAGACGGTCGCTGTTGGCAACATTGACCTCTGCCGTAAATGTATGGGTAGCAGCATCAATGGTAGGATAAATCCTGGCAATGCGGCCGGTGAAGGTCTTTCCCGGGAGAGCGTCTGCTGTCAATGTTACTGTATCATTTTTCTTTACCCTGGTATAGTCCATCTCGGAGATTCCGACGTAAAGCTTGACCGGAGTAATCTGCTCCACTACATATATAGGTGATCCGCCGTACATGTCGCCCTGGTCATAATTTCTCGCCGTAATGACGCCTGACACAGGTGAACGGAGAATGGTGTTCTCCAGAAGGTTCTGATACTGGCTGCGGGTAACATTGTATTTCAGCTCCATAGCATCGAAATCCGACTTGGAAACGCCGCCCTGCTCGTACAGTTTCTTGATACGGCTATATTCCAATGAATCATTGGCCATGGAAAGCTTTGACTGGTTGAGGCTGACCTCGTCCATCTTCGCTACAATCTGTCCTGCACGCACGAAATCGCCTACCTCAACATAAATTTTCTGGATTCTGGAAGGACTCTGCGGTGCAATGTTGTTCTTCGCGTATGCCTCTACATTGGCCGTATATACATCTGACTGAGGAACATCCTTGTAAGATGCAGCCATAATTGTAACATTAGGCAGTCTTACTTCTGCTGCCTGCGGCTGCTCTGCCGTCTTGGAGTTGTTGTTTCCGCAGCTTACTGCCATCACAGCAGCCACGTAAATGATAGTTCTAACGTTCATATTTCTCATTTCTTATTATCTGTTGTTAAGGTCCACATTTCCGTCCTCGTCGATAAAATCATGGCCGAGAATCTTCTCTAGGTCGGATTTCGCTACGACATATTCATATACGCTCTGCGATACGCCGAGCTTGGCCTGTGTAAGCGCCAGCTGTGCATCATTGAGTTCAGTGATGGTGCTGCGGCCTACATTGTAGGACTGGGTGGCGATATCGTATGCTTTCTGTGCGGTTTCCACAGCTTCCTGTGCTGCCGCATAGCTCTTCATCTTGGTCTCCATCGTATTGAGATACTGACGGATAGCTATCTTGAGCTGACGTTCGGTATCATTGATCTGGATGGCCAGTTCCGAAGCCTGGACTTTCGCCTGGCGGACGTCGTTGTAGCGCTTGCCGCCGGAGAAGATAGGAATATTGAGGCTGAGACCTACGTAAGAATACGGGGTCCATTTGTAGTCGCTGAACTTGAAGTCATTGGTCATGGCGTTCATGCTGAACGAGAATCCGAGGCCCAATGTCGGGATGTACGCATATTTCTGAAGTCTGACTGTCTCGGCAAGCTGTTCGGCCTGGATTGCAAGCTGGCGCATTGTCGTATTGTAGTCAAGTTTCAATGATTCTGAACCGTAGCTGTCCGTCATCATAGCGTCGGAGTAGTCAGCGAGTTCGCCTGCCACATCGATGTCCTGGTCCAGGTCCACGCCCATGACGGCTTTCAGTTGCCACAATGCGAGGATTACGGAGCTTTCAGCGTTATATACGTTAGGAATTGCATTGGCCACGGTAGATTTGGCTCTGGTGAAGTCAAGTTCAGATGCCTTCTGCGCATTGTAACGCATCCGGGTCTGCTCGAAGTTCTTTACTGCATTGTCATAGACGCTCTTGTATACGTCGAGGGCTTCCTTGGCAAGAAGCACGGCGTAGAATGACTGCTTCACCTGTGTAACCATGTCAAGACGTGACGAGCGCGCCTTTTCCACGGCAAGTTCAACGTTCTGTCCTGAAATTTTAAGGCTTTTCCAAAGCTGGGCATTGATGATCGGCATGTTGGCGGAGATTCCTGCGTTCCATGTGTTCCATCTGCCCACTTCGATGCCGCCGCCGGTCGGGAAGCTTGGCTTCGAGCTGTCAGTAGAGCCGGAATCCGTGGAGCCTGAGTCGGTAGTGCCTCCTGTGCTGCCGTCACCGTCCGATGACCCGCCGCCCATGATGCTGCTCATGTCCATATCCATATACATCACCTGTTTCTTGATTGTTCTTTGGAATGATCCTGTAAGATCAATCTGCGGGAAAAGAGATGCGTAAGTTCCCTTCTTGGCATATCCGGAGCGTTCGATTTCTTTGTCTGCCACCTGCACTGATGCGTTTTCGCTCAACGCTATCTTCAGTGCTTCATCCAATGTGATGACCGTCTTGGTCTGCGAACTGTCCGCTTCCTGCGCCACGGCATTCAGGGACATCATCACCGAGGCTGCTGCCAGCAATAATCTCGGAAAGATTCTATTCATCATTTAAACACTAATAATTATTTATTTTCAACCTACTATTAATATCAACGGCGCGGCATGGTGCAAATACCAAGCCGAAAAATGTTCAAAAAATGACGATAAGTATACATGTTATTGTCTAAAACTCCACTTTCAGAGCTTTTTAGACAATACAAGCATGTTCTAAACGTTACAGAATACTGCTATGCCAGAGGTTTTGCGTAATGCGTGGCAGGTTTTTTACGGTTCTGTTCAGGAATGACAGCCTCCGCCGGCTGTTTTCTGATGAATGCATAAACCAGGAATCCTATGCCGATGAGGATGAACGGAATGCTGAGAATCTGTCCCATGTTGAGGACCATGTTGTCCTCAAATGCTACCTGAGGTTCCTTGATGAACTCTATGAGGAAGCGCATGCCGAAACATACGATGAAGAATATGCCGATGAATGTTCCGCGATATATCTTCTTCAGATTGAACTTATACATGCTCAGGAGCACGATACCGAGAATCAGGTAGCTCAATGCCTCGTAAATCTGGGTCGGATGTTTAGGTTCGGTTTCGCCCCTCAGGTCGAAGATAAAGCCCCAAGGAAGAGTGGTCACGTCTCCGTAAATCTCTGAGTTCATGAGGTTTCCAAGACGGATGAATGCTCCGGCAAATGCTACCGCAATGCAGAGGTGGTCCATGAGCCACACGAAGTCGAAGTTGTTTTTTCGGCCGTAATGGTGTGCGTACCAGAGCATTGCAAAGAACAGTACGATAGTGCCGCCATGGCTTGCAAGTCCTCCTTTCCAAGGCATGAATATTTCCAGGAATCCATGCAAGCTGCCGAAATAGTATTCAGGCTGATAGAAGATGCAATGTCCGAGTCTGGCGCCCACGATGGTGCCTATCAACAATGTATATAGCAACGAGTCCAGCAGATTTTCGGAGATTCCTTCTCTTCTGAAGAACCATCGGAATATAAACCAGCCCAATATGAATCCCGCTACGAACAGAAGCGAATACCACCTGAGCCCGAACGACCCTATATGAAAAAGAACCGGGTCCACATGCCAGTGGACGAATAACATTTCGAACATATACGTATAACCATTACTATCATACAAAGTTACGTATATTTTCCGAACTGCAGTAATGGCGGTATGGATTTCTATTTATTTCACTCAAGTATTCATCCTAACGGGACTTGGATGAGGATTGGATGTGGCTTGAATATGGCACAGTTGGTTCATGGGGTGTGGCGCGTAACCGGGTGACTATTAGACATTTTGCCATTTTCAGAGTTGGCCAAACAACAACTCTGAAAATAGCTAATACATTATGACACAGAAAATTACGCGCCACACCGCATGTATCGTCGCATAGAAATTCGGCCACATTAAGTCCATCTTTCCTTGAGTTTGAAGACGTATTAGATCCACGGGGACCAATGAGAATCAATCCAAGTAATTAAATTGTAATGATTCTTTTCAGATTGTTAATCGTTTAACCCATTAAGAAAATATGCTTTTTCTGCTTCAATCTGATACTCGTTGTAGCCCGCCTTCATCACGAAATCCTTTACTTCCTCTGCTGTAATTTTACCTTCATAAGCAGCCTCTTGGTAAGCATCAACATAGGCACGCCATAAGTCGGCGGCCTTATCTACGTCTTTTGCAGACTTACATTGTTTAAAGGCTCGTTGAATTTTTGTAGCGTCGGCTTCGGGAGTCGTTATTCTCACGCTGTTAATGCAAGATATAAGACAGGTGCTTGCTAAAAGACTTAGTAATAATGATTTATTCATTTCTTTTGTTTTTAATTATAAGGCAAACTATTGCTGCGATTGCTATTGCAAGAACTCCGTACAGGGTTAAATTGCCCGAGAAAGCTATCATCTGATCTGATCCAGATAGTCCACAAAGGGCAATCATTATTGTTGTCACAAGGGAAATCCATACTACTATTGTGCTGAATATTTGTGTGATACGATCGTTTGAATCGTTTTGTTTAGGTTTTGGCATTGCTTAATTACATTATGTATTATGGTTCAACATGCTTACGAATCAATATAAACGACATCGTTAGTATCTATACCTCCCCCATAAACTTTTAATCGAATGCAATTGTGCCCAACCCCGATAATTTTCTGATAATATGCTCCTTTTGGGAATTGTTTAGACCCATTCAATCTTTTCAACACCTTATGCTCTTTTAAATCATAGATTATTACAAGCGGATTATTATATCCTACATATCGACTTTCTGTGTTGCTGCCACACATATAAAGCAATCCATCCTTTTCTATAAGATCATAAATCAAATCACCTTTTAGAAAATTAAGCTGCAAATCAACATTTAGATTGGTATCTATAACATATAGTGGAGACTTTTCTGATGCTAAGATTTCTGTGTTTTTACTATCATAGCAACAGATACGGTTTTCATCTAACAATTGAGCCGTAATGGTGTTAAATGTCTCAAGAGTGATAGTGCTTTTTACTTGCATCGATTTCATGTCTATTTCTGAAACATATCCTTGATTATAATATGATGGTATATAGTTTATTCCGCTATTCACTTCCCTTAACTGTCCTGCAATGTTGACATATGCCGGTTCGGTGTAGACGATTGTTGGCTTGTCTTCATATACGACATGATAGAAAAGAAGAACTGTATTTTTATCTTTTGTCATAAAATATGAATCGGGCACAAACTGTTTCACTCCTTTCATTAGAGTTTTATAATTTGTAAATACATCTTTTAAAAAAGCTGTTTTGTCTCCGATTTTTATTGAATTCATCTTTAATGCGGCCACTGAAACCATTCTGCCCGAAAACTCTGTATATGAATTTGAGTACATTTCCGTTTCTCTTGCACTTGCAGAAGGATTAAAAACATAGAATGTGATATCTTTACTTGAATAGGCCTTCGCGAAAGTGTAAATTTTAGTGTCTTTTTCGATATCAATAGTCCCATCGCTATCATATATTCTTGTCGAATATAAATGTGAGACCTTCGGTATTAAGTCGGGATTCTTCTTTATGTTGTCTAAATCGGTCTTTAATAATCTCTTGTAACAAGAGTCTGCTAATACTCCTTTTCCATTAATTAAGCGTTTTGCCTCATCAACAGACCAAACATTTTTCCAGGAACTCCAATATTTGCCATTTCCATCGGAGCATAATATGGATATTTCGCCATTGCTATCATATAGAAAATAGCATCCGCCTGAAGCGTTTTTCCATTTGTATTCCTTTTTTATTTGAGAATGTGTCGGATTAGATATCCCCTTTCTATTATAAATGCGATTTGAACCATCTGAACAAGACACAATCCAGTCGTTGCCATAGCCATACGTTGCTGATTTGTAATTATTATCCCCGTGTATAATTGGGATGAGGTTTCCCTGTCTACAAAGAAACAACGAGAGAGAACCATTGCGGTTTATAACTTCAAGATAATCTCCAGATATTTCCGTGTAGTATTTTGTCTGAATACTTGATGCTTCAGATACGATGGCCTCACCACGGCTATTATATAGGAAGTATTTATTAGCGATAGACTTCCCAATAAAAATTCCATCAACCGCTTTGAAGCTATCAAAAGTACCAAGCATAGAAAACTTTGAAGTTTTATAAATCTCATAATTCGGCCCAGATTTGGTTAGAATTATTGCTTTGATTAAATTCTGTGAAATAAACTCGATACTTCTATAAGAAAATTTTAGTGTTTCTTTTAAATCAGACGTATCATTTTCTTTTAAGAACATTCCATAGTGTTCACTCTCATCTTGACAAATCAAATAAACCTTATCGTTAATATTACGATAAGATATGTTAGTGTATTTATCCGCCAATAAAGTATTACCATTTAGGTCGATAATTCCATATCGATTATTTCCGGTAGAATATTCTATTAGTCCATCTTGCGTGAAAACGGGATCTTGATTACTTGATTTTAGAGCATAGAACTGTTTGAACATAGGCTTCACAATGAACTTCCCGTCTAAGCCAATTATTCCGTATAACTTAACCCCCTTTTTTGAAACCCCGACAACTGCTCTATCCCGACAAAACTCGTATGCTTCAATAAACTTGTCTTTAATTAGAAGATTCTCGGCTGTTTTATAGCCATACAGTCCTGTCTTCGGATTTTTATATGGGACTAATTTATTATCGTCTGCCCATATAACGGTGTTGCTTAATAAGGTTAGTGCAACACAAGCCATAATTTTTAGGATGTGTTTCATAATAATGCTTCTGTAGATATTTATCGCGCTAAAAGTTAAACATTGGAAGCCGGGTGACCGGCTCCTCTATATAAAAGTACATTGTGATCCTGTCAATAACTGTGTCGCTTGGTAATCTGATAAAAAGTTCGAAAAGACTCTGAAAATATATTTCGAACAAGACATTATTAATGTGATCGTTTCAGAGACAACATCTTGTGGCATACTATTCTCTCATAATTTAGTCTCGTATGATTCTGCATAACTTTAGCGGCGTATATTACTACTTATACTCGTCTCCATTGTTATAAATATAATCACAGAATGTGCCGGATTTAAATGTGAATACGTCTGTATCGCCATATGAATCTGTTACATATATTTCCCCATTAGATACTTTCCAAGAAAAAGTTTCCCTATGGGCTATTTTTTGTCCATAAACTCTACCACCGGCCAGCTCTAAGATAAATTCGCCTTTTCCTCCTTTTCTAAAATACAGATGTAAACGATTCATGGTTTTGTCGGAATCAAATTTGTCGCAAGAAAAGTGTTTTCCTGTAACCAGTTCCTTTATTTTGCTATCACTTATTTGCATGTGTGCATCAGATTTTTCTATGGCATTATTTTGGATGAGTGGAATATCTACCTTGCCTTTCATTTTTTTTGAACTGAACTCTGAACAATATACGGAGATTCCAACAATTGCTCCGACAGCAATAAATAAAACCCAAATATATTTTTTATAAAGTGTCGATGCTTTTCTATTAACTGTATTGCCGGATTTTACTCTGTCAATATTTTCAGGATCAATTTCTTTTAAGGTTTCCTGCTTAAGTTTGTTTATAGGACTAGCCCATAGAAATGAAAGGTTGTACACATCTTCAATTGCCCTAAATTGAAAGGACATAGGGAAAAAGTCATTCCCATAGCGCTCAACTTCATCTTTTTTTAAGTTTAAAAAGAGACCTCGTCCATTTAATTTGCATGAAAACGATGAACATTGAATGGCATTTTTCTTTGGAAGGTTTAATCCTTTCAGCATTTCTATAAACCTTGAAAAACTGTCTCGTGTGCTGAATGTGACAATTATTGGCGCCACGAAATGCTTAAAAGCATTTTCAATCTCATTAAGGAAAGTTGATTCATCCGAATAATCCTGACTAATAAGTTGTACCTTAGTCAGTAGTTTCTTTCCTTCATACCACATTGTGACTTCTGACATTAGAAGTTTCTTCTGAGAATCATTAAAACTTTCATGCAGTTCGGGGATTTCAATCTGAGACTCAGTTTTGAACAATTCTGCAATGCGTTGTTCAAGCCCCATTGCTTGCCCATTCGAAGGGTCAAAATAGTTTATAGGTACCTTCATAGTACATGTTCTTCTTTCCCGGCAGCAAAGAAAGGTTGGTTATAAAACAAGAAAGTGTGGAGCCGCTTCTGTTTATCTAATAGAAGGTTCTGACAAAACCCAAGCAAAAATAAACCGAAACTATACTCCACACCCGTATCGGGATAGGTGTGGAGTACACCGAATGTCCGAATACAAGGTGAGAGTGTAATCAATGTTTATCCTTTTGCTTTTGAAAACTGTCAGATTCTCTATTAAGGATAAAGTGAAAACACTTTCATTAAATATGTCGCTGAATACGCGCGTGCACGTGTTCGATGCAAATATAACAAAATATTTGACACCTTGAACATTTTTTCAGGAGATGAGCCTGTTCAGGAATTATCCCGACAACAAAAAGTTTACTCAGCGGCTTTTCGAAATAGATTTTGCATCGAAATGCAAAAAAAGCGACCTTTGCTAAAGCAATTTAACCTTTTTAATAATGAAGTCCTAAGTTATCGGAAGTTATATATTCTTTTAACGTGGAGCGTTACTGATTGACTATGAACAGATTAAGCATTTTCAGAGTTACAGAACCTTCAACTCTGAAAATGCTTAACGCACTAAACACTAGGTTATTACACGCCACGCCCCATGTATCCCTCTTCACATCATACACACAAAACCACAAGCACGGATACCTCACACGAACACCTCACACGAACACGTCACACATCACACTTCACAGCGTCCAAACCTACCGCAGTTCATAGCCACGCAACCAGCCATGCGCGACGCGTGATTTCAAAACTTGCTTAATCGCCCCATATTCCGCCGTCATCACCTGCCTCAATACCACATTCACACAGGACATCATAAACTTTGCCGGCCTCTATGCATTTTGACTCAGAAAAATCAATTTGCTTCAAAAAAGCGTCCAAGTTATCTTTCGGCATAATTTCTTTTCCAGACGCAGGTTGGAGATAACTCATAGCTGGGACAATAACATACCTATAAGTTACATAACCCTGCCCTTTAACAGAAGAGCCTTTTTCTGAAGGAGTTTTAAGGTCAATTGAAAGCGAATAATAAGGCTCCTTCGGATTTTTCACAAGGCCAGTACCAGCAAATTTTTCACTCACTTGAGCCTTCCAAAAATATAACTTCACCTTGCCCACCGGCTTTATCGTATGATTCACACACTTCAGACGAAGTATAGCACAGTTATGCTTGAACGCAAACGAGAGGGCACCCTCTTTCAGTTCAGACGTCGCGGTCATGACGTCGTAGGCGGAAAGGTTATCCACTTCGCCATTCTGCTTGCTGAAGTCAATGTCGATTTTCCCTTCGGAGTTCAATGTGGCAGCAGAGCCGTACAAGCCTGTAAACAGGGTCGATACGGAAACTCCATCCGGAACGGACTCTGCAGTGAACGACGTGCCTGCAGCCGTTTTGCTGAAGATGACAGGAGACGCCCCGCCATCATAATAGGCCTTGAAAGACTCGGCATCGCTCCACGAAACCTTCGTACCCGCTTTTTCGCCATAGTTTCCAATCTCATACACGGTCTTGGTCGCAGACGATGATATATAAGCATTGGCACACAAAGACTCTCCTGCCGTCTGAACTCCTTCTTTATTGCAAGCCGCAACGGCAAGTGCGGCAAGACAAAGGACAGAATAATATACTCTTTTCATAAGCTTTCCTCACCATTAATAAAACATTCCACCAAATTCGAAATCATCCGGGTCATCCGAATTTGCATTGGACGGCTTCGACCCGCTGTCACAAAACCCATTTTCTGCAACAACATTGAAGACAGTCATTGACGGTGCTTCATAGCACGCTACTTTCCTGAAATCTGTTTTGTAAATATTCATCTCTTTACTGTTTATGATGATAGCACGCCGCTATCGTACTTGTTTTTTCGACCGACAAAAGTATATCCAAGAGACTCTCACGCCAAAAATTCTTTGTAAAGAAATGTTACTTTAACGGATAAACAATTAAGTGCCAGCTCGTTACAACAAGCCGACACTCCTAACACACGAAAACAAGCTCCATGTGAAACCCTAAAGGGAATTATGTTGCTTTAAGAGGTAAAACGTTACTGAAACAACTTTTCCACACGAGAGGAAACCTCTTCATAAACATCTGACACAGACTTTCTTGCCTTGTAAAAAGTAACTCTGGAGGTAAAACCGGACTCAGCAGCTACCACGTCCTGGATAGCATCAGGATATCTCAATTTATACAAACGCGCATATTCAAGCCTGAACATATTCACGAGACGATAATAGCCATGAAGAGCTATGAACTTGTCCGCTTTCTGCGCATTGCCGCGACTGACTGCCGACAGGACTTCGGTCTTCAACAAGTGAGGCTCCTTGAAATGACGCCCGATTATGGTGAGCACCTCATCTTCGATACTGCCTGCCGTGCAGCACAATTCCTGAGGAACACTCTCCACAGGCTGCAACTCAGGCAGGGACCTGCCTTCCTGAGGCTTCAGAATCACACAAAGAAGCCATACGAACACGACAGAATATAAGAGATTGTTCGCAAAGAAAAGCCAAGGGTCCTTCGTCAGGAACAGCACCCAGCCCAGCAATATAAAAACAAACGGCAACCACAGAACCTTGCGGGCAAACTTCAACGGGAAATCCTCCGGATTGGAATAGTTGTCATTCACGTACAGGTCAATGTCTTTTTTCAGTCTGGAAACCGTGAATCCTGCCACTACCGTCGACAACATTCCCGCAACGGCAGAGCCATTGTAAATTAACCTCTCATGGGAAGAGAAAAAATGCGGGCAAAAGACAAGGACAAGCAAAAGTGCAGCCATCCATAGCAATTCGCACAGGTTGACTATCTTTCTCCACAAAAACTTGCCGCGAAGCTCCCATCTGAAATAAATCCTGTACAAAACCGACACTGCCAGGGAAATGTATATAATCCAAACAGATAAGGCATAAGTCATTACCGCCGGTCCGGACGGCATCAGCACATATGGCACCAACAGGACCGGCAGCGCAAAGAAAAGCGACATCTGTCTTCTGGCCGGATAATACACCTTTTCATTGTCAGAATATGGCGAGCACATGTGAAACCACCGTA
>OHQO01000733.1_pt1 | contig 14504 bp, 13 predicted proteins | sample 1578051 | NCBI WGS metagenome assembly OHQO01 (sample SAMEA3879592, study PRJEB24766) | human gut metagenome | biome: human-associated habitat; feature: feces | place: USA | collected 1985/1987 | reverse complement strand
CACCCCGGAGATGCTCTACGACAGCTGCCGGGCCTTTTATGCCCCGGACAACATGGTGCTGGCCGCCGCAGGCAGCACCAGCATGGAACAGATCCTGGCGGCCTGTGCGCGCCACGGCCTGATGGAAGCGCGCCCGGTGGAGCGGGTGCAGCGGCTCTGGACAGAGGAACCCATGACGCTGGCCGCTGCCGAAAAGACCATTACAATGCCGGTGTCCAAGCCCTGCTTCGGCGTGGGCTTCAAGGAGAAGCCGTTGCCCCCGAACGATCTGCGCACTGAAGCGCTGTATGATCTGATCCTGAGCTGCATCACAGGCGGCATGTCGCCGCTGTACCGCCGTCTGTACGACGGAGGCCTTGTGAACCCCGGCTTTGGCGGGGAAGTGCTGCGGGTGGACGGCTGCTGCTGCATCCTGTTCACCGGCGAGAGCGATGCCCCCGATGCCGTGAAGCAGATGCTTCTGGACGAGATCGCCCGCATCCGTGCCGCGGGTGTGGACCGGGAGATCTTTACCCTGTGCAAGAACGAAAAGTACGGCCAGCTGATCGAAAATCTGGAAAATGTGGAGGACTCGGCCAGCCAGATGGCAGACTTTGCCCTCTCCGGCCAGACGGTGGCGCAGCAGATCACCATGCTGGCAGGGCTGACTGCCGAGGATGCGGACGCTGCGCTGCAGCACATCCTCAGCACCGACCGCATGGCTGTGATGGATATTTTGCCAGATGGCACTGCGCCGCTGGCCGAGAACGAGGAGGAAGCAGAATGACAAATCTGGTGCAGTTCCCGGGGCTGGGCCTGAGCTTTGAGATCAACCGCGTGGCCCTTTCCATTGGCGGGTTCAATATTTACTGGTATGGCGTGTGCATTGCCTTTGGCATCTGTCTGGCGCTGGTATTTGCGTTCCGCCACAGCATCGAGTTCGGCGTGGACCCGGACAGCATGGTGGATGTGATTTTGATTGGCATCGTGCTGGGCATTGCCAGCGCCCGCGCTTACTATGTGGCCATGGCACCCTTTAAATACGAAAGCATCTGGGAGATGATTGCCATTCGGGATGGCGGCCTTGCCATCTACGGTGGCATCATCGGCGGTTTTCTGTTCGGCGGCTTGGCCTGCAAACGGCGGGGCGTGCCGGTGCTGCCCATGTTCGACCTGACCGCTATGGGTTTTCTGCTGGGACAGGGCTGCGGCCGCTGGGGCAACTTCTTCAATCAGGAGGCCTTTGGTTGCAACACCACCCTGCCGTGGGGCATGTTCAGCGAAACGACCCGCGCTTACCTGATGGGCAGCACGGTCACGGCCCAGAGCGGCGTGACCATTGACCCGAATCTGCCGGTGCATCCCACCTTCCTGTATGAGAGCATCTGGTGCTTCGTGGGCTTTCTCCTGCTGTTCCGTTACATTAAAAAGCGCAAGTTCAACGGTGACATTGCCCTGCGGTATATGATCTGGTACGGCGCGGGCCGCTTCTGGATCGAAGCCCTGCGCACCGACAGTCTGATGCTGGTGCCCTCCATTGGTCTGCGGGTATCCCAGCTGGTGGCAGGTATCGCTGTGGTAGTCGGTGTGGCTGCGGAAATTTACTTCACCCACAAGTTCAAGGACAAGCCCCTGATGGTAAAGCTGGCAATGACGGCGGACAACAAAGCCGCAGTCAATAAACTGAGCAAAGAAAAAACTGTTATCGGTCTGATGACGGATACAGATACGGAACTGCTGGCCTCCAGCCCGCGCAAGCTCTTCGTGGAGCGCACCGAAGCGTATAATGCCGAAGTAAAACGCACCATCGCGGAAAGCGGGAAGACGAAACAATAAAAAATCTTTCGGAAAGAGGAAAATTCCTCTTGCATTTCCATCGTTTTTTTGCTATACTATTCTAGCCGCGTGGTGTGGGCGCCTGAAATGGCCCAGTGTAAGGGCCTGCCTTTACGACCAGCGAGTACAACGAAAAGGAATGAACAAAATGTACGCAATCATTGTTACCGGCGGTAAGCAGTACCGCGTGGAGCAGGGCGACATCGTCTACATCGAAAAGCTGGACGTTGAGGCCGACTCCGAAGTGAAGTTTGATCAGGTTCTCGCTATTGGCGAGGAGGGTTCTGTGAAGGTTGGCGCTCCCGTTGTTGAGGGCGCTTCCGTCTCTGCCAAGGTCATCAAGAATGGCAAGGGCAAGAAGCTGAACATCATCACCTATCGCGCAAAGAAGCACAGTGCTCGCCGTATGGGCCATCGTCAGCCCTTCACCAAGGTTGAGATCACTGCGATCAACGGCTAAGGAGGTAAATTACAATGGCACATAAAAAGGGCGTAGGCAGCACCAAGAACGGCCGCGATTCCGCAGCACAGCGTCTGGGCACCAAGCGTGCAGACGGTCAGTTCGTTCTGGCCGGCAACATCCTGGTTCGTCAGCGTGGCACCCACATCATGCCGGGTGAGAACGTTGGCAAGGGCAGCGATGACACCCTGTTTGCTCTGGTGGACGGTACCGTCCGTTTCGAGCGCGTGGGTAAAGACGGCAAGAAGTGCAGCGTCAAGCAGTAACTTCTTTCGGATAACTGCAAAACGTAGAGAGCCGGACCCTCGTGGCCCGGCTCTTTTTGATGAAGAATTCTCTTTTTGACTGTCTGGCAGAAACTCCCCCAGTCGCCTGTGGCGACAGCCCCCTCGGGGAGGGGACCTTAAAGCCTCCCTCCTTGAGGGAGGTGGCATCGTGCAGCGATGCCGGAAGGAGTTCCCGGCAAGGGAAGGGAAATAAGCGAACATATAAAACTAAGGAGGGGCTGTATGGCAGCACAAACCAACTTTATCGACATCGCCACGATATGGCTCCACGCGGGCAAGGGCGGCGACGGTGCGGTGAGCTTTCACCGTGAAAAATTCGTGGCCGCTGGCGGCCCGGACGGTGGCGACGGCGGCCGCGGCGGCGATATCATCTTTGTGGTGGACGATCACCTGACCACCCTGATGGATTTCCGCTATAAGCGCAAGTATGTGGCCCCGGAAGGTGGTAAGGGCGGTGCAAGCCTGTGCCACGGCAAAAACGCGGAGAACCTTGTCATCAAGGTGCCGCTGGGCACCGTCATCAAGGACGCCGAGAGCGGCCTTGTCATTGCGGACCTGTCCGACCACACCCCAGTCACCATTGCAAAGGGTGGCCGCGGCGGCTACGGCAATGCGCATTTTGCCACTCCCACCCGACAGATCCCCAAGTTTGCAAAGCCCGGTATGCCCGGCGAAGACATTCAGGTGACGCTGGAGCTGAAGCTGATCGCCGATGTGGGTCTGATCGGCTTCCCCAATGTGGGTAAGTCCACCCTCATTTCCACCATCAGCGCAGCCAAGCCTAAGATCGCAAACTACCACTTCACCACGCTGGTGCCCACGCTGGGCGTTGTATCCGTGGCGGAGGGCGCAAGCTTTGTCTGCGCCGACATCCCCGGCCTGATCGAGGGTGCCAGCGAGGGCATCGGTCTGGGACATGACTTCCTGCGCCATGTGGAGCGCTGCCGCCTGCTGCTGCATGTAGTGGATGTTTCTGGCAGCGAGTGCCGTGAACCCATTGAGGATTTTGAAAAGATCAACGAGGAGCTGGCAAAGTTCAGCCCTGTGCTGGCTGAGCGCCCGCAGATCGTCATTGGCAACAAGTGCGATCTGGCCACCGAGGAGCAGATCGAAGCTTTCCGCAAGTATGTGGAGGGCAAGGGCTTGACCTTTGTGCCCATCTCTGCCGCTACGATGCAGGGCGTGAAGGAACTGCCGGGCCTCGTGTATAACCGCCTGAAGGATATCCCGCCGGTGCCGGTGTTTGCTCCCGAGTACAAGAAGCCCGAACCCAAGGCCAACGACCGTGCGTTTGAGATCAAGCGCATGGAAGCCCATGTGTGGAGCGTGGAAGCCCCGTGGCTGGAATACATTCTGGCCGGCAGCAATGTGGACGACTACGAAAGCCTGCAGTTCTTCCAGCGTCAGCTGGGCGAGAGCGGCATTCTGGACGCTCTGGTGGCAAAGGGCGTGCAGGAGAACGACACCATTCTCATTGGCGATTACCAGTTCGATTATATCTTCTAAGAGGTCACTATGAACGAACCTGAAAAGATCGACCCGCGGGAGCTTAGCCCCTTGGCGCTGGCCTTTGTGGGCGACAGCGTGCTGGAACTGCTGGTGCGACAGCGTCTGGTGGAGCATCACCGCCTGTCTGCCGGAAAGCTCAACGCAGAAAAGGTCAAATACGTCTCGGCCCGGGCACAGTTCCGGGAGGAGCAGCTGCTGGAACCGCTCTTCACCGAGGACGAGCTGGCGGTCTTCAAGCGGGGCCGCAACGCCAGCAAGGCCAGCGTGGCAAAGCACGCTTCCCCGGAGGAATACCGTGCTTCCACCGGCTTCGAGTGCCTGTTGGGCTGGCTGTATCTGAACGGTCAGCTGAGCCGTGTGCACGAGCTGTTTGAAACACTGTGGCAGCAGTTCGACCCCAACGAGACCTGAGAAGTTGCTTTCATAATCATTGCACACCGCCTGAACGGTCTTTTTGCTGCCATACTGCGTTGCTCTTCCTTGCAATCCATCAGGATTGCTGCGGAAAACCGCCTTGTCTGGCGGCAAAAAGCCGCGCCCATTCGGCGCACCCTGACTATAAAAACAACTTCTGACGCGAAAGCCCGCTGCTTTCCGCACTGGAAAACAGTGCAGGGAAGGCAGCGGGCTTTCTTATGCGGTGTTACTTCTTGTTCTTGGCACCCTCGTCGTCAGCACCCTTGGTATACTGGTTGGGGTGCTTGTGCTCGTTGGTGGCGCTGTTGGTGGTCTGGTTGGACGTGCGGTTCGAGGTCTGATTCTTGCAGTTATTGCTGCGGTTTTCGGTTGCCATAGTGAATGATCTCCTTTCGGTTTTCCGTGCGGGGCGGTGTGCCCCTCACAAGACCTAGTTTGGCCGCGGACGGCGGCTTTATACATCCCACAGGAGGAATGCAGAATGCCCATGGAATATTTTGAACAGCGGGAGCGCGCTCTGCTGGGAGACCGGTTCGATGTCCTGTATGCAGCCCCGCAGGAAACGGCGGAGCGCGGCGTAACGGTGTCGGCCCTGCGCAGCTCACCGGAGCAGTTTGCCGCAAAAGCCGATTTCCCACTGGAAGCATCGCCCTTTTGCAAGGCGGCATTTGTGGTGCATCAGCCGGATGATTTGAAATTCCGGCCCGGGCGGCATCCGTACCACCATGCGGGCGTGTTCTACTCGCAGGAGCCGTCTGCGTCCTCGGCGGCACCGCTGCTGGGCGTGCAGCCCGGGATGCGTGTGCTGGACATGTGCGCCGCGCCCGGCGGCAAAAGCAGCCAGCTGGCGGCGGCGCTGCAGGGCCGGGGTGTGCTGGTGAGCAACGAATACGTTGCAGCTCGTGCGGATATCCTGAAAAGCAATCTGGAACGCATGGGCGTGCCCAATGCAGTGGTGCTGAACGAAGCACCTGCCCGCATTGCGGATGCGCTGCCGGAATTTTTTGACCGGGTGCTGGTGGACGCGCCCTGTTCCGGCGAGGGAATGTTCCGCAAGGAGCCGGTGGCCCGTCAGCAGCACTGTGAAGCGCTGGTGAAGCAGTGTGCTGAGCTGGGTGCAGAAATTCTGGACTGTGCAGCCGCTGTGCTGGCCCCGGGCGGGCAGCTGGTGTATTCCACCTGCACCTTTGCACCCGAGGAGGACGAGGGACAGGTGGCGGCATTCCTGCAGCGCCACCCGGAGTTCACCCTTGCGGATGCGCTTGGCAATGTGGACTACACCTTTGGCAGTGAGGGCGAAGCCAACCGCACCGGCGGCCTGCCGCTGGATGTGAGCAAGGTGCGCCGTATCTGGCCCTGTCAGGGCGGCGAGGGCCACTTTATGGCCCGGCTCGTCAAAGCTGGCACTCCGCGCGTTCTGCCCGCAGAGGGCGAGTACACTGCCGAAGAACAGCTCTGGCTGGCAGCAGCGGAAGCTGCGGGCAAAAAGGCCAAGGGAAAGGGCGGCAAGCCTGCCAAGACCCCGGATGCCCGCAGTGCCCGCCGCGAGAATGCCCGTGCCTGCCGGGAAGCGGTGCAGGGTGACAAGCGTAGCCGCGAAGCACAGGCAGGGGAGACAAGTCCTGCCCAGAGCCTTGCAGCATGGCACGCGTTTGCCGGGCAGTATTTCCCGGCGCTGGTTGACCACCCGGCTGTGGTGCACGGCGGCGGTGTGCTGCTGCCGGTGCCGTTCCCGCAGACGAACCTGCATGTGCTGCGGGCAGGCGTATTTGTGGGCAGCGTGCAGAAAGGCCGCTTTGTGCCGGAGCACCATCTGTTCACGGCATTTGGCGCACAGTGCGTGAACCGCGAAGAACTCACCCTTGATGACCCACGCTGCGTGGAGTATCTTTCCGGCCGTGAGGTGGAAGCCCGCATCGCTGCTGACGGCTGGTGCTGCGTGACGGTGGACGGCTGGCCGCTGGGCGGCGGCAAGGTGTCCGGCGGGCGGGTGAAAAACCATTATCCCAAGGCGCTGCGGCTGCTGTGAACGGGCAGAAAAAGCGCATTTTTCCGCGCAGAATGCTGAAAACCGGGCGGATAAGGCTTGAACGCTCTGCCCGGTTGTGCTACAATAATAGAGTTAGATTTTGTGTGCTGCCACAATGCGGGCGACCACAGCCCGTCTGCCCGCAGGCGGAGATTTGAGAATATACAGGAGGCTCTTTCCCATGTCTGGACATAGCAAATGGAACAATATTAAGCGCAAGAAGGAAAAGACCGATGGCGCAAAGGCAAAGGTCTTTACCAAGATCGGCCGCGAGATCAGCGTTGCCGTGCGTACCGGCGGCCCGAACCCTGCTTCCAACAGCAAGCTGGCTGACCTGATCGCCAAGGCAAAGCGCATGAGCGTGCCCAACGATAACATCCAGCGCATCATCAAGAAGGCTGAGGGCGGCGATAAGACCGAGTACGAAGCAATCACCTACGAAGGCTACGGCCCCGGCGGCGTTGCTGTCATGGTGGAGACCCTGACCGACAACCGCAACCGTACCGCTGCTGACCTGCGCCACTACTTCGACAAGAACGGCGGCAATCTGGGTGCTATGGGTTGCGTGGGCTTCCTGTTCAGCCAGAAGGGTGTCATTGATATCTCTCTGGAAGATAAGGATGCCGACGAGGCTATGATGGATGCTCTGGATGCTGGTGCCGAGGACTTCGATGCCAGCGAGGATGCAGCCGAGATCACCACCGATCCCGAGAACTATTCTGCTGTGGTCAAGGCCATGGAGGAGAAGGGCTACGAGATCCTCTCCGACGATCTGGCCATGGTGCCCATGACCACCACCCGCCTGACCGACCCCGACCAGCTGAAGCTGATGGGCAAGCTGCTGGATGCGCTGGAAGACAATGATGATGTCCAGAACGTCTGGCACAGCCTGGAGAACGAAGAGGATCTGCCGGAATAACCTTCCGCAAGGCTCTTTGCTCCTGAAATAAGACGATAAAAGCCGCTTTTTGTGCTAATTGGCACGAAAGGCGGCTTTTTTGTGCTGTGTTACGGGACTGAAAACGGCTTGGGACCTCAACTGAACAATAAAAATCCCCCGTCGGCAAGGCATACCGGCGGGGGAAAGGGGGAGAGCGTTTTTTAATAGATTATTGCACGCTTGCAAGGAACCGTACAAAGCCTGCGCGGCCAGCCTCGTCCATTTTATAGACACCGGCATCGGCCAATACCTGAGCGAACACATGGCCCACCTCGTCCTGCAGGATGAGGTGCACGGTGTCGCCGCTCAGTTCCGGGTGGCGGGCAAGAATATCCTCGGCCCACTCGGCGTGCTTCTGCAGTTCTTCCGGGTACTGGCTCACCGGGGTGCGGGCCACCAGTGCATCGGCCAGCTCAAACAGCTCCTTTTTCAGGCGGCTGGGCAGCACGGCAAGGCCCATGACCTCGATCAGGCCGATGTTTTCCTTTTTGATGTGATGCAGCTTTGCATGGGGATGGAACACGCCCAGCGGATGCTCCGGGGTGGTGATATTGTTGCGCAGCACCAGATCCAGCTGATACTTGCCGTCCCGCATCCGGGCAATGGGGGTGATGGTGTTATGTGGCTCGCCGTCGGTCTCGGCAAAGATGAAGCATTTTTCGTCCGAGTAGCCGCGCCATGCGGTCAGAATTTTATCGGCCAGCTCCACAAGACGGGCATCATCCTCGCTGGTCAGGCGGATGCAGCTCATGGGCCAGTGCACGATACCGGCATCCACATCCTCAAAACCGGGGAAGACCCATTTCTTCTCGATGGGAGCCTTTGCCATAGCGAATTCATAGTGGCCGCCCTGGAAATGATCGTGGCTGAGAATGCTGCCGCCCACGATGGGCAGGTCGGCGTTGCTGCCCACGAAATAGTGGGGGAACAGGCCCACGAAATCCAGCAGCTTGCGGAAGGTAGCACGCTCGATCTTCATGGGAGTGTGCTGGTTGTTGAACACGATGCAGTGCTCGTTGTAGTAGACGTAGGGACTGTACTGCAGGTTCCAAGCGCTGTCGTTGATGGTGAGAGGGATGATGCGGTGATTCTCGCGGGCAGGGTGGTTCATGCGGCCTGCATAGCCTTCGTTCTCGGCGCAGAGCTGGCACTTGGGGTAGGCGCTCTGGGGAGCCAGTTTGGCGGCGGCAATGGCCTTGGGGTCTTTTTCGGGCTTCGAGAGGTTGATGGTGATATCCAGATCGCCGTAGGGGGTCTTGGTGACCCATTTCAGGTCGCGTTTGATGCGGTAGCGGCGGATATAATCGGTGTCCTGACTGAATTTATAGAACCAGTCGGTGGCGGCCTGCGGGCCTTCGCTTTCGTAGCGTTCCTCGAAATTGGCGCGCACGATGCTGGGCCGCGGGGTCAATACGCCCATGAGCTTTGTGTCGAACAGGTCGCGGGCGGTGGAGTTGTCCTCGCACACACCGCGGGCAACGGCATCATCTACCAGCGTTTTGAGGATGCTTTCCAGATCGGTATAGCACACCTCGCCCTCCGGCGAGGTAAAGTCGTCCAGCTGCATGGTCATAAGCAGCTGGTTGCGGATGTAAATTTCATCATCGGGCAGGATAAGGCCGGTGTCCAGCCCGTAATTCACGAGCTGCTGAATGGCGGTAGAGATCACAGGACTGCGCCTCCTTCCGGGCGGATGCTCAGCACATGGCAGCGGCCCTCACCAAGGATGGCTTCCATGTGGGCCTTGAAGTCGGCCAGCATTTCCACCGGCACAAAGGCCTGAGCCGTACCGGCAAAGCCGCCGCCGTGCACGCGCACAGCGCCCTTGCCGTTCAGATAATGCTTGGCAGCTGCAATGGTCACGCCCATCTCCTGATGCTCCTTGTAACCGGCGGGGATCACGTTCTGCAGGTATTCCCAGCTGCTGTGGCCGGACTCGTTGACCAGACGCAGGAAAGTGTCAAAATCGCCCTCGCGCAGGGCAGCTACCTGTTTTGCCACGCGGTCGTTATCGGCATAGATATGGAAGGCGCGCAGCACGGCACGGTCGCCGCACTGCTTGCGGCACTCCGGAAGCTTTGCAAGGAAAGTCTCAAACGGCACATCCCGCAGCACTTCGCCGCCGCACACAGCAGCCACAGCGCGGCACTCGGCGGGCACAGCGGCATATTCGTCGGTCAGGTCGGCATGATCTGCGCAGGAATCCAGAATGCACAGGGCAAGGCCTGCCTTGGAGAAATCCACGGCCACCGGCTCCACATCCGGGTGGGCAGGGTCCGCAAAATCAATGGTAATAATGTTGCCAACGCTGGAAGCCATCTGATCCATCAGGCCGCAGGGCTTGCCAAAGTAGACGTTCTCTGCCCACTGGCCGATCTGCGCGATGGCGATGGGGGAGACCTTCTCGGTCATGAAGCAGTCGTTCAGGATGACGCCGATGAGCACCTCAAAGGCGGCAGAAGAAGAGACGCCGCTGCCCTTCGGCACGTTGGAAGAGATGTAAACGTCCAGACCGGCCAGCTTTGCGCCGCGCTGACGGAAGGCTTCGCATTCGCCGCGCAGCAGAGAGAGGGTAGTGTTTTCCTCTTCCTTGCGGGCAGCAAGGTCATCAAGGCCGATCACACACAGGTCGTAGCCTTCGCTCTGCACGCGCAGCTGGTTCAGGGTGTTGGGCGCAGCGGCAGCGATCATATCAATATTCACGCTGCCGGCCAGCACGCGGCCATGCTGGTGGTCGGTGTGGTTGCCGCCGATCTCGGTGCGGCCGGGGGCACTGTAAAGACCAGCTTCAGCATGGGGGCCAAAGGTGGCATCCAGACCATTCAGAACAGCTTCGTAGCGGGCAGCCTGTGCAGGAGTTTCGTCGGGCGCACAGCAGTAAAGTACTGCCAGCCGGGCAGCGTGAGCGCCGCTGGAAAGCTCCTGCTTCCATGCGGAAACAGATTTCATCATAGGATAATCCTCCTTTTGAGCGGGTTGGAACTGCAGTGCAGGGCCGCATACAGGATGCTCTGCACACTTCTGTCCTTATCATATAAAATCCGGACAGAAAAAACCATGTGTTATTGTTGCATTTGGATGAAAAGTTGCAAAAAGACTGAAATTGGCGCACAGAGTGGAATTTGACGGTTGAAATAAAATTAGATATAAAACGGAAAAACCATTGGCAAAAATGCCTGCAAATCCACGGCTTTGCGTGGGACGGACGAGGCCTGCACAACATGGAGATTTGCGCTTTGAAAAAACAGGGAAAAAGCTCATGGGCCTTTTCCCTGTTTCCCAAAATATTATTTTGTAAACTCGTTTCCGGTCAGGCCGTCCATGTTCAGCATCCCTTCCAGTGCGGCCACATCTGCCGAAACGTCCAGTGCGTCGGACTGGAACAGCTTGTCCAGCTGATTTTCAAAGGCGGTCACCAGCAGGTCCATGCTGCGCTCGATGTTCTTTTTGGCATCGGCGATGTTTTCCCCCTGCACATCCTGCGCAGGAAGGCTGGCGTAGGTGTTCAGCAGCTTGAGGGCGGTGGGCAGATAGTAGTCCATGAATTTCTGCAGCTGAGCCTTTTTGCCGGGGTCCTGCTTTGCCAGCTCAAAGATGCGGGCACTGACCGCTTCCAGACGGCTGATCTTGATGGTCATCACGGGGTCCGGGATGGCATCGTTGACCTGCCGCAGCTGCTGCAGAATTGCGGTATATTGGTCCGCTGGTGCAGGTTCTGGGGCGGGCGCAGGCTTCGGTTTCCGGGGCGGCTGGGGAGCCGCGCCGCGCACTACCAGAGTATTGGTGCGGTTATCAATGTAAGCATCTGCACCGAAGTAACCGTGGGAAATAGCACTTTCCACCACGGTGCGGCCCTTTGCGGCATCGATGCCCGCGGCAGCAAACAGCTCGTCCAGCGGAATATTGTCGCGGTCGCCTGCGATCTTGTCCAACAGGCGTTCCAGCTTGCGGGTACGATCCATGCGCAGGCCGGTCAGCAGAGCAGCGCCGCCGCCCAGCATCTGGGCAATGGCGGTAAAGGCTTCCATCATGCTGGCAGCACCATCCATGAACAGGGTGCTGAAGCCCGCGAACAGAAAGACGGCACCGCCGATGGTGCACAGGGTGGTAAGGAATTTATGACGCTCCTTAGCGTCCTTCTGCTCTTTGGTGGGAACATCGTGGCCGTAGGCTGGCTCGTTTTCCTGCCGCAGATGCGGGGCCGAGGTCGGAACGATAGTCTGCCTGCGCCTGCGCAGCAGCCTTTTCCTCTTTTTCGGCGTTTTTATCGATGCTTTTTAAGATGAACAGCAGCACGCCCAACGGTGCCGATATGGCAAACACAATAAAGATGGCAATGGTGGGGATGTGGGCAAAATAATGTTTTTTGGGCTGCATGAGCAAAAACCTCTCAATTTATCCTGACTGTCCGGCAAAAGAACAGAAAAAGACCGCGTTCCACTCTATTATAGCGGAGCACGGCCTTTTTGTTAAGGGGGAAATATTGATGTGCGTGGAAGCAGCAAGGGAGTAAGTCTGCTGCCTGCCGGAAAAAGTTACTTCATCAGGCTGCAGACGGCCTCGGCGTAGGCGGCGGGATCATCCACCGGCAGACCTTCGATCAGCTGAGCCTGTGCGTACAGCAGAGCACTGTACTTCTTGAGCTTGTCGGTGTCACCGGCCTCCTGTGCGGCCTTGAGCACGGCAAACACGGGGTGGTTGACATTCAGTTCCAGAACCTTATCGCTCTTTACGCCTTCGCTGCCGGGCTGCTTGGACAGCACTTTTTCCATCTCAATGGACAGCGGACCGTCAGCACTCAGGCACACAGGGTGATCCTTCAGGCGGGTAGAGACCTTGACCTCTTTCACCTTGCCGTCCAGTGCGTCCTTCATGGCATCGAACAGGCTCTTGTTCTCAGCGGTAGCGTCCTCGGCGGCCTTCTTCTCTTCCTCGGTCTCAAGGCCCAGATCACCGCTGTTGACATTCTTGAACTCCACGGTGCCGTCCTTGCCTTCGGCATCCTTGCGGGGATAGGTGCGCAGGATCTGCAGGCAGAACTCATCCACGTCCTCGGTCAGCAGCAGGACGTCATAGCCCTTATCCATGACCAGCTCAGCGGCGGGCAGCTTTGCCAGACGGTCGGTAGAATCACCGGCAGCAAAGTAGATATACTTCTGCTCAGCGGGCATCTTGTCCACATACTCCTGCAGAGTGACCATCTTCTGCTCCTTGGCAGACCAGAACAGCAGCAGGTCGCGAAGCAGCTCGGCGTGCATGCCGTAGTCGGAGTAAGCACCGAACTTGATCTGACGGCCGAACTCTTTCCAGAATTCCTCGTACTTCTCGCGGTCATTGGCCAGCATGGCGTGCAGCTCGTTCTTGATCTTTTTTTCCAGAGCGTTGTGGATCAGCTTGAGCTGGTTGTCCTTCTGCAGCATCTCGCGGCTGATGTTCAGGCTCAGATCCTGACTGTCCACAATGCCCTTGACGAAGCTGAAGTAATCGGGCAGCAGGTCGGCGCACTTCTCCATAATGAGCACGCCGGATGCGTACAGGGCCAGACCCTTTTCATAATCCTTGGTGTAGAAGTCGTAGGGACGGTGGCTGGGCACGAACAGCAGGGCGTTATAATTTGCAGTGCCCTCGGTGCGGCTGACGATGACGCGGGCGGGGTCGGTATAATCACCAAACTTTTCCTTATAGAAGTTCGCGTACTCCTCGTCGGTCACTTCGCTCTTCTGCTTTTTCCAGATGGGCACCATGCTGTTCAGAGTTTCCAGCTCGGTGTAGGTCTCCCACTCCGGCTTGTAGTCCTCGGGCTTGGGATCGGGTTCGGGCTTCTGGCGGCTCTTTTCCCGCTCCATCTGGATGGGATAGCGCACATAGTCGCTGTACTTTTTGACGATGGCCACAATGCCGTATTCATCGAGGAAGTTCTCGTAATTGTCGGTATCGGTGCTGTCCTTGATGTGCAGGATGATGTCAGTACCGGCGGTGTCCTTCTCGGCGGGGGTCAGCTCGTAGCCGTCAGCACCGCTGGACTCCCACTGCCAGGCTTCGTCCGCACCGTATGCCTTGGAGATGACGGTGACCTTGTCGGCGACCATGAAGGCGGAGTAGAAGCCCACGCCGAACTGGCCGATGATGTCGATGTTCTCGTCCTTGTTGTCCTTCTTGAAATCCAGAGAACCGGAGTGAGCAATGGTGCCCAGATTCTGCTCAAGTTCCTCTTTGGTCATGCCGATGCCGTTATCCTCAATGGTCAGGATGCGGTTCTCCTGATCGCGGGTGATGAGGATGCGGAAATCGCCCTTGTTCATGCCCACAGAAGGATCGGTCAGGCTCTTATAATAGAGCTTATCGATGGCATCCGATGCGTTGGAGATCAGCTCGCGCAGGAAAATTTCCTTATTGGTGTAGATGGAGTTGATCATCATATCCATCAGCTTTTTGCTTTCAGCCTGAAATTCTTTCTTAGCCATAATGCAAAACCTCTTTTTATCTGTATTCGGCACCAAGCACTCGGAATAGGATATTACTTTTGAATACTTAGCACTCGTAACTTTCGAGTGCTAATATACACCGACAAAAAGCAAAAATCAAGGGCTTTCATAAAAAGTTTAAAAAATGGTTCGTTTTGTGCTATAATGAACCGCAAAGGATGCTGTAAAAGGAGGAAATATCATGCAGCTGAAACAGCTGGAACTGGCCGGCGGTGGGACGCTGACCGTTTATCTGCGTGATTGCTGTGAGCGGATGCCGAATGTGCTTGACCGGCCATTGGTGCTGGTGGTGCCCGGCGGCGGCTATACCCATGTGAGTGCCCGTGAGGGCGACCCGGTGGCGCTGCAGTTTGCGGCGGCGGGGTACCACACCGCTGTACTGGACTACGCCATCTGCGAAAAGGCAAAGGACTACATGCCGCTGCGCCAGCTGGCCGAGGCTATTGGTCTTGTGCGGCAGCACGCGGCCCAGTGGCATATCCTGCCGGAAAAAATTGCCGTGTGCGGCTTTTCAGCGGGCGGCCACCTGGCCCTTTCCGGTGCTGTGCTGGACATTCCCGGC
>OHQO01000708.1_pt1 | contig 14902 bp, 10 predicted proteins | sample 1578051 | NCBI WGS metagenome assembly OHQO01 (sample SAMEA3879592, study PRJEB24766) | human gut metagenome | biome: human-associated habitat; feature: feces | place: USA | collected 1985/1987 | reverse complement strand
TGTGCATTTATATCTTCCTCCAAATAGGAGTAAAACTTGTTCATGATATCTTCCGGCGTGAATTTCGACGCATCCGGGCAAATTTCCCTGAACGACATCTTGTAGCCGAAGCCCTCTTTCTTCTTGAAAGCCATGTAGACCACCGCGAAACCGAACTTGTGCGCCAGCGCCGCGCCTCCCGTCATGGTCAATGTCGGCTGATGCATGAAATTGTCCACGGTGTGTGCCGAGGCATACTTGTAAGGGCATTGGTCCGTCGGGAAAACATACAGCCACTTTTCATTACGGTGGGCAATGACGAAGCGCAGGATCTTGCGCGACTCCACATAGCAAGTCTCCTTGTTCTCCTTCGCGATCGGCGCACAGCGGTTGTCACCGAACACCTTATCCCAGAAACTGTTGGAAAGTTCCTTGTAGACGACCGTCGTGTTCTTCTCGCCGAAATCCACCTTGTCCGGGGCATAGACGTAATTCAGGATACCGCCGGTAAGTTCCCAGTTTCCGAGATGGGAATTCAGGACAATGACTCCGGGACAATCATTGTACAGCCGGTTCAGCACATCGGCATGTTCCATTTCGCAGATATGCGAGTCCCTGAGTCTCTTCGTGTCATGCGATCCTGCGAACCAGAAAGTCTCGGCGAACAGGTCCCCGAAATGCTTGTAGAAATCATCGGCAATCTTAAGGAGCTCATTGTATTTTTTCTCCGGAAACGACCGCGCCAGATTTATCATCACCACGTCACGCCTGTAATGCATCGGCCCGGAGATGAACCATGAAAGGCACCTCCCCCAGAAATAATGCATTTTCAGGGGCTGCAACGCAAGCAGCCGCATCAGCATTTCCGTTATTTTCACTCCTGCGCTCATAAATCCTGTTTCACTTTTTCAACTTCTGACGCCCACAGCATGGCAAATATAAGAAAATTTATGTATGTTTGCACAATAATGGAAACGGTTTACCACGGCCTTTTCCATCAAATAAGCTGAAAAGCAACACAGTAAGGAAATTTAAACCTTAAAAATATTAGAAGACAATGTTCAAAGACCAGCCGAAAGGATTGTTCGCCCTCGCTCTCGCCAACACCGGAGAGCGCTTCGGGTACTACACGATGCTCGCTATCTTCCTCCTGTTCATCCAGGCGAAATTCGGATTCAGCGCAGCCGTCTCCACTCAGATTTATTCCATTTTCCTCGCTGCGGTTTACTTCATGCCGCTTTTCGGAGGAATGTTGGCCGACAAGATAGGCTACGGCAAATGCGTTACCACCGGTATCGCCGTCATGTTCGTAGGTTATCTCTGCCTCGCGATTCCTACGGGACCGGACGTCGCAGGTAAAATCCTGATGTTCGGCGCGCTCGCACTCATCGCCATCGGAACCGGCCTGTTCAAGGGCAACCTCCAGGTAATGGTCGGCAACCTCTATGACAACCCGAAATACGCAGCCAAGAGAGACTCGGCGTTCAGCTTGTTCTACATGGCCATCAATATAGGTGCAATGTTCGCTCCTTCAATGGCCAAGGCTGTCACCAATTTCTTCCTCGGCAAATCCGGCCTCGTATACGATGCCAATGTCCCTGCACTCGCCCACCAGATCATGGACGGCAATCTTGCCAATGCCGAAAAGCTCCAGGCTATCGCCGACACCATGTCAGGTTCCGCTGGAATGGACCTCGGCACATTCAGCCAGTTCTATATCGAAAAGCTCTCTACAGCATACAATTACGGCTTCGGAATCGCCTGCATCTCCCTTATCATTTCAGTAGCCATCTACTTCAGCTGCCGTTCATGGTTCAAGGATGCTGACGTCAATGTCAAGCAGGCCGCTGCAGGACAGAAGGCAGAAGCGGAACTCACTCCGGAGCAGACCAAGAGCCGCATCACAGCCCTCATGCTCGTATTCGCGGTAGTCATCTTCTTCTGGATGGCATTCCATCAGAACGGAGCGACAATGACATTGTTCGCAAGAGACTACACAGCCAGCACCGTAACAGGAGCTACCAGAATCGGATTCAACATCTGGAGCTTGTTCCTCATCGCTGTTTCCATCTATACGCTGTTCGGCGCATTCCAGTCTGAAAAGACAAGCGGCAAGGCACTCTGCGGCGGAGCCACACTCCTCCTTTGGGGCGGCGCATACGCCATCTATGCAGGAATGCCGGCTATCGTAAACATCCTTCCTTCAGACTTCCAGCAGTTCAATCCGTTCTTCGTAGTGGCATTGACCCCTGTATCGCTCGCCATCTTCGGCGCATTGGCGAAGAAAGGCAAGGAGCCTTCAGCACCTCGTAAGATCGGTCTGGGTATGTTCGTGGCAGCCATCGGTTTCGGTATCCTCACATTCGCATCCATGAACCTGGCATCTCCGAAGGAACTCGGCGGAACCGTAAGCCCGGATCTCATCTCACCGGACTGGCTGATTTCCACCTACCTGGTATTGACATTCGCAGAGCTTCTGCTCTCTCCTATGGGTATCTCCTTCGTTTCCAAGGTTGCTCCTCCTAAATATAAAGGTGCAATGATGGGCTGCTGGTTCGCTGCCACTGCTCTCGGAAACTACCTCGTTTCCATCCCTGGACTTCTCTGGAACAAGATTCCTCTGTGGGGTGTATGGAGCCTGCTCATCACTCTCTGTATCCTCTCAGCCCTCTTCATCTTCTCTATCATGAAGAAACTCGAGTCAGCTACAGAGTGCTAAAAATAGAGCACCTAAAAAAACAGCGTTGTGAAATATCACAGCGCTGTTTTTTTTATGAGATTGATGTAAAAATTACTTGGTACCGAAGATACGGTCGCCGGCATCACCCAGACCAGGAACGATGTATGCGTCCTTGTTCAGATGGTCATCGACTGCTGCCACGTAGATATCTACGTCAGGATGCTCCTTCTGCACACGTGCGATTCCTTCAGGAGCTGACACGAGACACATTAGGCGGATATTGTTGCAGCCACGCTCCTTCAGCATTGACAATGCATCGCAGGCACTGCCGCCGGTTGCGAGCATCGGGTCGGTCACGATGACGAGACGCTGGTTTATATCCTCCGGAAGCTTGCAGTAATACACTACAGGTACATGGGTCTCCTCGTTACGATAAAGGCCGATATGTCCGACCTTCGCTACCGGAACGAGTGTCTGCAAACCATCTACCATACCGATGCCGGCACGGAGAATAGGCACGATAGCCAGCTTCCTTCCGGAAACTTTCTTGGCCATGGTCTTGCAGATAGGGGTTTCGATTTCAATGTCATCCAACGGCAGGTCACGGGTAACCTCGTAGCCCATAAGAAGTGAAATCTCTTTAAGTAATTCGCGGAAATCTTTAGAACCGGTTTCCTTTTTCCTCATGATCGTCAGTTTATGCTGGATCATCGGATGGTCTATTACGTGGATTTGGCTCATTATTTTTAATTTTTCGTAAAGTTATCTATTTTTGTGCAAATTCCAATCATGAGCAGACGCTGATTTGGGACATAAACAATCACATACGGAATCAATGGTAAAGATATTCTGCAAGAACACAGGAACTTACAAGGAGTTCCAGGAGGGCACGATGCTTCTCGACATGATCAACGAATTCGACTTCGAGAAACCTTACGAAATCATTGCCGCAAGGGTGAACAATGTCGCCCAGGGCCTGAAATTCAGGGCCTATCACAGCCGCGACATCGAATTTCTGGATTACCGCACCTACAGCGGGCGCAATGTCTACAGCCGTTCACTCTGCTTCCTATTGTATAAGGCAGCATTGGACATTTTCCCGGACTGCAAGGTCGTAATGCGCCGCCCCATCTCGAAAGGATTCTTCTGCAGCATTGACAAGTGCGATGGTAATCCATTGTCTGCCAGGGACATTGACCTGATAAAGGCGCGTATGCGCGAGATTGTCGAGGAGGATATTCAGTTTCACCGGCACGAAGTGCAGATTGCGGAAGCAATCGACGTGTTCCGGAAGCTCGGACATTTCGACAAGGTGAAACTGCTGGAGACTTGCGGCGAGGTCTACATCAGCTATTATACGCTCGGCGGGACAGCTGACTATTATTATGATGTGCTGGTTCCGAGCTCCGGATACCTGAAAATCTGGGATTTGACGCCATACCGTAACGGGGCATTGCTCCGCGTGCCGGACAGACACCATCCAGAGCAGCTGGCTCCGTTCCATGAGCAGCCGAAGACATTCGAAGTGTTCTCGGAGACAATCAAATGGAACAGCATCATGGGCCTGGACAATGTCGGCGACGTGAACAAGGCGTGTCTGGACGGCAAGGCCACTGACCTTATCCAGGTAGCGGAAGCATTGCAGGAGAAGAAGATAGTCCAGATAGCAGAGGAAATCAACAAGAGGTACAGGTCACCGCAGAAGGTGCGGATCGTACTTATCACCGGACCGACCAGCAGCGGAAAAAGCACGTTCTGCAAGCGTTTGAGCGTCCAGCTGATGACATGCGGACTGCACCCGATTTCGTTCTCCACGGACGACTATTTCGTAAACAGGCTGGATACGCCGAAACTGCCGGACGGAAGCTACGATTTCGACAATTTCGACACCGTGGACCACGCGCAGCTCCAGAAAGATGTGTTAAGACTGATTTCCGGAGAGACCGTGGAAGTACCTGAATATAACTTCGTTACGGGCATACGTGAATATAACGGCAAGAGCCTTAAACTGGAAGAAGGCTCCGTGCTGCTCATCGAAGGCCTGCACGCATTGAACCCGAAACTGCTGGACAATATTTCCGATTCCGAGAAGTTCAAGATTTTCATCAATACCATCACCAGCTACTCGCTGGACGACCACAACTGCATACCGACCAGCGACAACCGCCTGCTGCGCCGCATCGTGCGCGACTTCAACAAAGGTGCGTTCTCGGCCCGGGAGACCATCTCGAACTGGCCCAATGTCCGCCGCGCGGAGGTGAAATGGATCTATCCGTACCAGGAGGATGCGGACGTATTGTTCAATTCCGCATATCTGGTGGAGTTCGCGGTGCTGAGAAGCCATGCCGAGAGGATTCTGGCGACGGTGCCGAAGAATTGTCCGGAGTACAGCGAGGCGCACAGGCTCATGAAATTCCTGCATTACTTCATTCCGGTGTCCGACAAGCAGATACCGCAGACGTCGCTGATGAGGTATTTCATCGGGTAACGTCGATTTCGACAAGATTATTTCAGAATGAGGATGTTTTCACATATAACATCCTCATTTTCAGTATATTATCCCCTACCCCCCCCCACGAAATTCCATAATATGGACCAAAATATGTTGCTTTCGTCATCTATTATAAGTATCTTTGTCTCTGCAGTGGAATAAAACTGAGCCGTTATGATGGATAAGTATAATTCCGAAGTGAATGTGCAATTGCAACTGGATGTTGCAATGTGTGAGGACATAAAATAGGAAACGATGATGACGCTGGATAGCTCTGATTCAAAACCTATAGCCGAGGGAACGGCCAAAGCTCCTGAAGGGCAGCAGATTACCGGACAAGATGAGAAAGTCATGTCAGGTGATATTTCAGTTGTCACCCGGCGCACGGCCACCGGCAAGGAAGCCGAAACCTGGAGCTACCTCAGCATCCACAACATGCGCGTCGCCGCATTCGAAGACCGCGTCATCAATGACGCCAAGTTCAAATGCTTCATCCACAGGACATGGCAGAAGACAATGTCCCACGGCACACCCAAAAAGGAATTGAAACCCACGGTGAGCGGACTCATATTCCTGCAAGGAAAACCGGACGAAATCCAGAAATATCTGGACGAATATTATCCGCCATACCATCTGGTAAAAGACTGCAGCACAGGCAGACCTGCCATCATAAAAGATGCACAGATGCAGCCCTTCATGAAAATCGCGTCAGTCCATCCTGACCGCGTCAGGTTCCTGCGCAAGCCATTCATGAAATTCGCAGAAGGCCATACACTACTACGCGTGCTCACAGGTCCGTTCGCCGGGCAGGAAGGATACATCGTACGCATTGACAGAGACCGTCAGCTCGTCATGGATTTCGGCGGCATTGCGGTAGCGTTCAGCGGCATACGGAACGAAGACGTGGAACCTGTAACGAAAAACTAAACAATAATTACTCATATTTATGACTATTATACGAAGAATATCCAACTGGTATTTCTCCAAAGCAGCACTCCCTTACTGGTGCATTCTGGTAATCGACTGTTCAATCGTAGCGGCATCCAGCTACATCGGATGCTACCTGAGCAGGGGCGGGGATATGCTGGCCTCACTTTTCTGGCCATTAACCTACGGCATAGCCATCGGCATGGTGCCGTTCATTATCGCATTCAGAGCCTTACATACATACTCCGGCATTGTCCGCTATTCGTCCTTCGTCGACTTGCAGAAAGTCGCGACGGCGACGTTTATCGGAACGCTCACCTGTTACTTCCTCCATCTGGTAGTCAACGAAGCATGGGGACAGACGGCGATAGTATTCCCGAGTTTCAAGAGTTCATTGATCATATTCATAAGCAGCACGGTACTCCTCTGGGCTGAACGCATTGTCGTAAAACGCCTTTTCGACTCGTTCCACCTGGACGGAGCGATTCCGGCCGCCATCTACGGCACGAAAGCCGGAGGCATCAGCATTGCCAAGAGCATTGTCGCGCTCAAGGACAAGAAATATTCATTGGACTCATTCATCTCCGACGGAGAGGAGATGCGCGGCTCGTTCATAATGGGCAAGCCGGTGTTCCTGAACCACAAGGGAATTGCCAAGGAATTGAAGAATAGAGGCGTGAAAGCATTGCTCGTTTCGCCGCTGAAAACCGAGAAGTTCCGCCAGAACAGCGCGATGGTGGACGAGTTCATCGACGCGGACATCAAGATAATGATGATGACCTACGGCACCGAATGGAACGGAGACGAATCTTCATTGTCCCACAAGCAGTTGCATGCGGTAGACATCGAGGACTTGCTGCCTCGCGACAAGATTGAGGTCAATATGGCTGAGATAGAGAAGCAGCTGCGCGGCAAGCGTATCCTCATCACCGGCGCGGCAGGTTCCATCGGTTCCGAAATCGTGCGTCAGGTGGCGCAGTTCGGCCCGGCGGAGATGACGCTGATCGACCAGGCGGAGACCCCGATGCACGACATCAGGATGATGATGGCCAGACGGTTCCCGAACATCAAGAACGAGACCATCGTTTCCAGCATTGCCAACAAGGAGCACATGGAGAAGATTTTCGAGGCTCACAGGCCGGAGTACGTTTTCCATGCAGCTGCCTACAAGCATGTCCCGATGATGGAGGACGACCCGGCGATCGCTGTGCAGAACAACATCTACGGCACACGTGTAATCGCCGACCTGGCAGTGAAATACGGCACATTGAAATTCGTCATGATCTCGACCGACAAGGCTGTGAATCCGACCAATGTCATGGGCTGCAGCAAGCGAATCTGCGAGATATATTGCCAGAGCCTGAACCAGGCGATAATGGAAGGCAAGGTTTCAGGTGTCACCCAGTTCGTCACCACACGTTTCGGCAACGTATTGGGTTCCAACGGCTCCGTCATTCCTATCTTCAAGCAGCAGATACGTGCGGGCGGACCTGTAACAGTCACCCGCCCGGACATTGTCCGTTTCTTCATGCTCATTCCTGAGGCTTGCCGTCTGGTACTCGAGGCCGGCACGATGGGCAAGGGCGGCGAGATATTCATCTTTGATATGGGTGAGCCGGTCAAGATCGCTGACTTAGCGAAGCGTATGATCGAGCTTTCTGGTTTGCAGGTGGATAAAGACATAGAGATTAAATACACAGGTCTTCGTCCCGGTGAGAAATTATATGAGGAACTATTGAGCAACAAGGAGAATACGAAGGAAACCCCTCATGAGAAGATTCGTGTGGCAGCAGTCCGGGAGTACGCCTACAAGGATGTGGTAGAGCACATTGATCTATTAGCTGAATTATCCCTTCATGTACATATTCTTCCTATGGTGAGAGAGATGAAATCCTTCGTCCCCGAGTTCAAGAGCCAAAACTCTCAATTCACGAGATTGGACGGAGTGAATTAGCAATTTAGTCGGTAGTTATAAATCTGAATTATAAATGATTATCGCAGTAGATTTTGACGGAACAATCGTTGAGCATAAATATCCGGCGATAGGGAAGGAGATCCCTTTCGCTTTCGAGACATTGAGAAAGTTACAAATAGAACACCACAAGCTGATCTTATGGAGTGTGCGAGAGGGTAAGCTTTTGGATGAGGCTGTCACCTTTTGCCGAGAGCGGGGCTTGGAGTTTTACGCCGTGAACCGAGATTACCCGGAGGAAGAGAAAAGCCTGAATAACCATTTCTCCCGTAAGCTGAAGGCCGACATTTTTATTGATGACCGTAATCTTGGTGGTCTCCCGGACTGGGGTATGATTTATGAGATGGTGAGTAAAAGACTTTCCTATGAGGATTTAATGCGGAAATACGAGTCGGAATACGAACCGGAGAAACCGAAAGGCCTTTTCTCTCGTTTGTTTCGCTAAATCCATATCATTCTGTGTTCAATGAAATAAAAAAAAGATAACAAAATAATATGAAAATCAAAAGATTACTACTTTTATTAGCTTTACCTCTATTGGTAGCGAGTTGTACTTCTTACAAGAACGTACCATACCTCCAAAACCCAGAGGCAGTGAACGATTTTGAGGAGACCCTTCCATTGTATGACGCAAAGATCATGCCAAAAGACTTGTTGAGCATCACGGTCAATACGACAGACCCGAAGGCTGCGACCCCATTCAACTTGACGGTACAGACTCCAATCAATGCGGCTTTGACAAATATCAGTACGACCACGCAACCGACCATGCAGCAATACTTGGTGAATAATAAAGGAGAGATCGATTTCCCTGTTATCGGTCGCTTGGAAGTGGGTGGTCTCACCAAGAACGAGGCGGAGGACTTGATTCGTGAGCGTTTGAAACCTTATTTGAAGGAATCCCCGATCGTTACGGTCCGTATGGCTAATTACAAGATCTCCGTGTTGGGTGAGGTGGCCCGTCCGGGTAGCTTCACGATCGGCAACGAGAAGGTGAACGTTCTGGAGGCTTTGGCGATGGCAGGCGATATGACGATTTACGGTGTCCGTGATAACGTCAAGCTGATCCGTGAGGACGTGAACGGTAAGCGTGAGATCATTAACTTGAATTTGAATAATGCCGAAGTCGTGACTTCCCCGTATTATTACCTGAAGCAAAACGATATTATTTACGTGACCCCGAACAAGACGAAGGCTAAGAACTCCGATATCGGTAACAGCACGACCCTTTGGGTAAGCTCACTCTCGATTCTGGTATCTATTGCCGGCCTGTTGGTAAACATACTTAAGTAATTGAAAATTGAGAATTGAAAATTAAGAGAGATGATAGACGAACGGATAAATAATAACACTGGGATAGAGAACGAGGAACAAGAGATTGATTTGGTAGCTCTTTTATTCAAATACCTTTTTTATTGGCGTTGGTTTGTTGCTAGTATATTGATATGTTGCATCGCTACTTACCTGTTTCTTCGTTATCAAACGCCTGTATATAACATTTCCAGTTCCGTGTTGATAAAGGAGGAGGATAAGCGAAGCGGTTCGGGCAACAATCCGTTGGCGGCCATTCAAGATTTGGGAATGTTTTCCATGACAAATAATTTTGATAACGAGGTGGAGATATTGAAATCCCGTACATTGATAAAAAAAGTCGTGAACGACCTGAATTTATATGTTCGTGTAGCGGAAAAGCGAGCGTTCGGTTATGCGATGCCTCTTTATAAGAATAGTCCGGTGCGGATTTATATGACACCGGAAGAGGCCGATAAATTGGAGGAGCCGATTAAGCTGGATCTTACATTTACAAAAACAGGAAAATTGTCTGTTAAGGCTGAATATGTGCAAGATAAGGAAGAGCAAGAGATAGAACAGGCATTTGATCAATTGCCGGCGGTGTTACCAACACCTGTGGGTGTTTTAAGCTTTACGCGAGGCGATACCTTGTATATGGAAGAAGAGGAAATCGCTTTACGTGTTACCATAAATACGCCGACGGAGACCGCCGAGGATTATATGAAAGACTTGAGCGTGACCGCCTCTTCCCAGACCACGACGATAGCGAAGATCAGCGTGAACAATACAGTAAAGGAGCGAGGCGTGGATTTCGTGAATCGTTTGGTTGCGTTCTATAATCAAGACGCAAACGATGAGAAGAATGAGGTAGCTCAGAAAACCGCTGAGTTCATAGAGGAGCGTATCGGTATAATTAACCATGAGTTGGGTACGGCGGAGAGCGAGTTGGCGGACTTCAAGCAACGATCCGGTCTGACGGATTTGACAAGTGATGCCCGTCTAGCCTTACAAGAGAGTTCCAAGTATGAGCAGCAACGTACGGAGAACGCTACACAGATCAGCTTGGTTCAATTTCTGCGTACCTATATCAACGATCCGGTCAACAAGGAAGAGGTAATTCCTGCAAACGTAGGGTTACAGGATCAAAACCTCACTAGGGTGATTGAACAATATAACACGATGATCATCGAGCGTAAACGTTTATTACGTACCTCTTCGGAAAATAACCCGGCGGTGATAAACATGAACACCGGCGTTGAGGCGATGAGACGCAATGTCGAGACAACCGTGAATAGTGTCTTGCGAGGACTACAAATCGCCCAGAAAGATATTGAGCGTCAGGCTAGTAAATTTGAGAGCCGGATTAGTGATGCTCCAAAGCAAGAGAAAGAGTTCATGACTATTTCTCGCCAGCAAGAAATCAAGGCGACTTTATATATCATGCTGTTGCAGAAGCGGGAGGAAAATGCGATCACATTGGCAGCCACGGCTAATAATGGTCGTATTGTAGAGGAACCATTACCCGGGAAGGATCCTGTGGCTCCCAAGAAGCTCGTGTTTTTATTGGCTGCGTTTGTGGTGGGCCTGTTTATTCCGGTGGGAATTATCTTTGTCGTGGAATTATTGAAATATAAGATCGAGAATCGTGGCGATGTGGAGCAATTGACGAATGTTCCGATTTTGGGCGAATTGCCCTTGTGTGGTCATAAATCCTCCGATAAGGGAGCGATCGTGGTGCGCGAGAATAAGAACGACATGATGGAGGAGACCTTCCGAGGTTTGCGGACCAATCTGCTCTTTATGCTCCGGAAAGATCAAAAGGTCATACTTTTCTCTTCTACGCAGCCCGGAGAAGGTAAGTCTTTCGTGACTGGAAATCTCGCTGTCAGCTTGGCTTATTTGGGAAAGAAGGTGGTAGTGGTTGGTATGGATATCCGTAAGCCGGGCTTGAATAAGGTCTTCGATTTATCGAAAAGGCAGGAAGGAATATCAAATTATCTGATGGATCCGGAGGATAAGGATCTTTTTGATCTTGTGCAGCCTTCCGGCATCAGTCCGAACCTGGATATCCTTTTAGGAGGAACGATTCCCCCGAACCCGACGGAACTGGTAGCCCGTGATACCTTGGAGAAGGCGATAGAGCAATTGAAATCCCGTTATGACTACGTGTTGCTGGATACAGCCCCGATCGGTATGGTAACTGATACGGCCATAATAAGCCGTGTGGCCGACATGTGTGTTTATGTCAGCCGTGCGGACGTGACCCCGAAAGCCGCTTTCTGCTACATTAATGTTCTTAGGGACGAGCATAAATTTGACAAGTTGGCGGTAGTGATCAATGGAATCGACCTGAGCAAACGTAAGAACACCTATGGTTACGGTTATGGTAAGAAATATGGTTATGGCTATGGTAAACATTATGGTTATGGATACGGCTATGGGTATGGTTTTGAGGCAGAGAATAAGAAAAAGAAATAATAAGGAAATTTATAAAGAGTCATGAGACACGTATTATTTAGTCCCCCTGATATAACAGAGGCAGAGATCAGTGAAGTTGTTGATGCTTTGAAGTCCGGTTGGATAACTACCGGACCTAAAACTAAAAAATTAGAACAGCTGGTAGCAGAACGTTGTCATACCTCAAAAGCTGTTTGTTTGAATTCAAATACGGCATGTGCTGAGATAACTTTGCGTATATTAGGTATAGGAATCGGTGATGAGGTTATTGTTCCAGCCTATACTTATACAGCTACCGCAAGTGTGGTAGAGCATGTGGGGGCAAGATTGGTCATGATAGATTGTGAGCATGGAAAGTTCACGATGGATTATGAGAAATTAGAAGCGGCGATAACCGAGAGAACAAAAGCTATAATCCCGGTGGATTTGTTTGGTATTCCTTGTGGCTATGATACGATTTTCGATATAGTAGAACGGAAAAAGAATTTATTCCATCCAAATGATAACCCGATTCAAAAAGCCTTGAATCGAGTGATTGTTATGGCTGATGGTGCTCATTCTTTTGGAGCCTCATATAAAAAATTCCCAATAGGTTCTGTCGCCGATTTTACGAATTTCTCATTTCATGCGGTGAAAAACCTAACAACAGCGGAAGGCGGTGCGGTTGTTTGGAGAGATATTGAAGGGATAGATAATGATGAGTTATATCACCAATATATGTTATTGAGTCTTCATGGTCAGAGTAAAGACGCTTTGGCAAAAACGAAGTTGGGAGCGTGGGAGTATGATATTATTGGGCCATGGTATAAATGTAATATGACAGATGTCTGTGCGGGCATAGGTCTAGGACAAATAAAAAGGTATGATGAGATTTTGTCCCGTCGAAAAGAAATTATAGACCGTTATAATAAAGGATTGAAGGGGCTACCTATTACGGTGGTAACGCATTATACTTCAGATATTGTCTCTTCTGGACATTTATATATTATAAATCTGAATGACAAAGATGCCGAACAACGGAACAAATTTATAGAGAAAATGGCCGGATTAGGAGTTGCGACCAATGTACATTATAAACCGCTTCCTATGCACACAGGCTATAAGAAATTGGGGTTCAAGATAGAGGACTATCCAAATGCTTATAAGCAATTTAAAAATGTTGTGACATTGCCGCTTCATACCTGCTTGTCTGATGAAGATGTGGATTATGTGATTGAGTGTGTGAAGGAATGTTTAAAATGAGATCTACTAATAAAAATGATGGGAAAGAAAGTTCTAATATTGGGAGTTGCGGCAGTACAAATGGATGCAGTTAGCCAATTAAAAAAAATGGGATGTGAGACATTCACATGTGCAATGGCTAAAGATGGACCTGCTGCGGATTTATCAGATCATTTTAATTTGATTAATATATTAGATGAGGAGAAATTAGCAACTTTTATAGTTGATAATAAAATTGATGTGGTCTATTCAACAGGATCAGACTTAGCGATGCCTGTAGCATGTCGATTGAGTGAGAGACTTGGATTACCTCATTTTGTTTCTTCTTATGCAGCGAATGTTTGTAATCATAAGAACTTGATGCGTGAGAGACTAACATTGGAATGTGAAGGAAATATACCTTTTCAAGTGTTAGATTCTATAGATAAAATAGCAATTCAATATCCTGCTATTTTAAAACCATCAGATGCGCAAGGGCAAAGAGGTATTTTTTTAATTCGTTCACAATCTGAATTTGAGTCTCATTTTCAAGATGTGGTTAAATATTCTAGAGAGGGAAAAGTTATTGTTGAAAAGTACATCGAAGGGCCAGAGGTTTCAGTTAACGGTTATATGGTCAACGGAGTAATGCGATTCTTAATTGTTTCGGATCGGGATACTTGGCCGGAATATACCGGGTTGATACATAAACATATTGTTCCAAGTAAAGCCGTTTGTAATACAGCTAATTCTAAAATAAAAAGAATCGTAGAAGATGCTTGTAATCGGATTGGAATATTGAATGGTCCGGTTTATTTCCAGATGAAAGTAATGAACGGTCATCCGTACATCATAGAAATGACACCACGTTTGGATGGATGTCATATGTGGAATTTATTGGCTAGATCTACAGGGGTTAATTTGATGAAGTTAGTATTTGAGCATCTGCTATATGATGATATTTCAGAACTAAAATGTTTGAATTCGGATATTAAACCGATGGAGTTGGTTTTCTTTTGCCAAAAGCCAAAAACAATAATGGATCAATCTGCTTTCTTGATACCCAAAGATTCGGAGGACAGTTTTTTCTATTATGCGACAGGTGATAATATACGTCCGGTAAATGGACGTTTTGACAAGGTGGGGTATTTTATCCATAGTCTATAAAGGAGTTTTTGGTAATGAGAATTGCTATTACGGGAGCAGGTGGATTTATAGGCTCAAAAGTATTGGAAAAACTTGCTGATTATGATGAGATAGATATTCTTGCGTTGTCAAGAGTTCAAAATGATAGAACACTCTATAATAAAGTAAGATGGGTAAAGACCGATTATTCAGTAGATTCATTAAATAAAGTATTGAAGAATGTAGATGTGATTATTCATTTAGCGGCTACAAGAGGTACACAAGGCTTGATTTCCGATTATCATGTGAATGAGATTGTTACTGAAAATATTTTATTGGCAATGAATGAATTGAATATTAAGCATCTGGTTTTTGCTTCTTCTATTGCAGTTTATTCAGATACAACAAAAATACCGTGGCAAGAGGATATCAGTCTTTCTCCTAAAACTCTTTATGGGATATCAAAGGCATCTTGTGAATATCTCTGTGCTTTTTATACCCGTAAGTTTAAATTCCGATATACTATTTTGAGAATTGCTCAAGTTTTGGGATTAGAGGAAAAGCGTAAAGGCATGATGAATAATTTCATCGAATTTGCATATCAAGGAAAACAATTGATAGTGAAAGGTAAGAGTGTAGCTAAACGTCAATTTATTTATGTTGATGATTTGGCTGAGACTTTTGTTTTGTGTGCAATCAAGCAGAAAGAGGAATCAATCATTTTGAATGTTGGTATGCAAGAGGCTTATACAAATTTGTCAATTGCAAATACGGTAAA
>OHQO01000702.1_pt1 | contig 15003 bp, 9 predicted proteins | sample 1578051 | NCBI WGS metagenome assembly OHQO01 (sample SAMEA3879592, study PRJEB24766) | human gut metagenome | biome: human-associated habitat; feature: feces | place: USA | collected 1985/1987 | reverse complement strand
GTTGCACTATCTATCACTTTACCTGTTTTATCATACACAACATAACTTTTTAAACAAAATGATCTATCTTTATATTTAAATAATAAATTATCCAATACATAACTGCCATCAGAATTATTATAATTGCATATCCATAAAGTACAGATTACTTCATCAGTATAATCAGAATAATAATCTATCGTTGCAGCATCTAATAAAGTATCTTTTTCTTCTGTTTGTACTAATACACCCCATCTATTCATATCTAAATTGCCATAGTCCTTTTGCGCTTCTGCATATGTATTAGGCATTACAGCAAAAACGGCTATCAATAAAACACAAATAAATCCTAATAATTTTTTCATAACACTTACCACCCTATTCTTCAATACCAGCAGTGTCTTTTAATTTATCGGTAAAATCCCCAAATCCGCTTTTTATAATTCTTTCAAAAACTTCTTTAGGTTTACTGTTGCCGAAAAGTTCATCTCCTTCACGTTCTCTATTATCTATACGCGTCCATACGTTTTCTTTAGTTTTAACATCATCAATTATGAATTTTACTGCGGTATATGTCATAGGGACATTTTGAGGTGCCACGTATTGCTGTTCTGTTGTATGCGTTGTAACAATCTGCCCTCCAAACATCCCGTTGCTAACATAATGAGATTCTGTTTTAGGTACTGTTCTATAATAACCTTCTTTATATTTGCTGCCAGTTGAATAAGTAAGTAATTGCACATTTACCAATAAATCAACATTTTCATTTATATATTTTTCAAAAATTTTCTCTGCTTCAACAGTATTATTTTTAATTTGTTCAGTAAAATTAACTCCGTACAACAATTGAATATCATCATTGACATCAGTTAAAGTTTTAACCTTATATCCCAATGGTGCTAATTTATCAGTAACTTTATCCTGCAAAACCTCAAAAAATATTTCTTCCGTTTCTTTTTCCGTAATACCGTTTTTCAATTCCTCGGGAACAGAAAAACTAACTAATATTCTTTTTGCCTTTCCAAAATCATAATTTTTATCAATCCATTCCTGTTTATCAGCGAAAGCAGAAACAGTTATCATCATTAACATAATTACAAATAATAAAATTCTTTTCATCTCATACACCTCTTTCCCTTTATATTAAAATTATACCATATCGTTATTTTATTTTAAATTGAAGTTTTAATAGTGCCTGCAATTTGCCACGCATAATAAAGCGGTATTATAATAAATATGTACATTATTTTAAGGAGGCTTTGTTATACAGTACGTTTTTGGTTCAGCAGCCGGTGCTTGATGTTATTACCGCTTTTTTTGACAAATATTTAAAAAATTAACTGTTTTAAACGGCATGTTTCCCTGCATGCCGTTATGTTTTTCTGTATACAGAAATACTTACGCTGAAACCATTGCAATTAGTAACTTTTTTTAATAAAATAGGTACAGTGCTATCCGAAGGAGGGTATACTATGCAAAAAATTAAGTCTGTACTGGTTGCCAACCGCGGCGAAATCGCTATCCGCGTTTTCCGTGCCTGCAACGAACTCGGCATCCGCACAGTGGCAATTTATTCAAAAGAAGACACACTTTCACTGCACCGCAACAAAGCTGACGAAGCCTACCTTGTCGGCGAAGGCAAAGGCCCTATCGATGCTTACCTTGATATTGAAGACATTATCCGTATCGCGCATGAGCACGATGTAGACGCCATCCATCCCGGCTACGGCTTTTTAAGCGAAAACAGCGACCTTGCAAAACGCTGCGCCGAAGAAGGCATTATCTTTATCGGCCCGCGCCTTGAACACCTTATTATGTTCGGCGACAAAGTTAATGCGCGCGAACAGGCCAAGCTTGCCGGCATTCCGATGATTCCGGGCAGCGACGGCCCGATTGACAGCGTTGAAGACGTTTACCGTTTTGTGCAGGCGCACGGCTTCCCCGTTATGCTTAAAGCCGTTAACGGCGGCGGCGGGCGCGGCATGCGCATGGTAAACAGCAACGAAGATTTGGAAACCGTATACAACATGGCTAAATCCGAAGCTATGAAGGCTTTCGGCAGCGATGAAATTTACCTTGAAAAATACCTTGAAAGCCCGAAACATATCGAAGTTCAGATTTTGGGCGATACGCAGGGCAACATTGTGCATTTGTTCGAGCGCGACTGCTCCGTACAGCGCCGCCACCAGAAACTGGTGGAAATTGCCCCAGCCTTTTCGCTTAAGCCCGAACTGCGCAAGGCAATCTGCGATGCAGCCGTTAAGCTGATGAAAAACGTTAATTACCTCAGCGCCGGTACGGTTGAATTCCTCGTTACCCCGGACGGCAACTTCTACTTTATTGAAGTTAACCCGCGTATTCAGGTTGAACATACCGTTACCGAAGAAATTACCGGCTTTGACATTGTGCAGACCCAGATTAAAATTGCCGAAGGCTATTCCTTGCACAGCCCGGAAATCGGCATTCCCGAACAGGATAAAATTACCAGCTTCGGCCATGCCATTCAGTGCCGTATTACCACCGAAGACCCTGCCAATAACTTTATGCCCGATACCGGCAAGCTGATTGCCTACCGCAGCGGCGGCGGCTTTGGCGTGCGTCTGGACGGCGGCAATGCTTTTACGGGCTCCGTTATTACCCCGTATTACGATTCGCTTTTGGTTAAGGCAACCACCCACGGCCTTACCCACGAAATTGCCATTACCAAAATGCTGCGCTGCTTAAAAGAATTCCGCATCCGCGGCGTTAAAACCAATATTCTGTTCCTTGAAAACGTACTGGCTCACCCCAGTTTCCTTGACGGCAGCTACAATACTTCGTTTGTTGATGAAAACACCGAACTTTTCATCTTCCCGAAAACGCTGGACCGCGGCACCAGGCTTTTGCACTACATTGCCGATGTAACCGTTAACGGCTACAACAATGTAGGCGTACAGCCAAAACCGGAATTTGCCCCGCTCAGCCTGCCCAAAGCGTTTAAAGGCACCCCTGCCGACGGCACCAAGCAGATTTTAGATTTGCAGGGGCCGGAAGAGCTTTCCAAATGGGTTATGGACCAGAAAGAAGTGCTGTTTACCGATACCACTTTCCGTGATGCTCATCAATCGCTGCTTGCAACCCGCATGCGCACCAACGATATGCTGAAAGTTATCGGCACTACCTCAGCCAAGCTGCCTAACCTGTTCAGCTTTGAATGCTGGGGCGGCGCAACTTTTGACGTTGCTTACCGCTTCCTTGACGAAAGCCCGTGGAAACGCCTGCGCCAGTTCCGCGAAAAATGCCCGAACATTCTGTTCCAGATGCTGCTGCGCGGCGCCAATGCCGTTGGCTACACCAGCTATCCGGACAATGTTGTTAAAGAATTTATCCGCCTCAGCGCGAAAAACGGCGTTGACGTGTTTCGCGTATTCGACAGCCTTAACGGCATTGAAAATATGCGCCTTTCACTGGACGCTGTACGCGACGCAGGCAAATTTGCCGAAGCTGCATTATGCTACACCGGCGATATTTTAGACCCGCGCCGTGATAAATACGACCTTAAATATTATGTAACCATGGCGAAAGAACTGGAAAAAACCGGTGCCAACTCCATCTGCATTAAGGATATGGCAGGCCTCTTGAAGCCGGAAGCAGCTTATCAGCTTGTTTCCGCACTGAAAGAAGCAGTTAATGTGCCTATCCATCTGCATACGCACGAAGGCAGCGGCAACAGCATTTACACCTACGCGCGCGCTATCGACGCCGGCGTAGATATTGTTGACGTAGCCATGAGCGCTATGAGCGGCGGCACTTCCCAGCCGAGCGGCGCAAGCCTGTACTACGCACTTTCCGGCCATCCGCGCCAGCCGCACCTTGACATTAACGCACTTAACGAAATGTCCCGTTATTGGGAAAGCGTGCGTCCGTATTATAAAGCAATCGACAACACCGTTTCTTACCCCAACCCGGAAGTTTACATTCACGAAATGCCGGGCGGCCAGTACAGCAACCTGCAGCAGCAGGCTAAAGCAGTAGGCCTCGGCGAACGCTGGGAAGACATTAAAGATATGTACCACCGCGTTTCCATGATGTTCGGCGATATTATTAAAGTAACGCCGTCTTCCAAAATGGTTGGCGATATGGCACTGTTTATGGTCCAGAACGACCTTACCGAAGAAGACATTTACGCCAAAGGCGATTCGCTCAGCTTCCCGGCTTCCGTTGTAGAATTCTTTGAAGGCCGCCTGGGTGTACCGTATCAGGGCTTCCCGCAGAAATTGCAACAAATTATTCTTAAAGGACGCAAACCTATCGAAGGCCGCCCCGGTGCTGCACTGCCCCCGGCAGATTTTGAAAAAGTACGCGCCAGCCTTGCTGAAATGGGCGCGCCGACCAGCGATGAAGCTGTAAGCAGCTACTGCCTGTACCCGAAAGTATTCAGCGACTGGGCCGTACGCCATGCCGAATTCGGCGATGTTTCCGTACTTGATACGCCTACCTTCTTCTTTGGCATGAAAACCGGTGAAGAAATTAAAGTTGAAATCGAACAGGGCAAAATGCTCGTTATCAAGCTTTTGCAGATAGGCGAAGCAAACGAAGACGGCATCCGTACCATCTTCTTCGAATTCAACGGCCTGCCGCGTGAAATTGATATTAAAGACAGAAATGTTAAATCTACCAACGTAACGCGCAAAAAAGCCGATAAAACCAACCCCGGCGAAATCGGCGCAACCCTTTCCGGTTCCGTTGTTAAACTGCTGGTTGAAAAAGGCCAGGCTGTCGAAAAAGGCACCCCGCTTATCGTAACCGAAGCAATGAAAATGGAAACCACCATCGCCGCACCTATCAGCGGCATTGTATCGCAAATCCACGTAGCGGCCGGCAGCCGTATCGAAAGCGGCGACTGCCTGATGGAAATTGAAATCAAGGCATAAAAAGTACGTTAAAACACAAAACCTCCCGTTTATACAAGCGGGAGGTTTTATTATTCTGCGTGATATTCATTTTTACGTTAATTTTATTTAAACGCCTGCTTAAAATATGATAAAATAATTTTTATAATTGCTTTAACAAAATAGCCTAAAAAGTTGGTGAAAGCATAAATGACCGAAACAAAACAGCGTTTTAACGAATACATGACCAAAAGAGAATTAAAGCGCCGTTTTTTAATAAACGATAAATTTATAGGCCGTTTCTTTCCTACGCCGGTTAAAATAAGCACCTCCAAAAACAGCGATAAATTAAGGGACGCCTGGCCGGTTTCCGTTGTGGAAGAAATAATGCAAAGAAAGAAATTTCAGCATGACCATTATTCAACCAGAGGCAGCGAGGCCAACGCCAAAAAGCGCAAAACCGTGCGCAAAGCACTTATCCGTGCAAGCAGTATCAACACCCTGTTTGAATCCGTGCCAAACGCAGGCCGAAATTTTGTTCTTCACATCGGCCCTACCAACAGCGGTAAAACCTATCACGCCTTAAAGCGTTTTGCAAAAGCCGAAACCGGCATTTACCTGGCCCCACTGCGCCTGTTAGCATTGGAGATTTTTGATACCTTAAATTATAACGGCGTCTTTTGTTCCCTGCTTACCGGCGAAGAACGTGAGGACGTACCTTTTGCCAAGGTGCTGTCTTCCACTATTGAAACCTGTTGCTTTGACGCCCATTACGATGTTGCGGTTATTGACGAATGCCAGCTAATAGCAGATGAGCGGCGCGGGCAGCACTGGACAAAAGCCATTTTGCAGCTTAACGCTGATGAAATTCACCTGTGCCTTGCACCGGAAGCCGCAGATTTAATTATCTCTCTTTTAAACTCCATCAATGCCAGTTATACCGTAAACTACTATGAGCGCCTTGCGCCGCTGAAATTTTCCGGCATTTTTAAAAGCCTTGCCGATATTCAGCATGGCGATGCCTTAATTGCATTCTCACGCAAAAAAGTGTTGGCAATAGCCGCCGCGCTGGAAGACATGGGCGTTAAAAACAGCGTAATTTACGGATGGCTGCCGCCTGCCGCACGGCGCGAAGAAATACGCAGGTTTAACAGCGGCGAAAGCACCGTAGTTGTAGCAACGGATGCTATCGGCATGGGCGTTTCACTGCCGATAAAGCGCATTATCTTCTGCGAAACGGACAAGTGGGATTACGGTGCCTACCGCCCGCTTTCGATTTACGAAATACGCCAGATTGCCGGACGTGCCGGCAGGTACGGCAAATTTGACGCGGGCGAAGTTTTAAGCATGACGCGCCCGGAACATATTCAATCAGCATTAGCCAAAGGCATAGTACCGCTGAAACGCATAACATTGCCCTTTCCGCAGGAGGTAATTACCGGCGGTGCAGATTTAAAAATATACCTTGAAGAATGGGAACGTCTGCTTTTAGATAAAACTTTCCGGCGGGAACGGATGACGGAAGCCCTTATTTTGCTAAAATTCCTCAAAAACGATGCTGCGGCATTTGCTACCGAAGACCTTTTTAAACTTATCCGCTGCCCCTTTAATACTTCCGACCCGCAACTGATGAGCTATTGGCGCTCCTGCTGCTTGGCGATAAATAACGGCGAAGCCCTGCCGTTGCCGGAAGGCCGCTCCGACAATTTAACAGACTGCGAAGTACAGTACCGCGCTTACGAAATACGTTACCGCCTGGCAAACACGTTTGGTTTTTTTGATGACTTTTTGGCGGAAAGACAACGCTTGTGCATTAAAATCAATAACCTGCTGATAGGCGATAAAACAATGTTCATTGCCAGATGTAAAGAATGCGGCAAACGCCTGCCCGTAACTCACTCCGAAACGCTTTGCAATGATTGTTTAATAAAAGAAGCAGACAAAAAAGCAGCGCTATAAACAACCAGCACCCAAAAAGTTATAAACTTTCAGGGTGCTGGTTTTAATTATTTATTCAATTTCTCATTCATCAACCTTATACCAGAACGGGCGCAGGAAGTGCAGATAACATACTTCGCCGGTTTCCGGTCCCGGGTCGCGGCGGCCAATCTGCACGCGCACTTCCTGGTCGCCTATTTTTACAAGGTAGTCGATAATTTCGCCAAGGAAGGCTTTGCGCATTACAACGCCGCGTACTGCGTTGATATCGTTTTCATTTGTGAACCTTATTTCAGTCGGACGGCTGGCAAGGTTAAATACGGCTTCACCCTGCATGCGCGCCGGAACAACAAGCCCCTGCGGCAGCGGGCGGTTATCGCCCTTAATGCAGGCTGCGCCATTCTGCCATACCACATCGGTAAAGCTCGACACGCCTATGAAGCTGAATACAAATTTATTTGCCGGATTGTTGTATACATCAAGCGGCGAATCAATCTGCTGCATTACGCCCAGCTTCATAACAAGAATGCGGTCAGAAAGCGCCATGGCTTCCGACTGGTCGTGCGTAACGTAAATAATGGAAAAACCGTATTTACGCTGCAAGTCTTTAATTTCAAAGCGCATTTCCTCGCGCAGATGCGGGTCAAGGCTCGAAAGCGGTTCGTCAAGCAGCATAACGTCAGGGTTAATGGCAAGCGCACGAGCCAGTGCAACACGCTGTTTGCCGCCGCCGGAAAGGCTTGCCGGGCTTTCGTTGGCTGATTTTAAAAGGTTTGTTGCCGTAAGCGCGTCTTTGGTACGCTGCTCAATTTCTGCAGCAGGCAGTTTGCGCAGCCTCAGCGGAAAAGCAACATTTTCATAAACGCTCATGTGCGGCCATACGGCAAAAGCCTGAAACACCATGCCGAAATTGCGGTTTTCGGGCGGTGTGTAATGATGCTTTTTAGGAGATGACAACAGACGGTCGCCAACCCATACTTCGCCGTCACTTAAATCCTCAAAGCCTGCCACCATACGCAGGGTAGTTGTTTTTCCGCAGCCGGAAGGACCAAGCATGGAGAAGCACTCGCCTTTGCCGATTTCAAGGTTCAGGTTATCTACGGCAGTAACATTGCCAAAGCGTTTTGTAACGTTAACTAAGCGTATATAAGACATGACGGTTACTCACTCACTTTCTTGGTAAAATGGTTAATCAGCATCTGCCCGCAGACGATGATGATAAGGGCGATACCTGCCAGCGCGGTACTCATAACGGTTTCGCCGTCCTCGTTAAGAGTATAAATGGCAACGCCGATAGTTCTTGTGGTAGGCGCATACAGCATAATGGATACGGTAAGTTCACGCAGTGCCGGCAGGAAGATTAAGAAGAACGCGCTAATCATACCCGGGCGAACAAGCGGAATAACAATATCTTTTAAGGACTGCCACATGGTAGCGCCGCAGGAACGCGATGCTTCCATCAAAGAATCGTGTACCTGTTCCAGCGCGGCACTGTTAGCCTTTAAGCTGAATGCCATGTAGCGGGCAATATAGGCAACGAGGATAATCCAAACCGTGTTATACAGGTTAATGCCGAATTTACCGCTCCATGCCAGAATAACGCCCAACGCAATAACGGAGCCCGGTACGGAGAACGGCAGCATGCCGAGAAATTCCAGAATGCCTTTGCCGCGTACTTTCATCTTAACAATAACGTAAGAAATCATTACGCCTGCAAACATGGTAATAACTGCTGCTGCAAGGCCTAAAGTTACGCTGTTGAAGATAGCGTCTTTGGTTACTTCGTATTCAAACAGAATGTACTTGTAGTTATCAAGCGACAGGTTTTCCCATGTAAGCGGCAAACCGTAAGTGCTTACGCCGCCAACAAGGAAGATAACCACGGTAGGCAGAAGAATGGTAAAGCCAATATAAGCCAGGCAGAAGAACAGCAGCGGATAACGCAGCCCGCGCAGTTTCAGTTCCATCGGGCGGAAGCTCTTGCCGCCGATAATCTGATAATGGCCGCGGCTCAAAACCTTCTGCTGTGCCCAAATGATAAGCGCAGCCGTTACAACAAGCACCGTTGCAAGTACCGTACCGGTACGGATAGAATCGAAGCTGCCGCCGCTCTGGTGAATTTTTTCGTAAATAAGCGTCGGGATGTTGTAAATGCCCTGCTCAATGCCAAGTACCGCAACCGTGCCGAAATGTGCCATGGAGTACAGCATAATCAGCAGCGCGCCCGACATAATGGAAGGCAGCACCAGCGGAATGGTAATTTTGCGGGTAATGGTAAACAGGCCTGCACCGGAAATACGCGCCGATTCTTCCAAAGTCGGGTCCATGCGTTCCAGTGCGCCGCAAACCTGTATAAATACAAACGGGAATAAGTACATAACTTCTACCAGGCTGATGCCGAAGTAGCTGTAAATATTAAATACAGGTTCCGTAAGGCCAAAGGTTTCCATAAAGAACGTATTAATATAGCCGGAGTTCGGAGAAAGCAGCATCTTCCACGCCAAAGCGCCGATAAAGCTCGGCAGCATAAACGGCACAAGGAACAGGCTCTTCATAAAAGTTTTGTACGGCAAGTCGGTACGGGTAACAAGCCACGCAAAAAACGTGCCTACAATCGTACTGCCAATCGTCGTCATGCTGGCGATAATCAGCGAGTTTTTCAATGCCTGGAAAGTTTCAGGCTCTGTAAGTACAGCGTAAAAGTCGCTGCTGTTAAAAGTGCCGTCAACAAAAAAGGCGTTAAACAGAATTAAAAGTACAGGCCACGCAACAAAAATAACCAGTACGGCAATAGAAATTAAAAGAATTATCTGGGCTACGCCAAAACCGGAATCTTTTTTAATTGTACTCATAATTCTTCCACCTCCTTCAGCTGAGCCGCATCAAACCAGTGCAGAGCACGGAAATTAACCACACATTCCTCGCCCTCGTTAAACATCAGCCCTTCGGAAATCGCTTCATGCGTTACAATTTCCGTACGCAGATGCTCACCGTCAATTTCAATCATATAGTCCATGGTTGCGCCAAGGAAGTTGGCACGTTTAATAACGCCCTTCAACCCTGCGCCGCCGCGGGTAATAATAACATCCGACGGGCGGAAAGCCGCAACCCAGTTTTTAATGCCGCTGCCCTGCGGTTTTTCCCACGGCACCTGCTGCGTACCGCTGCCGACAAGGTAAGCGCCGTTTTCTTCGCGTACGTCAAGGAAATTGGCGATGCCCATAAATTTAAAAATGAACAAATCGGCAGGTTTTTCAAAAATTTCGTACGGCGTGCCAATCTGGCGGATATGGCCGTTGTTGTCCATAATGGCAATGCGGTCGCTGATGGCAAGCGCAACTTCCTGGTCATGCGTTACATACATAACCGTTATGCCGAACTGACGCTGCAAAGCCTTAATCTCAAAGCGCATTTCCTCACGCAAGTTAGCGTCAAGGTTGGAAAGCGGCTCATCCAGAAGCATAACCGAAGGGTCTGCAACCAGTGCGCGCGCCAGTGCAACACGCTGCTGCTGGCCGCCGGAAAGCTGATGCGGATAACGGCTGCCGTACTCGTCAAGATGAACAAGTTTAAGCATTTCTGCAACTCTTGCAGCGCGTTCTTCTTTGGGAACTTTCTGAATTTTAAGCGGATATGCAACGTTTTCGGTAACAGTCATGTGCGGCCATACGGCATAAGACTGGAAAACCATGCCGATATCGCGTTTTTCGGGCGGCACGAAAGTATTTTTTATATGCGAGCTTACGCAGTGGTCGCCGATATAAATTTCACCTTCTGTTGCTCTTTCAAAGCCGGCAATCATACGCAGCGAAGTTGTTTTGCCGCAGCCGGAAGGGCCGAGGAGCGAAACAAATTCGCCGTCCTTTACGGTAAGGTCAAAATCGCTTACGGCCGTAACATCACCAAACCGTTTAAAAACATGCTCTATACGTACTTCTGACAATTTATTCCACTCCTTTTAAATACCAACATTACCCTTAGTAAGCTTGTTCAAAATAACATTGCCCACCAGAACTATCAGCAAAATAATTACCGAAAGCACGGAAGCATTCTGTGTATCGGCATAAGTCTGCAAATCGTACAGCAGTACGCCGATAGTTTTGGTATCACTGCCGTATAAAAGCAGCGACATCGTCAATTCATAAAATGACGGCATAAAGATTAAGAACCAGCCGGCGATAATTGACGGTGCAATCAGCGGCATGATGATGTCTTTGCAGGTACGCAGCCAGCTTGCGCCGGAGTTAAGAGCCGCTTCTTCCAGAGAGATATGTACCTGGCTTAAGGAAGCTGCAATAGTGCGCACGGACATCGTCATATATTTTACAAGGTAGCTGACAACCAGAATCCACATGGTGGAATACAGGTTCAGGCCAAAGTTGCCGGAGAAGGTAATAACAAGTGCCAGCGCGATAACGATACTCGGCGTGGAGCCGCCGATAATTGTCAGCATATCCGGCAGGTTGCGTCCTTTAACATTTGTTTTAACGGCAAGATAAGCAATAAACACCGAAAGAATTGTGCCGATAGTAGCAGCAATAACGCCGTATACAACGGAATTCCATACGCTTTCCATATACTGGGAGCTGGTAATAACAGGAATCCAAGCATCAAAGCCAAGGTTGTCAAGAGTAATGCCTTTGGACATACTCTTTAACAGCGAAGTAAGCAAAATGGAGCCTAACGGCAGGATAACGGCAACAAAGCCATAGAAGCCTACCGCAAAGAATGCAGGCCATTTCCATTTGCCAAGCTCAACAATGTTCGGGCGGGTACTTTTGCCGCTGATAGTGGTATAATCCTTGCGGCCCAGCATCCATGTCATAAAGAACAGCAGGGCATTGGCAATAAACATCAGGGAAGCTGCCAGCGACGTTGCATCGCGGATGCCCGCTTCGTCGCCCATATAAGTATAAGTAACAATACGGGTTGTCATAACTTCAATATTGCCCGGCATACCAACAATGGCAGGAATACCGAAGCAGGAGCCTGCCGCAATGAATACCAGAAGGCCGCCCGCCAGAATGGAAGGCGCCATCAGGGGCAGCGTAACGTCAATAAGAGTGCGCAGCGGCGAAGAACCGGAAACCCTTGCTGCTTCTTCCAGCGTCGGGTCCATTTTTTCCATCGCACGCGAAATGGTAATAAAAGCAAATGGAGAATAGAATAAAGTCAAAACCCAGGCCAGGCCGCCTGTGGTATAAATATCAAACGGTGCAGTCTGTAAGTTAAAAATCCATTTAAACACATTGTTTAAATAACCTACGCTCGGGTTTAAAAGCTGTACCCAGGCAATAGCGCCTACATAAGGCGGAATCATATAGCTGGCAACCAAAAGCGTGCGGTAGCCTCTTTTAAACGGCAGGTCGGTACGCCCAACCAGCCATGCCAGCGGAAAAGTAATAATAACGCTTGCCACCATTACAATCAGCGAAAGCTCAACAGTGTTGGCAAGAGCGCGCCAGTTTACGTCCTGGCTGTAAACTTCACGGTAGTTGGCCAGCGTAAAAGAGCCGTCAACCAGAATGCTGTCATACAAAAGTACGCCCAGCGGAAAAACCACAAAATATAAAAGCAGTAATACTGACAGCGAAATTACAATAAATTTGCTGTTTATTCTTTGTAAAAAGCCCACCATAACTCCTTTCTACGGCATAAGGGCCGCCCTAAAACATAATTTAAGGTTGCTTTTTATAATGGGAAAAAAGGGATCGCCACATAGCGACCCCTAAATTCCTTCACTTAATTATTTCATGCCGGATTTAGAAAGAACCGTTATTCCATAACCCTTACGCGGAACTCTTCCTTAATTTCAGCTTTGTTGTCGGCAAGTTTCTGCCAATCAACTTTTACAGCTTTGTCAGAGAAGGATTTCAGTTCCGGAGCGCCTTTAGGAGGCTGTACATCGCCGCGTACGGAGTGCATCCAGCCTTCAACAACAGCCTGCTGGCCTTCTTTGGAAAGCCACCAGTCAACCATGGCTTTAGCACCATCCGGGTTTTTGGTAGTATTGAAAATAGCAATCGGGGAAGGAATAATAACTACGCCGTCTTCAGGGTATACAACTTTCAAAGGCTCGTTTTTGGTAGCGGCCAGTTTCAGGATGTTTTCTTCCAGAATCATGGCTGCTGCATATTCGCCAGTTAAAAGTTTGTTTTGAATTGCGGAGTTGCCTTCTTCAACACGCATGCCGTTAGCTTTCAGCTGGTCGAAATATTCCCAGCCGTATTTATCGGCAAGTGCGCCGACTGCAACAAATGCAGTACCGGAAAGCATCGGGTTAGGCATTGCAATTTTGCCTTTCCATTTCGGGTCAGTCAAATCTTTCCAGGATTTCGGAGCTTCTTCCGGAGAAAGTTTGTCGGAGTTATAAGCGATAATCATGTTGCTGATACGAACGGAAGACCATGCGCCTTTTTCGTCCTTATCGGTAATAACGTCCTTCAGGTTCGGGGAAACATAATCCAAAAGAAGATTGTCTTTTTTAAGGGACAGGTAGTAAGAAGGTTCGGCAACCATTAAAACATCGGCGCCGATTTTTTTAGCTTTAATTTCGCCTGCCATTTTGGTCATAACTTTTTCGGTACCGCCCTGGAACCAGTCAACTTTCATGTCAGGGAAAACTTTGCTCATTGCCGGTTTGCAAACATTATCAATAATATCAGGATAAATGGAGGTATATACCATTACCTCGCCTTTCGGTCCGCCTGCTTTAGTGCCGGCTTCCTGCTTATCGCTGCCGCCGCAGCCTGCAACTGCAGCCGATAATGCTAGAACTGCCGCAGCAGTACAGAGCCATTTTGCTTTTTTCATGAGTCTCCACTCCTTTTAACGTATTTAAGATACTATTAATATTCTTCTCCCGGTTTTGTAAAATTCCTGCTTACATTAGGTAAAATGTTTTACATATTTTTAACATTTCTGTTACTTTTTGCAAATATTTTTCATATTTTCCATTACAAACGCACAATATGCTATTTTTGACCCACAGGGACATTTTAAGTCCCTTAATAAACTGCCATAAAATTCATTTCCCACGCCGGTACATATCTGTGCTTGCGCAGATATATTTTATATTCCGGGCACAGCTGCCACAAAAGCTCCGGCAACTCAAAAAAATCATTATCATAATGATATGCGGCAATAAACATTTTGGGCCTGTCACTTTTAATATGCTGTTCAAGCCCTGAAAGCGCCTGCTTTTCCGCACCTTCCACATCTATTTTAATGTATGTTACAGCTTCGCCCTGCAGCAGGTTATCCATTTTTAACGCGCGCACCTTGCGTTTATGTGCATTAATTAATGTAGATTGCCTGCCGCCGCTGTCGGAAAAATCAAGTTCCGTGTCTTCATCCCAAACTGCGGCTTCAATAAGCTGTACATTTTTTAACCCTTCTGTTTTTGCGCACAGTTTGTGGTAATTGCGGCGGTCTGCTTCCACCGCCGTTATCTTTTTATAGCTGCCGCCGGTAAGCTGCAAAAACTCCCGCACCGTATCGCCGTCATAGGCGCCCAAATCCAGATAGCTTTCTTCTTTGCCAAAAGTAAAAAGCTGCGTTAAATCTTCAGTTCTGTCCGTTTCGCACTGCCACAAATATTCCGGCCTGCCGCTGAGTTTATAATTAAGTACATTTGCAAAAACTTTGCGCGACTGCTCATCTGCCAGCTTGTTATACACATTTTGCAGCCTGCCGGCATATTTTTCAAGCCAGGCATTTGTTACTTCTTCGCTGCCGGCGTAAAGCAGCAAATGCGGCGCAAATACTAGTGTATGCTCTGCGGCAAGTGCTTTAAAACGGTTAATAACTTCCGGCAGTTCGGAAGCAAAAGCAATTACCACCGCAAAGTTTTCAAGCCTGGCTTTAATGTCGCTGTAATGCTCCACCTTAAAACCGCGGAAGTTCTGCCCGCGTACAAATTCATCGCTGGCAAAAATTCCGGCTGCCGTCAGGCCTTCTGCCGCCATTCTGTCAAGCACGGCATCAGCGCCGTTGCCCATACCGTACAGTACCAGCGGCAGCCCGCAGCGGCGCATATTCTGCCATACACTGTTGGTTTCTGTTATAAAATCAAGCATTGTTACCTTTTATACCTCTTATACCTCGTTAAATATTTTGTTTTTATTGTACAACAAAACCGCGAGTGAGTATAGCTTATATGGTCAACCATTTGCATTTAATATTGTAGTTTTTTATTTACTATATTATTTTTTAC
>OHQO01000694.1_pt1 | contig 15222 bp, 17 predicted proteins | sample 1578051 | NCBI WGS metagenome assembly OHQO01 (sample SAMEA3879592, study PRJEB24766) | human gut metagenome | biome: human-associated habitat; feature: feces | place: USA | collected 1985/1987 | reverse complement strand
ATCCTGTACGAAGCTGTGTAGGAGGAGCGGGAACTGAGTATCTAACATAAATGTTACCTTTCTTGGGTGGTTTCCGGCACAAGGTCGATCACGACGATCTCCGGCGGGTTATTGATACGCGGAATCATGCCGTGGCCCGCGAGACCGGAGGTAATGACCATCTGCATATGTTCTCCAAGGCGGAAATATCCTTGGTCGTATTCCGGAAACCAGCCCTGCATGGGCGCATACAGTCCGCCGATGAAGGGCAGCCTGATCAGCCCGCCGTGGGTATGCCCGCTGAGAATGAGATCGACATTCCACAAGTTGTATGCACCGTTGAAAATAAACGTGTCTGGCATATGAGCAAGGCAGATTTTCGGCACATCGGTGTCCTCAAATGCCTTGAGAAACTGATACTCCGGTGAGGAAGAAAACTCCTCCTCGCTGCGGCCAAAATAAAAGGCGTGTCCCATGGTGCCGCCAATGCGCAGCGGCTGACCGGCAGCGCCAGCATTTTCAGAATCCCGTTATTTCCTGTTTCTCGTCCTGCGATCATCACGCAAACCACGATCATGCTGAATGGAAGCAGATAGTAGGCGTAAACAAGCGCACTTTGAATAAACATGGCAGGCCACGCATTGGTGTATTCCGGTGTAAAGTAGTTGCTCAAATTCGCAACCCCGGAAACCACCACCAATAAAGGTGCAATGAAAATCAGGGGTACGATTTTGGAGCGTTTTACTTTCATAAACTCGATTTTGAGTAAATCCAAAAAGCTCATTTCTTATTATCCCTCCTTACTCGTAGCGTCTGTACTTCGCCAGCCACAAGCCCACAGCAAGGAACAACAGTGTTTCCACCAAAGCGACAAGGGCAACCGTCGAATCAGGCTGGGCGCTCATGGCTACTGCTGGTTTCAGAATAATCACAAAAGGATGCACCAGCAAAAGCGTCAGCCCCGAATTTGCAAGGGCCATACCACTCAGAAAACCGGCAACACCAATTCCAAGCGGCACCCACATATTTTCAAAGCGCGAGGAAATCAGCAGCATAAACGACAGTACCGGCATGGATGTGAGAAAAGAGTATCCGGCAAAGCGTACCAGCGTACCCATCTCAAATGCTCCGTCCGGCAAGTCCGTCATTCCAATCTGTGCAAGTGCCAGGTTTTGCAGCACGATTGCAACCAAAAACATGACCGTCAGAATCAGAAATTTGCACAGATACATGGCCGGGACGCTGACGGGAAGCATATACATCTTCTTTACGGCACTTCCCTTAAATTCCATGTTGTAGATCATGCAGGCAGCAACCACGATACCGAACAGATTCAGCACCATAATCATGCCGTAGAGCTGGGTCAACAAGACATCCATCGGGGCCAGCGGCAGATTCAGAAGTGTGTCTTTCCGCACAATGAAATTGATAAATGCGTAGGCGGCTCCCAAGACACCAACGGCCAGCAGCACGGGAATCACGCCGGTTCGCTTTTCTTTCCGAAGTTCGATTGCCAGCGTTTTCATAATTTTGCCCTCTGCTTTCTGTCCATGTTATCTTTCTCAACCATAGAAAGAAACACATCTTCCAGATTGTCCGCAGCGAAGCCGGATTGCAGGGCGTATTGACGCAGATCATTCATGCTTCCCTCAAACAGCAGCCGCCCGTGGTTGAGAATCCCAATGTCATCTGCAATCAATTCGATTTCAGACAGCATATGGGACGAGATCAGCACCGTGCAGTCGTAAAGGCTGGGCAAGGATTTTACCAGATTGCGGATTTCGTGGATACCAGACGGGTCAAGACCGTTTGTGGGTTCGTCCAGAATCAGAATCGGCGGACGCCCCAAGAGCGCCCCGGCAAGGCCCAAGCGTTGCTTCATTCCCAGCGAATACTGTTTTGCCAGCCGGTCGCCAAACTCGGTCAGCCCCACCAGTTCCAGCGCATCTTCCACATCGGCTTTCGGCAGTCCCAAAATGCGGCGGATAATATCAAGATTTTCCCGCCCGGTCAGGTTTGCGTAGAAAGACGGCGCTTCGATGAAAGAGCCGATCTCTTTGAGAATGGCAATCCGATCCTGCGGAAACTGTTTCCCATCAATGGTAAAGCTGCCTTTTGTGGGGTCGGTCAACCCCAACAGCATTTTCATGGTAGTGGATTTGCCTGCCCCGTTCGGGCCAAGAAAACCATAAATGCTGCCCTTGCGAATATGAAGCGAAACATGATTGACCGAAGTGAAATTCTTGTACTTCTTGGTCAACTGTTCCGTTGTGATGATATAGTCCATAGAAACATCTCCTTTCGATGCTTCTATGGTACAACTTCAACCTGACATCTACATTCTCCCGTCCTTACTTTTACCTTACTTTTTGAGGATGCCCTCCGCAGACTTGAAATCCTATGTTATAATACTTTCGGGAGGTGACGCTATGGACAACTCTTTTCTGCATCGGAAGAAGCTCTTGCTTGTAGACGATGAGCCAGATTTGCTGAAAATGGTATCCGATATTTTAAGCGATGCTGGTTTTGAAACGGTACTTACTGCCGCAACGGTAAAAGAGGCTATAATAACGGCAGAAAAAGAAAAACCCGACTTGATGGTTTTGGATGTCATGCTGCCAGATGGGGACGGCTTTTCCCTGATGAAGCAGCTCCGCACTTTTACAAATGTGCCAATCATCTTTCTGACCGCAAAAGACGAAGCAGCAGACAAGTTGGCCGGTCTTGGCCTTGGAGCAGACGATTATATTTCAAAGCCGTTTATGCCGCAGGAGCTATTACTGCGTGTCTATGCGGTTTTGCGCCGAACTTATAAAGAGGACAGCCCGCGGGTTTTCCTGGATGGATGTACGATTGATTTTAGCCGGGCAGAGGTCAACAAGGGCGGCGAGATTATCCCCCTGACCGCAAAAGAGCATACCCTGCTGGAAACGCTGGCCCGCAACGAGGGAAAGATCGTTACGGTTGACGCTCTTTGTGAAGCATTATGGGGCGACAATCCTTTCGGCTATGAAAATAGCCTGAATGCCCATGTACGGCGGATTCGGGAAAAAATTGAAGCCGATCCCTCAAAACCCGTTTCCCTGATTACGATCAAGGGGCTGGGTTATAAACTGATTACAAGGAAGTGACGCCATGAAATCTTTTGGAACCTATATTTCAAAGCACTTGGCGTCTTTCGCTGCATTTCTTTTGATCCTGGTAATTGTCAATGTCGTTCTGTATGGCGTGACTTTCTATCACACAGTTTCAGAGGATTACGGAGAAGCGTCCCCGCGCGCCATGCTTGAGCTGACCTCTACTGCGGCTACCACAGAAGGTTTACCCGATTACGCAGAGCAGAAATTGCGCCAGTACAATATCTGGGCCATGTATCTAACGTCAACGGGCGAATGCTTCTGGCGGCTCGATGTGCCACAAGAAGTGCCGCAACATTACAGCATTCAAGAGGTAGCTTTATTTTCCAAAGGCTATCTGGAGGATTATCCTGTTTTTGTCTGGAGTACAGAGGATGGATTGTTAGTTCTAGGGTATCCAAAGAATAGCTATATGAAGCTCACCAGCAACTACTATTCCATGGAGACTATTCAGAAAATTCCCCTCTATGTGATAGGAATGTTGGGCATGGATGTGCTGTGCCTGTTTTTGGCCTACTATTTTTCAAAACGCAGGATCATCCAGAACACGGAACCGATTGTAGATGCCATTGAAACATTGGCCGATGGCAAACCCGTTTCTCTCCATATTGATAGAGAGTTATCCGAAATTGCGAACAGCGTAAATAAAGCCTCTCTGATATTAAGCAGGCAAAACGAAGCCAGAGCCAACTGGATCAGCGGGGTCTCTCATGACATCCGAACTCCGCTTTCTATGATTATGGGCTATGCAGACCGGATTGCCGCAGACAAAACAGCCAGTGAGGGGGTAAAAGAGCAGGCTGTGATCGTGCAAAAGCAAAGCGCCAAAATCAAAGAACTCGTGCAGGATTTGAATTTAGTATCGCAGTTGGAATATGAGATGCAGCCGCTTCATAAAGAGATGGTTCGCTTATCCAAACTACTGCGATCCTATGTAGCAGACCTGTTGAATACAGGAATTTCCGATAGCTACAACATCGGAATTAAGATCACTCCTGACGCCGAAAATGCTGTGTTGGAATGTGATGCCAGATTGATTTCGCGAGCTGTAAACAACCTTGTCCAGAACAGCATGAAACACAACCCACAGGGCTGTGAAGTCTGCATTTCTCTTACAGCATCGCAAAACCATCTTATCTTGGCGGTTACGGATAACGGAATGGGTCTGCCTGCTGAAAAGCTGCAAGAGCTGGAAGAAAAACCGCATTATATGGAAAGCACAGATGAACGGCTTGATTTAAGACATGGGCTTGGATTGCTGATTGTCCAACAAGTCGCCATAGCTCATAACGGCAATTTCAAACTTACTAATGTTTTCCCGAAAGGGTGTGAAGCTGCTTTAATATTCCCGTATATTGGATAAACAGGCAAGTACAAATCTATAAGAAAACGCCAGATTTCCGTGAGGGAAAACTGGCGCGCCAAGAACAGCCATTATTATACTGAATTACATGGAACGATAATGCCGATGCAATGTTATACTTGCCCGGAGGAGGAGCAATGCTTTTTTTAACTGATGTAGATCATGTGAGCTTTGAAAAAGCAAACGAGACACGGCAAAATAACCTCCAATCGGCTACCGTGTCCCTGCAAGTCGTCATAGGTTTGTGCAAACGCAAAGAAACGGCGGCTCTGAAAATCAAAGCCGCCGTTTCAAATGGGCGTGTCAAATTGTCTGCTCTACGACGGCTTTTTTCTTTTGCCGTCGTCCGGCAGATTAAAATATTGAATTACAATTCATTGATAGTTGCAGTAATCGGCATGTTACAGATGCGTTTTGCCGGAGCGAAAGGTGCAAGAAGAGAAGTGAACACAAGCAACACCAGTATTTCTCCAATAGATGTTAAAGGGATTTGCCATGCCGTTCCCCAATAATTTGTAATCATCTGCGAATAGAGAAAATGATGCAGCGGTAACCCCAGACCACAACCTGCGAGGAGTCCAAGCGTAGTGTACGTGGCGGCTTCCATGAGAATCATCTTCTTGATTTGTAAACTATCCATCCCCACTGCACGCATGGCTCCGTATTGATTTGTTCTTGCAGACACGCTCATAGAAATACTGTTTACCGTATGAATAATAGTAATCAATGTGATCACGGCGAGGAATCCATAAACAAACAGGCAGAACATAAAATAGGTATTTTGTGTGTCTTTGTTTTGCGCCAGTCGATCATAAAAGCGATAATGTCCATTTGCCAATACGTGAAGCTCATTTACATTCTGCTCTGTTGCTTTTTTGGACAGCTGTACGTCAAGAACAGCATAGGCATCTTTGCCTGTAATTTCCTTGAACGTTTTCTCTGAGCAAATCACAGTTGGCTGATCCGATGTATCAAAGGGACTATCTTTCAAGACTCCAGCCACGGTAAGCTCTGTCTGCTCCAGCTGAATCGTATCTCCAACCTTCAAAGAATTGCTTTTATCAAAAACCGTCAGTACACCGTTGCCTTCAGAGACAGCCGATATATCACCTGCAATCAAATCTTCAGCTGCCCACTGAAACTGCTGATTCTCATAAGAAATCAAATCAATTTGCCCCAATTTCCCTTCATATTCTGCAGGAAGGCTTTGATACATCCGCCCAAATACCCGCTTTACATACGGCCGGCTTTCCACCTCTTTGGCAAAACTTTGTTTAATGTCGCACAGATTATCAGGACTACTATAAAAGACATCTGGTGCCCATGGCTTTAAGGGATTGAGTGCCATATTCACCCATTGTATAAGAACAGAAAAGCTCAAAATCATAATGATGCTGAGTGCAAAGGAGCCAGTCATGAGAAGTAGATTTTTGGGAGAGGATACGGCATGATGAATCCCCAAGGCCATCTCAATTTTCAAAAAGTTCTGCTTGATTGGCCGGGATGTGTTCCAATTTTCGGAAAGATTTCCGGTAACAGCCGCAACCGGAGAAACACCTGCCGCCCGCCTTGCGGGAGAGATGGAAGATAACAGCACGGTCAAAACACCAACAACAATTCCGCTGATGATACCGACACTACTAATCCCAAATAGCGGAATCTGTACAAATTCAGCGCCCGCACCAAACCGGAGCAGTGCACAAAGCATCCATGTGCCCACAATCCCAACTATCACGCCAATCGGAACCGCTGTTTTGCACCAATAGAGTGCTTCCAACTTGACTATGTGCATAACTTGTGCCCGGCTTGCTCCAATACAACGAAGCATTCCAAAAAATTGTGTTCTCTCTGCGGTTCTGCTGTTCAAGCTTCCCGCAATCATAAAGACTCCCGCAGCCAAAACCAGAACAAACAAGATTGCAGCTACAAGGTACATTCCCATGACATAAGAATCACTGCTGAAGCCCGTCAATCCCAGCAAAGCCGTGTTTTCGGATAATGTTTCGTCGGTAAAGCCATATGTTTTCCGCAACTCTGCAATCACCTTACGAATATGGATATTCTCGTAAAAGCGCACAAAACAAACGGGAGCAAGCTTACTTCCTTCTGCTTTTGCAAGACTTTGGAAGGAGTCCCAATTTAGAAAAGCCCCCACAATGTCGGCATCTGTGGTAATGGTAACATCTCCTCCAAAACCGGAAATCGTATAGCCAAAATCTCCAGCTGGTGTATGTACGGTAATCGCCTCTCCAATCTTCAGAGAAAGCAGTTCTTTTGAACGATTCGAAAGTAAAATTTCATCCTCTTTTGTAGGATATCGGCCTTCAGTCAAATTGTCATAGATCTCCGTTAGAATCGCATTATCACCACCTACGATGACGCAGCTTTTTCCATTGATCGTATAGTCTTCGGATAAATCAAAGTTCAGTCCGTCATAACGGGAGGACGTCATCACATCTGTTCGCTGTGCGATTTGCTCAATCTGTTGCTCGGATGGCTCCTTCAACATGATATGCCAGTTCCCATGTTCTTTGATCACTCGTGTCTTTTCCATTCGGATCGCCATATCTGCCATGCTGAAAATCATCGTAACCAACAGCACTGAGATAATGATGCACAGCATCGTCATCCTATTCTGTCTCTTCCGCACCTTTGCAGAAATCGGAATAAGGCTAAGATAGCTTTTCATTCGCGGCACCTCCCGAAGTCGGTCAGTACACCGTCCGATACCTGCAAAACCCGGTCAGCCGTTTGCGCGATACTGCGATTGTGGGTAATCATAATGATGGTTTGTTCGTATTTTTTCGACGCCTCTTTTAGCAAGGCAATGACCTCGCTGCTATTCTGCGTGTCCAGATTGCCGGTCGGCTCGTCAGCTAAGATCAGGGCTGGCCGGGTAATCAGTGCCCGCCCAATTGCCACACGTTGCTGCTGACCACCGGAAAGCTGGCTCGGCAGGTGATTTCGGCGCTCTTTCAGATTCAGCACCGCCAGTAGTTCTTCCAGATACTTTTTGTCCGGCTTCTGGTAGTCCAGCAACACAGGGAATATGATATTCTGCTCCACGGTCAGCTCCGGCACAAGGTTGAACGCCTGAAAGATAAAGCCGATATTCCTACGCCGAAACACGGTCAACTTCTTGTCGTTCATGGAAAAAATGTCCTTGCCGTCGATCAGCACCTTGCCTGACGTAGGCGTGTCCAATGCGCCGATCATGTTCAGCAGTGTACTTTTGCCGGAACCGGATTCTCCAACGATTGCCACATACTCTCCTTTGGGAACAGAAAAGCTAACATCTTTCAAAGCCTTGACCGCGGTTTCCCCATTGCCATAGGTTTTACAAATATTTTTGACTTCTAACAAGTTCATAGTGCAAACACCTCTTTCTCAATAATTTTGCTGTCGTAAACGGGTGGACTTTCGTTCCCTGTCTACGATGGAAAGAATAGCACCCCAATATTACTGTAACCCTACAACCAGCCTACAATTTTGTAGGAATTGGGAAATTCATTATAAAACTCGTTCCAATTTCTAATTCACTTTCCACTTCTATTAGGCCCCCATGAGCTTCGATAATCGCTTTTGCCAACGGCAGGCCAAGCCCGATCCCCTGTGTATCCTTTGAAAAACGGCTGCGATAAAACCTTTTGAAGATATGGTGTAAATCTTCTGGATGAATTCCGCACCCGTTATCCTTTATTGTGATTTGAACAGCGGAGGGCAGTGCCTTCCATTTGATGTGAATGGTATCGCCCTTTTCTGTATGGTCCAGCGCATTTTTCACAATGTTGCCAATCGCTTCACTCAACCAATCACGGTCACAGAAAAGGGAAATATCATCTGCACCAGATAAGACGATCTCTTTCTGTTCCTGCTTGGCACGATACGCAAAGTGTAACTCCAAATCCTGCATCATATCCGCTACATTTTGTATTTCCTTTTCAAATGCAATAGAACCAGCATCCAACTTTGTGATTTTAAGAAGGCTTTGCACCAGAACTTCAATACGGTCAAGCTCCTGCTCGGACAGATCAGCAAATTCTTTCACGGAGGACACTTCTATATCCTCGTCTTGAAGGAGTCCGTTATAAATATTGAGTGCTGCCAGCGGTGTTTTCAGTTGGTGTGAAATGTCGGAGATTGTATTTTTCAAAAACTCTTTCTCTCGTAACTCGTTATCTGCATGGGCATTTAACACTGCCGCTAAAGAATTGATGGAATGAAACAGTCGGTACAATTCGCCCTCATTGTCACATTCAATACGGGCATTGCGATCACCATCAAGATACGCATTGATTTGTAATATCGCCTGCTCCATGATCTGATTTTGCCGATTAAAATATACAAAGCAGACTGCCCATACAGCACCGCCAGCCAATAGAAAAAGGATTAGCAATAACAGAGAAAGCCGGCAATATGACAGCCATAGAAAAACCTCGGCTAAGAGAAATGTAACCCCCAAAACTAGTGAAAGCGAAAGAAATAGATTTTTGATTTCTTTATTTGCCAGTATCTTCATTCTGCACCTCACCCGATAATACTCCATTTATATCCCATACCTCGAACAGTCAGGAGCATTTGTGGTTCACTTGGATTATCCTCGATCTTCATACGAAGCCGACGCATATAGACCGTAAGGGTACTACTGTCGATATAATTCCCATCGCAGTCCCATAACTTATCTAAAATTTGCTCCTTTGTCAGTACCATGTTCTGGTTTCGCATAAACAAACACAGCAGCTTGTATTCCGCAGCGGTCAAATCCAAAAGTGCTCCATTTTTGAAAACCTGTCCTTGCAGCAAAAGAACTTTGATGCCATTCGACTGCAATTCTGTGTCTGCTGCTTGAAAAGAATTTGCACGTCGAAGTAAGGCGTTAATCCTTGAAACGAGAACCCCCAGTTTGAACGGTTTTGTGATATAGTCATCACCTCCAATATCCAGCCCCATAATAATACTTGTTTCCTCATCCGAAGCCGTCAGAAAAATAATTGGCACCTTTGATGTAAGTCGAACTCTTTTGCAAAATTCAAAGCCAGACCCATCTGGCAGAGATACGTCCAACACCAACAAATCATATTTTCCGTCTGTCCACAATTCCTCCGCTTCTTTGAGCGTTCTGGCGATATTTAATTCAAATCCCTGCTTTTTGAAAGCAAAAGAAAGCCCGTTAATCAGGCTTAGATCATCTTCAAGAAGTAATATATTACTCATACTTTTCTGCCTTTCCTTGTTTTGTACGACCATCAATCGGCTTTTCCGCATCCTTTGGAATTAGCCAGATAGTTGCCATCTTCACAGCGCCGGGGATACGCCCAGCAGCGCAATAGTAATTTACTCTACGAGGTGTCACGCCCCATTTTTCGGCGGCCTCTTTTAGTGTCATATAATCCATTATGCACCTCCACAGAGTACATTATAGTTCTTTGTCTCGAACAATACAAGTTTATCACCAATCACAGCTTTATATAATCGGCATAATCGTACAGCTTGTCAGGCATAATAAAGTCATTCCATCATATAAACCGGAACGATACAATATTATTGAGGTGAACGATTATGCCGATTGATGATTTGACTGCTTTGGGGCAAAAAATGCGGGAAGCCCGAAAGAATAAAGAACTGACAGAGTTGTCCGAGAAATTTGAAACAAATTGAGCCAGTGAGAGAATCGTTAAAATTCACTCACTGGCTCTTTTCATTTTAAGAGAGCTAGTTCGTCTAACACTATATGTATCATCAAATGAAAATTTATCTGTTTTATAATTTCTTCACGAAACATTATTTCCAACTGAATAAGAAATAATTTTTACTTATTTCCATATTACGCTTTGCCTTTGTTCAAATAACCCAGGCTTGTTCAAAAAACCTGATGGATATGCACTGACAAAATCATTATCTTTTTTTCCTAACCACATGAACAATTATAGCAATCACAACGATTGCGGCAACCATGCCAATTAGGGGGAGCCATGTGTCTACGATGCTTTGGAACACGGCATCCCATTTTACATTTTCAGGTAACATGATTTACACCTCCAATTTCTTTTGCTCTGTAACAATGCGTTTACAAGATAGATACGTTGCAAGGAAATAACTCCCGTAAACAATGAGGAAAAGAATAATTGTCAAACCGATATTTGTAGAAATATGGATATTCATAAATTCCTCAACGATAGTCATTGCCTTGCCGATTAAGAAAGCCGAGTATATTCCGGCAACAGTCAACGGAATTGCAAAAAACACAGCCGTCTGCGTAAAAAGTGTGCGGTTAATTTGCTTGCGCTTGGCTCCCAACTTTTGCAGCAATCCATATCGGTAAATATTGTCCGTCGTTTCTGTGAGCTGTTTTAGTGCCAAAAGAGCAGCACAGATCAGCAAAAAGATTAAGCCGATATAACAACAAAGGAAACTCACCAAAGCATTGAGTCCGTAGAACATTTCATACATCATGTTCTTTTCTGCGTACCGATAACCATGCGCTTCGTCCAATCCAATAGGGATCATCTTTTGCAGGATTTCATTAGAATCCGCATCCGGCTTATATTGTACCAAAAGCACATTAATGTCTTTTTCGAGGCCAGCCACTACATGATCCGGGACAATGATTGTTCCGCGATCATTGTTTCCAACAGAAGTCATAAAATATGTTTCTTGCAAAACTTCATCGGATGCACGCAGTAAGGTTGTTCCGCCTATTGTGATTTCCAAATGATTTTGTAAGGCCAGAGAAACATATTGATATGTCCCAGCGTAATTACAATTTAACAAGTATTGGTCATCGTTCAGCGTGATTGGCTCTTTGCCCTGCATAGCCAAAGCACGATTGAAGTCCGAAACGGAAATTATGGCAACTTTGCTATTGGAAACTTCCTCATCAATAGGCCACAGCTCGACATTCTGACCTTCAAATAGCTCTGAATAGGTCATATCGGCCTCATAAATGCTGATTTGCTCCATGTTTTCGGCGTAATCACGCATTGCAACATCATGTGTGGCAAGATACTCGGAAATGTTGCTGTCTCCATCAGTGGAAACATTGGAAAGTACATTCAAATCATAGGGGGTTGCAGCTTTTGATAATTCATTCATTGCAAGAGCTGTGCTTGCCCCAATAGATACAGCACAGATGGTAATGGTCAGCAGGCCACAAACAATCGTCACCACAAGATAATTCGTGCGAATTTTACTTCCGATTTGGCGTACAAGGAATGTGTTCAAACCTTTCAGATAAAACCCTTTACCAGCTCTTACCACTTGGATGAAAACAGTGGATAATGAATTGAACAACAGAAAGGTTCCAACAACCAAAGCTGCTCCCGCAATTTGAAAAGACATATTTTCACGAGATGGCAGTATTCCGTTTTTGTTGAACAGCACAGCGGAAATCCCTATGCAGATCAGGGAAAGCACAAACAGACAGAGCGGCAAAACACGATTTTCTACTTTTATACTTTCGTTTTTTCTGCTGGCCGTCAATAAGTCAATCAATTTGACATTGGTTACAGACCACACATTGAAAAGCATTACGATAAAGAAGATGATCGCAAAACAAAGCACTGTCTGTCGAAATGCTCCAGCAGAAAATACGATTTGAAATTTATCCAATTCAATCGCAAAGAGTTTTAATGCAACCAAAGAAAGTCCTTGCGAAAAGAGCAACCCAAGAACCAAACCTGAAACCAAAGCAATGACACCAACACAAAGAGTTTCACCGGCAAACAGCCGGGAAATGCGTCTTTTTTTCATGCCGAGCACCATATATACGCCCAATTCTTTTTTGCGGCGTTTCAAAAGAAACTGGTTGGCATAGATAATCAGAAAAGCCAATACTACCGCAATGACAACAGAAAACGCCGACAACAGTATGCCGAGTTGGTCGTATAAAAGCGAACCGGTTATTCCCATATCGGAAAAAGCTGGCTGATCGGAAATTGAGTTGAAGGCATAAAACAGACTGACCGAAAATGTCAGTGTAAGGAAATAAATCAGATAGTCCCGGATGTTCTTATGAACATTTCGAAAGATCAGCTTAAATGAGGTCATTTTGCTCACCTCCCAAGACGGAAACCACTTCCAGAATCTTTGCAAAAAAGTCTTTGCGTGTGTCCGTCCCTCGGTGCAGCTCATTGAACACCTGCCCGTCTTTGATAAACAAAATGCGATGGCAATAGCTGGCGGAAAAAGCATCATGCGTTACCATTAGGATTGTTGCCGCAAGCTGTTCGTTCAATTCCGTCAGCATCGTCAACAGCATCCGCGAGGAATTGGAATCAAGAGCGCCGGTAGGTTCATCAGCCAGTACGATTGCTGGATTTGTTACCATTGCTCTTGCAGCGGCTACCCGCTGCTGTTGGCCGCCGGACATCTGATAGGGATATTTGTTCAATACTTCCTGAATGTTCAGCGCCTTTGCAATCTGCGGGACACATTTTTGAATCTCGCTTGGTTTGGTTCCTGCGATAGATAAGGCCAGAGAGATATTTTCGTAGGCTGTCAGAGTATCCAGTAGATTGAAGTCCTGAAAGATAAAGCCCAGCTTTTTTCCGCGAAAGTCTGCAAGCTGTGATCCGTGAAGCGTCGTAATGTCCTTTCCCTCCACATAAATATGGCCGCTGGTAACGGTATCAATCGTAGAAATGCAGTTCAGCAAAGTGGTTTTCCCAGAGCCGGAAGAACCCATAATACCGAGAAACTCACCTTTACGCACAGAGAAAGAAATATGATCGACGGCTTTTGTCAGGTTGCCCTTGTTACCGTAAAATTTTTGGATGTCATCCACCCGTAAAATTGTGTCGTCCATTGATTATGAGACTCCTTTCTCAAAAGCATTTTGCTTTTGTATTTTTACTCTACCATAGGGGCTTATCCTGTGCCATTAAGTTAGATTACATTTACCTTACCAGAATGTAAGGTTGAAAAAAGCGAGGTTTTACAGCCCCGCCTCTTTCAAATAGCTCTCCGTAGGAAATACCATAGTTACGGTAGTCCCTTGTCCGGGATCACTGGAAACGGAAAGCACAATATTCATTTTTTTACACAGCTTTTGGCTCAAATACAGCCCAATCCCGGTTGACTTGGAATAGCGGCGTCCGTTTTCTCCAGTGAAGCCTTTGTCAAACACGCGTGGTAAATCCGCAGCAGAAATTCCAATTCCATTATCTGAAATAAAAAGGGATATATTATTTTTATCTGTTTTGGTAAAAAACTCAATTTGCAAATTGTCTTTACGATATTTGATCGCGTTGGATATGATTTGTCCGATTACAAATGTGCAACTCTTGCTATCGGCAACAATAGGAATGTCCAGATCATTCAGCACTGGTTTTCCGCCTGCTTGGATCAGAGGTTTGGAATATGTCTTTAACGCAGCATGAACTAAAGATTGCAGTGTGGTTTTTTCCACCTTGAAATCCTTTTCCACATCCGTACTGCGGGCATAGTATAGCACCTGTTCCACATAGGTATCAATTTTGCGGAGTTCATCGTCGATGCGTAGCGTAGTGGGATTTTTTTCGTTTTCTATCATCAGGCGTGCAGAGGTAATAGGGGTCTTGATCTCGTGTATCCATGAATCAATGTACTCCCGGTATTCCCGACTTGCTTGTTTTGCATTGGAAATCTGATCGTTCTGGTATTTATTGCAGCGCCGCAAAATATCCACTAAAATCTGACCTTCCAAAAAATGAGGCTGTGTCAATAGTTCACCCAAAAGCGACTTTTCTTCCATCTGTTCCATCATTTTCAGAAGTAGATTATAATAACTTCGTTTGCGGAAAAAATCATATACCAAAGCGGAAATATACGCTGCCATAAGGATCGTTTCGGCAAACAGAATAAAAGTAGCAGGGGTTTCAATTAGCCAAAGCAGGCCAAACAGCAGGAGTGCCGACACCAGCATACATATCAATGAAAAAATTCGATCTAAAAGATACTCGGATAATCTCATACGCAATACCCCAATCCACGCTTCGTTTCCAAATAGTCAGGCAAACCGATCTCTGCCAGCGTTTTCCGCAAACGAACGATATTCACATTCAAGGTGTTTTCGTCTATAAATTGCTCACTCTGCCAGAGTTCATCAATAATGGCATCACGAGGAATGATATTTCCCTTGTTTACCATGAGCAGACGCAAAATCCCCATTTCATTTTTAGTAAGAGATTTTCTCTGTCCTTGGTAACTGATTTCTGCTTTGAGCAGGTTTAGAGTTAAGCCTTTGTGTGTCAAAACCACATTGTCCTGTATTTCATAAGTTCGTGCCAGAAGTTTTTGTATGCGTGCCAAAAGAACCTGTGCATTGTAGGGCTTTGAAATATAATCATCGGCACCGATGTTCAAACTCATTAGTTCGTCAAAATCGCTGTTTCTGCTGGTAAGCACAATGATTGGAAGATTGGATTTCTGCCGGATTTCTCTGCACACCTGAAAGCCGTCCTGATACGGCAAATTGATGTCCAAAAGAATCAAGTCAGCCCCAGACGAAAGGGCGGTTTCTGCGATATGCTGAAAATCGCTACTACTGGCACATTGGTATCCGTATTTTTCAAAAAGTTGGGTAAGTTCCTCACGGATTGCTGGTTCATCTTCTATGATAAAAATTTTCATTTTGTTGCCTCCCTTGCGTTGTTCTCATATCCAACGGCTTCTCCGCAATTTTAGGGAGCAGCCAAACCCCGGCCATTTTCACAGCGCCGGGGATACGCCCAGCAGCGCAATAGTAATTTACTCTACGAGGTGTCA
>OHQO01000693.1_pt1 | contig 15223 bp, 17 predicted proteins | sample 1578051 | NCBI WGS metagenome assembly OHQO01 (sample SAMEA3879592, study PRJEB24766) | human gut metagenome | biome: human-associated habitat; feature: feces | place: USA | collected 1985/1987 | reverse complement strand
ATGTTATACTGTGTATACAGTGCTTTATGAATACACTGATCCGGGCCTGTAATTGTGATATTTCAGGTGCAGATATATCCATTTAAGAGGACACAGTATTCATTTATAATATATCACACGCAAATATAACAGTACTGTTTTTACAGAAGAAAGGACTGAAATTATGGACAGACAAATATTGTGGGATTGTCATATGCACTCTTCTTTTTCTGCTGACTCGGATACGCCTATGGAAGTTATGATCCATCGCGCTGTTGAAACGGGACTACAGGGAATTACTTTTACGGAACATCTGGATCCGGATTACCCTGTTACTCCGGACAAGCTGGATTTTTCTCTGAATATTCCGGCTTACAAAGAAAAGCTGGCTGAACTTTCAGATATATATAAGGATAAAATTCAGGTACGTTTCGGAATTGAACTAGGACTGCAGATGCATCTGGGAGAATATTTTGACTCACTTCTCTCTCAGACACCTTTTGATTTCGTTATCGGTTCATCCCATCTTGTCCATGGGTATGATCCTTATTACCCGGAATTTTTTGAAGGACGTAAGGAATTTTTATGTTATATGGAATACTTTGAATCCATTCTTGAAAACATTTCCGCATATGACGGATTTGACGTTTACGGACATATTGATTATGTTGTCCGTTATGGTCCTAACAGGAACCGGGAATATTCTTACGGACGGTATAAAGATATTCTGGATGAGATTCTGAAGAAACTGATTTCCATGGGAAAAGGCATCGAACTTAATACAGGCGGATATCATTATGGTCTTGGAGAACCCAATCCATGTACTGCCGTAATAAGGCGCTATAGAGAACTTGGCGGAGAGATCATCACCATCGGAGCAGATGCGCATACTCCGGATAAAATCGCCTGTGCATTTGATAAAGCTGCCAGTGTACTGGAAGCCTGTGGTTTTCGTTACTATACAATCTTCAAAGACCGTAAACCGGAATTTATTTCTCTGTAAAACGTGTCAGTACTTGCCTATATGGCAGTTCCTATAATATAATATTACATATGATTTCAGAAGCCCAATTTCCAAACTGCTCCAAATACTGTTTCTCTGATCTGCATCATAGCTGATCATGATAAAAAACTGACAGCAGATATGGAAATTGCAGCTTTCTGTATATATTCGTAACTGTCCGGTGTCTCCATATTTATGTTTTATATGTCCCGACACTGCCCGGTTACTGTATTTTTCATAAACCAGTTCTTTTGCCATGCGGACCAGGCGGTTTTCTTTTACCTCTTCTTTTTTCTCTTCCTCAGCATCTTTTTCTGCCTCTGCTGCATCGATCACGTGTAAAAATTCATCAACCGTCTTTGCATTGCGCAGGTTTGCTGTAAAATCCTCGTCCATCAGTAACACAGACAATTTGCTGAGCACGTCGAGATGAACGTTCTCTTTTGTGTTCGGGGCAGCGATCAAAAAGATCAGGTTTACTTTCTCACCGTCTAAGGAATCAAAGTCAACCCCTTCCGGTACGACCATAGCCGCAAGCCCCGGTCGTGACACCGAATCCGATTTGCAGTGCGGAATCGCAATTCCCTCGCCGATTCCTGTGGTACTCTCCTCTTCTCGTGCATAGACACCTTTGCGGTAAACCTCTACATCATTGATCTTGCCGCTCTTTGCCATCAGATCGACCATGGCGTCAAGAGTTTCTTTTTTGCCTGTTACTTTCCCATTCAGTTCAATACTTTCTGCTGCGAGTAAATCTCTGATTTTCATTTGAATAATCCCTCCCTTTCTATTGTTCCCCTGCAAACAATTTCTTATTACTATCGAGTAAAGCGATCACTTCTGCTTTTGTAGCCAGTTCCTCTGAAAATGCAGAGGCACTTCCGGTGCAGACACCCATCTGGAACGCTTTCCCGTAGCTTCCGTCCTCAAGGTATCCTGCGATAAATCCTGCCACCATGGAATCTCCTGCTCCTACAGAATTGACAACCTTTCCTTTTGGTGCTTCGGACTGGAAGATGCTTCCATCCTCTGCGACTAAAACAGCTCCGTCTCCTGCCATAGATACCAGAACATTTCTCGCTCCCTTTTCCTGCATTTTCTTTGCATACGTGATGACATCTGCCTTATTCCCGATCTTCACTCCGAAGATTTCGCCAAGCTCATGATTGTTTGGCTTGATCAGAAATGGATGATACTGTAATACATTCACCAGAAGATCTTTTGTTGCGTCTACCACAATTTTCAAATCCTTATTCTGTAAATGTTTCATAATGTCCATGTACATCGAGCCCGGCATAACATCCGGAATGCTTCCGGCAAGTACAAGGATATCGCCGTCTGACAGCGTATCAAGCTTTTCATAAAGCTTTTTAATATCCATCTCTGCGATTGCCGGTCCCTGTCCGTTGATCTCCGTCTCTTCCCTGGAACGGAGCTTTACATTAATTCTGGAAATCCCCTTTTCCACGCTGATAAAATCGGTGCGGACTCCTTTTTCCTCTAACAGTTCCTGTATTCTGTTTCCTGTGAACCCGCCCAGAAAGCCAAGCGCTGTATTCTCAAAGCCGAGATTCTTTAAAACCATGGAAACATTGATCCCTTTTCCTCCCGGAAAAATAATCTCATCCGTTGTACGGTTTACGATTCCGCAGGTAAAATCATCTACAGAAACGATATAATCCAGCGATGGGTTAAAAGTTACGGTATAGATCATTTTTCGACTCCTTTCTGATTACTGCTTTACATCTATGACATTTTTACATTTTTTATAAGCCGGAAGGCTAAGTCCTGTCGTGATGACCGTTGCTCCTTCAAACGGTGCAAACGTCACACTGGAAATCTGATTGAATTTGCTCTCGTCTGCCAGAACAAAACATTCCTTGCAGTTTTCCATGGATTTCTTCTTCACCATTGCCTCTTTTAACTCCGGTGTGGAATAGCCTTTCTGAAGGCTGACACCATTTGCACCCCAGAAGCCTTTGGTAAAATTGTATTTTTCCAGTGCTGCGACCGCCTCTTCTCCTACGATCGCCTCTGTGACCGCTTTAAACTCGCCGCCCAGGAGATAAACGGTAAACCCTCTCTCTGCCAGACGCTTCGCATGGCTGATCGCATTTGTCACAAACACCGCCTGATGGCTCGTGATGTATTCGATCATCAGCTCTGTTGTCGTTCCGGCATCCAGATAAACAAAATCCCCCGGTGCAATCTGTTCTGCGGCATATTTTGCAATTTTGTTCTTTGCGTCACGATTCTTTTCTTTCCGGCTGACGACGTTGTCATCCTTAGTACTGTACGCCATCGTTTTAAGGATTGCCCCACCGTGAACCTTCGTCAACTGACCGTTTGCATCCAGTGCATTCAGATCCCTTCGTATCGTAGATTCCGAAGCGTTAAGTTCTGTCATCAACTGCTGTACTGTCACACTCCCCATACTTTCCAGTATGGATAATATCTTCGCAAATCTTTCCTCTGTCAGCATTTATTTTTCCCTCCAATTTCCGTCAACATCCTTCAAGTCCGTTCATCTTTATATCTGAATTATAAATTCACATTCCGTCACAGTCAATCATTTTCCATCAAAATCATTCACAAAAATGCTTATTTAAAATTGTGCAGAAGTTACAAGAGCGGCGTTTGATAAACTTATTCCTCGCTGATTATGTAACAGAAACATTGCAACATAATTTTCTGTTACAAAAAAACTGCTGCACAGTGAGCTCTGATTTACTTGCTTCTCTCTGTACAACAGTTTCTGCGTTTTTGTTGTGATTTATTTATTTTCTTTTTTAAACCGCGCGATTGCATCTATAATCTTAAAGCTTTCGATCATGACTACTTCCGCATTTCTTGTCTTAAATTTCCGAACCATCTCATCAAATGGAAGCCCTGCAATGTAACACCGCAGTGCCATAATGATCGCGCTGTGCGTCACGATCAGCACATCTCCGTTTTCCCGTTTCATAATATATTCCATAGCATCCAGCGTGCGTTTTACCACATCATTGTAACATTCACCGCCTCCCGGTGTGCGCACATAGCGGCGGTCTTTTCTCCACTCCTGATATTCCGGACTGTTTTCCCGCTCGATCACACGCCAGTTGGAACCTTCCCAGCTTCCAAGGTTCATCTCCACCAGTCCATCCAGCGGAATACAGGTCGCATGCAGCGCTTCCGCAGCGATACGTGCTGTCTCCGCCGCCCGAAGCTGCGGTGAATGATAGACATGTTTTACCGAAATATCTTCTTCCACCAGCTGGCACGCCAGTTCCTTCGCCTGCCGGATTCCATTTTCATTCAGTGGAATATCGGTTTTTCCCTGAATCTTCTTTTTTACATTCCACTCTGTTTCACCATGACGTACAAAATATAGTTTCATCGCTCGTCCTTTTCTATGATAAAAATAAGACCATCTGTATTTCATCCCGGTAGCTTCCGTCTTTCAGTTTAAATGCATGAGGTTCTCTTCCCCACTCGCGAAAACCTAATTTTTCATACAGACGGATTGCTGCCACATTGTCATCAAAAACACCCAGTTTCAACTGCTCAAGTTCTGTTTTTCTGGCGTTTTCGATCGCATATTCCATCAACTGCCTTCCAAGTCCCATTCCGCAGTATTTTTGTAGGATAAAAATTCCGATTCCCGCCTTATGCCGGAATTTGATGTGATTTCCCTCTTTTAAGACCATGACACAGCCAATCATCTGCTCTTTCCGAAACGCTCCGATCAAAAATTCTTCCCTGCGCTCTGCTATGTCTGATATCATCGCCTCTGCTGCTTCCGCTGTAAAATCTGTCTCCTCCGGGTATCTCGCCAGAAAGTAAGTCTCACGGTAAGTGATGTCACGCACCTCTGAAAAAGATTTTGCGTCCTGCCTCCCCGGACTGCGCAGTGTTATGTTCTGTCCATTTATCACAATCTGTTTCTCTTCTATCTGCATATGCGGCTGTCTCCTATGAGGATATTTTAACATATGGGATTCGACTAACAAAGATTTTTTTTCTTCCTGATAATGGTTTGATCTTAAATCTGAACAATCGCTTCATCTTTGTCATCAATCTTTAATTCCCCACGAACAGTTTCCCATGTTTTTGCCATGCTATTTTTCCATCCTTATTTTCATAAAAATAATTTTGAACAATTCACCGTGAAGTGTCATTTAGCGGACCAATTAAATGATGATGCAGATTATTTTTTATTTAAAATCTCCCCTTCTTTAGAATGTGCTTTTACTGAAATAATGCCCTGATTTATGAGCTGTGAAATTAAAAACGAAATCAAAAAAACAGCTGATCATACAGCTGTTTTTTGATTTAACCACCGGTCGGAATGAAAACGCATTATAAAAATCACACTGCGGATCAACCACATTGTGATCAATGACACATACGATGTAAAATTCACATCTCCTGCAGCCCGAAGTACATTCGGCAGTACATTCGACGTTGACCAGAGCAGTGCCATCGGTACAAACGCAATTGCGAGCAGTATATAAATCTGACCTAACGTATTTTCCGGTGCCTGATATAATTTTAGTATGATCCGTAAAAACGGCAGCAATGCTGCCAGTGACACTAAAATGGACACCTCTCCAAGCCATACCATTTTCTTGCCATAGTAACGTGCCATCTTTTTATCTTTTGCTCCAATGCACTGTCCTATAATTGTAACCGACAAATTGGACACCGCGAGTCCCATGGAGTAAAACACCATCAAAGTAGAATTCGAAACTGCATTCGCCACTACACTCTCCGTTCCAAGTTTTACAATAAACATCGACACGATAATTCCACCACCGTTAAAGCAAAGCTGCTCCATCGCAAATGGAAGGCTTGTGTTGATCACCGATTTTAATATCTCACGATCTGTCCGGCTGCTTTCTTCATCTTTTCCTCGTCTCCGTGCCCTTTATACTGTGCGATAATCACTGTTCCCGCGGAAGAAATCGCACTGTAAACCGCATAGATCATCATGTAAAGCGGCGATACCAGACTGACAGCCGACACCGATTCCTGGCTGTATGAACTGATCATCGCTGTTGTAAGCAATGCGATCACACTGATAAAAAACTGGTCAAAAATAAGCGGCACCAGCATTGCAAATATCTCCTGATAGGAAAAATATTCCCCTTTTTGTGCATGCTCTGTGATACTGAAAAGCAGGGCGAATGTATTCGCTTCTTACGCTCATACTATCGCCCTGCTTGTAAAATGTCATTGTATAAAATTGGGATATTTTGGATAATCTTTGCCGCTTATCATATGATTTCTATTCTTATTTTCCAGTGTAATTGCGAAAATAATACATCTTACAGCATTTTCTTGTAATACCGGCGATCACAATTGCTACAAGCATTGCAAGAAAAGCTTCAAAGCTGTATGGACTGACGATAATCGCTGCTGCAAGCGTCAGGATCATTGCGACCTGCATACCTGTCTTGCTGGAAATTGCCTCGATCTGCTCACTTCTCTCATCATGAAGTTCATTGTATAAACGTGCCAGTTTCTTCTCGTCTTTCAATGCTTTTAAATTCTTACCAATACCGAATACTGCATAAAACTCCATGACCAGAACAACGCCCAGAACAAAACCATGCATAAAATCTCCATAATGTTCATTCAGACTATATGCATTGTCAATCATGCCGGAGGACATCATTCCGATCATCGCAATCCCAAGTGCTGCAATTGCTCCATAAAATTTATTCTGTCCCACAATTTCATTTCTCATTTTTTCCATTTTCTTTTCCATAACCTTACTCCTCACTTTCAAGATCACTAAAATCAAATACTTCCTCGATTGTCAAATTAAAATAATGTGCTATCTTGTACGCTAATCCCAGCGACGCCGTATATTTCCCTACTTCTATAGATGTGATCGTCTGTCTGGTCGTTCCCACAATGTCCGCAAGTTCTCCTTGCGAAAGCTTATTCGCTTTCCGAAGTTCCTTAATTCTGTTTTTCAACGGTTTCCCTCTTTTCTTATCTCTTTCTCTTCTTAATTTGCATTCACAGCTGTTGTGTCTAAATGATTCCAAAAACATTATGCATAGTTCACTTTGCATTTTTAGTATAGTTTACTTTGCACATAATGTCAAGTATGTTTTGCAAAAAAAGTAAAGTTTACTTTGCTTTTTATAGCTGGAATTATGTAAACTTATCATTATGCACTGATTTATTGTACTTTCATACGTAGTATGTTAGAATACAAAGCTGGATGTTCTATGCATCATCGCGCAATAAAGGATACCTTAATTTTATAAAATATCTGGGGAGAATATTGAAAATGTCTAAGAAGATAAACTACTCTGAATTAATCAAAGAAACGCTTATTTTGACGATTGCTGTTGCAATCATTGCCGCTGCAGTTTTCTTTTTTCTGGTGCCAAGCCATGCATCCGTCAGCAGTATTTCCGGTCTTGGAATCGTTCTTTCAAACTTTATTCCGATGCCGCTGTCTGCGATCACAATGATTTTAAATGTACTGCTCTTAATCATCGGATTTTTCACCTGCGGAAAAGAATTTGGAATCAAAACAGTTTATACGAGCATTATGCTTCCGCTGTTTCTTGGACTTTTTGAATTTATTTTTCCTGAAAATACCTCAATGACCGGCAGCCAGGAGTTAGATGTGCTCTGTTATATTTTAGTCGTGAGCATCGGTCTCAGCATTTTATTCAACCGAAATGCCTCCTCCGGCGGATTAGACATTGTCGCAAAAATCATGAACAAATACCTGCATATGGAACTTGGAAAAGCAATGTCACTTTCCGGAATGTGCGTTGCGCTGTCAGCCGCACTTGTCTATGATAAAAAGACTGTCGTTCTCAGTATTTTGGGAACTTATTTTAACGGAATCATTCTGGATCATTTTATTTTTAATCATAACATCAAGCGCCGTGTATGCATTATCACAGAAAAAGAGGAGGAGCTCCGCCAGTTTATTTTAAATGATCTCCACAGCGGTGCGACCATTTACGAATCCATCGGTGCCTACAATATGCAGAAGCGGAATGAGATTATTACAATTGTAGATAAATCTGAATATCAGAAATTGATGAATTATATGAGCCATGAAGATCCTCTCGCTTTTATCACGGTGTATAATGTGTCGGATATGCGGTATCAGCCGAAACGGTGATTTTTACCTCAAAAAGAGTAGCAATGAAACACTGCTACTCTCCTAATCCATCTAAATCAATTTTATAGATCGTATTCGTAAGCTCTGTATTCTCCAGAAACATAATCATATAAATTGGCATATAAACTCTTTTTCCCTCAATTTCAATATTCCCTTCCGAAAGAATATAAGCTTCTTCTATCTTGTAATTTTCATTTTTCAGAACATTGTTTAATGCAGAGTGCCTTTTATAGTCCTTACCGGATTTAATTTCCAAAGGTACCACTTTTCCATCCAGTTCAATTACAAAATCAAGCTCTCCCTGCTGTTTGCTGTTAAAATAATATTCCTTATGCCTCTTCGCTAATAATTCCTGCGCAACAACATTTTCAAAGAGAGCTCCATTATTGATTGCTTTTTCCTTATTTAAAATAGCAAGTTTAACCTGATTGGAATAACAGCTTGTAAGCAGTCCAACATCTGAAAAAAACAGTTTAAACAGATTTCGGTTTTCACTAATGATCAGAGGCAATTTGGGTTCACTGATATTGTATACAGGAATTGCCACTCCTGCATCTTTTAACCAAAGAAAATCATTCTTTAACCGGTCATAACTCATGCCTTTTTCAATTGCATTTAATTGAAAACGCTTATTTTTCTGATCTAACTGTCCTGGCATTGCATCGTATATTTCCTGCAATTTCAGTTTATAATTTTTTTCATATTTTGAAAAATCTGTTTTATATAATCGTATAATTTTTTCATGCACTTTGGCGACTTTTGCCAGATCATTTGTTTCCAGATAAACAGCAACCGCTTCTGGCATTCCGCCAACAATCAGATATAAATAAAACAGATCCAGCATTTTTGAATGAATAAAATCATCCACCGGGTTTCTCTTTTTAAAATGATCTTCCAACATGAGAATTACATCATTTTTCAGTCCTGCTGCCCTGACAAACTCTTTAAAATCCAACGGATACATATCATAGATTTCAAGGTATCCAACCGGAGCTGATCTTAAATCATTTAATTCTACTCCCAGCAATGAACCACTCATAATATATCGAAATGTACCATCCTCTACCAGAAATTTTATTCTTGTAACGATATCTTTAAATTCCTGAATTTCATCTAAAAAAATAATTGTCTTTCCCTGCTCCAATGGCTCCTTCGCCACTACACTCAAACGCATCAATAACTCTTTTGCATCTTTTGCCCCGGCAAACAAATTGACAAGTTCAGGCTGCTCTATAAAATTAAATTCTATATATGGATATCCGCTTTCTTTCAGACATTGTCTTATTAGATACGTTTTTCCGATCTGTCTTGCTCCTGTCAGCAAAAAGGCATCATTTCCATGTGTAATCCATTCATTTACAGTCACCTTAGCTTTCCTTTCAATCATGATTTCCTCCTGCTATTTCATAATTCGTAATTTTTCCAACCCACTTTTATACATAATATTTAATTTTTCTAACCTTATTATACCTATTTTTTCATTTTTTCCAACCTTATTCTGTTCACTTTTTTCAATTTTTCTAACTTTATGATATCTACTATTTGCAATGTTCATCTAATAAAATAGAAAAGCAGTTCCATGTGTTTCATTTCTACATGTAACTGCTTCTATTGATTTCCTTTTATTGATAAAACGTACTTATACAATTAATTTCTAATATTCATTAGAATATATTTTCAAACCGAATATACTCCAGAATCATCTCCACCGCATTTTCAATCCCAATTTTTCCGGTATCGATGCAAAGATCGTATTCATTTCCATCGCCCCATCTGGTAGATGTACACTGTTCCTGGAATGCAGCACGTTTCTCATCCACTTCCTGAATCGTTTTCAGGGCTTCTTTCTCTGATATCTGATCCCTCTTCTGTAATCTCTCACATCTGATTTCTCTGTCTGCATGCAGATAAACGGAAACGCAGTCCTTGTCATCTCTGTAAATATAATTCGCACATCTTCCGATAATGATGCAATTTTCCTGTTCTGTCAGCTCTTTTACAAAATCAATATAGCGGTCTCTCGGATTTGTCGCTCCATAGCTCATCGCAATACTGTAAAGAAAACTGTCGATTGGTTTTTCATTTAAAAAGTTGGCATTTTCATCATAGACGTTTCTCTTTTTTGCTTCTTCCACAAATCTTTTCTTGTCAAATATCTCCAGATTTAGCTTCTCTGCCAAAGCATCTGCCACTTCATGTCCGCCACTTCCACACTGTCTTGCAATTGTTATTTTCATAATGATCGCCCTGCCCTTTCCTTATGTTTTTATACTAAAACATTCTTTTGTCTTGTATTAAAAATTCCCCAGAAAGTATATAACACTCTCCGGGGAATTTCCAGCATTTCTTTTATTTTGCAATATCAAGACGAACCAGCGCCTTGCGAAGTGCAAACTCTGCACGCTTCACATCGATCGCCTCGGTCTTATTTGCGAGACGTTCTTCGGCACGCTTCATTGCTGCTTCAGCACGACCTTTATCGATCTCATCCGGCCATTCTGCAATCTCTGCAAGAAGGGTTACTTTATCTGGCAGAATCTCTGCAAAACCGGAATGCACTGCTGCGATCACATCATCTTCACCTGTCTTGTGAATCTTCACAACACCCGGTGCTAAAACGGTGGTCAGCGGAATGTGTTTCTTGTATACACCAATCTCACCAACAGCAGTTGTAAATTCGATCATGTCTCCCTCTCCTTTATAAAAAATTCGATCCGGAGTGATGATCTCTACGGTAAAAATCTTATTTTCCTCTGCCATAATAATCCTCCACCTTAAGCGTTCATACGAGCGCGTACTTCATCGATGCTTCCTGCATTTAAGAAGTAACTTTCTGGAACATCATCATGTTTTCCTTCCAGGATTTCCTTAAATCCACGAACTGTTTCTGCGATTGGAACATATTTTCCTTCCAGACCGGTAAACTGTCCTGCTACGAAGAATGGCTGGGATAAGAATCTCTGTACCTTTCTCGCACGGTTAACGACAAGTTTATCATCCTCTGATAACTCGTCCATACCAAGGATTGCGATAATATCCTGAAGTTCTTTGTATTTCTGTAAAATTTCCTGTACACCACGGGCAACTTCAAAGTGCTCCTGACCAATGATACGCGGATCAAGAATACGGGAAGTAGATGCCAGTGGATCTACGGCTGGGTAAATACCTAACTCTGCAATTGAACGCTCCAATACGGTTGTTGCATCCAGATGGCCGAATGTTGTAGCCGGAGACGGGTCAGTCAAGTCGTCAGCAGGAACGTAAACGGCCTGAATGGAGGTAATGGAACCGACCTTCGTAGAAGCAATACGTTCCTGGAGCTTACCCATTTCTTCAGCCAGTGTCGGCTGATAGCCCACGGCAGAAGGCATACGGCCCAGCAAGGCCGAAACCTCGGAACCGGCTTGGGTGAAACGGAAGATATTGTCGATAAACAGCAGCACGTCCTGATGTTTTTCATCACGGAAGTATTCTGCCATGGTAAGACCGGTAAGTGCAACTCTCATACGTGCTCCTGGTGGCTCGTTCATCTGTCCGAACACCATGGTTGTCTTATCAATAACGCCTGATTCTTTCATTTCATAGTAAAGGTCATTTCCCTCACGTGTACGCTCTCCTACACCTGTGAATACAGAATATCCACCATGCTCGGTAGCGATATTGTGGATCAGCTCCTGGATCAATACGGTCTTACCTACACCGGCACCACCGAACAATCCGATTTTACCACCTTTCTGGTATGGGCAGAGAAGGTCAACGACCTTGATACCTGTCTCTAACATTTCCTGAGAAGTTGCCTGCTCTTCAAAGGCAGGTGCTTTTCTATGAATAGGCCATGTCTCGACACCCGTTGGTGGATCGATCTCGTCAATAGGATTTCCCAGAACATTGAACATACGTCCAAGCGTATTCTCACCTACAGGAACGCTGATCGGAGCACCTGTAGCGATCGCATCCATTCCACGTACGAGTCCGTCTGTAGATCCCATGGCGATACATCTGACAATATCATCACCCAGATGCTGTGAGACTTCTACTACCAGTTCTTTTCCATCTCTGGTAGGAACTTTGATAGCATCGTTGATCTCAGGCAGGTTGCCTTCTGTGAATTTGATATCCAGAACGGCACCAATAATCTGGGTAATTTTACCTATATTATTTGCCATGCTATAATTTCTCCTTGTTTATTTATTTTCTATTCCTGAATACGCAGATTGCGTTCAACGGGCGCTCGGAAATCAGAGATTTCCTCGTTCTCGTTGCACTTTCATATCAAGTGCTATATATCTGCATTTGTGCAAGCACATGCAGATATATTTCACTTGATACTCAATCTGCTTATCTAGGAAATTGCTGACGCGCCTGCTATGATCTCAGTTAATTCCTGAGTGATAGCGCCCTGACGCGCTCTGTTATACTTCAGAGTCAAATCGCTGATCATTTCTTCTGCATTACTTGTTGCAGAATCCATCGCCTGCATTCTCGCTCCATTTTCACTGGCTACAGCTTCTACTAATGCTCCATAGAAAAGACTGGTGACATATTTTGGAATGATCATATCCAGTGCTTCTTCTGTGGTTGGCTCATAATTCATAAGAATATTCGAATCTGTATCCTCCGCTACGTCCCCTGCCTCAATCTCAACCGGAAGCAGTTTGATAAGCTTCGGCTCATGGCTGACGGTATTTTTAAAATGCGTGTAAGCAAGATAAATCTCACCAATCTCACCGTCTGAGAATGACTTCAGGATCTTTTTGCAAAGAGCTGCCGCATCCTCATAGGAAGGGGATTCGATCATCGCAGAATCCTCCAGTTCAATATGGTAACCACGCCGCTCTAAGGCTTCACGTCCTTTATTACCAATTGCATAGATCAGAAGATCCTCTTTATTCAGATCACTTCCTGTAATCAGCTTTACAATATTGGAGTTGTAGCCTCCGGCAAGTCCACGGTTCGACGTGATCACAACCACTGCCTTTTTCGCAGAATCCCCGGATTTTAAATATGGATGATTAATGTTTCCGGACTTTGCAAGCATGGAGCTGACAGTCTGATACATATAATTAAAATATGGATTCGTCTGTTCCGCTCTTCCCTTTGCTTTCTGTAACTTTACAGTCGAAACAAGTTTCATGGCTTTGGTGATCTGCTGCGTACTCTGTATGCTGCTTTTTCTTCTTTTAATGTCCTTCATTGAGGCCATAAGAAAAACCTCCCTCCGCCTACTTTAAAAAGTCCGCTTTGCATTCTTCGATTGCTTTTACAAGTTTTGCTTCTGTCTCATCACTGATGACTTTTTCAGTACGGATTGCCTCTGGCACTTCCGGATACTTGGTATCAACATATTCAAATAATGCTTTTTCAAAATCAAGAATCTTCTCAACCGGAATGTCGATCAGGTACTTCTTGGTAGCTGCATAAATGATCATAACCTGTTTTTCAACTGGCATTGGCTGATACTGAGGCTGTTTTAAAATCTCACGGATTCTTTCGCCCTGTGCAAGCTTCTCGGTCGTATCTGCATCCAGCTCGGAACCGAACTGTGCGAATGCTGCCAACTCACGATACTGCGCAAGTTCCACACGGATAGGTGCTGCGATCTTCTTCATCGCTTTGATCTGGGCAGAACCTCCAACTCGGGATACGGAAAGACCTGCGTTGATCGCTGGTCTGAAACCGGAGTTGAACATCTCTGTTTCCAGATAAATCTGACCATCTGTGATGGAAATTAATGTATGCTGATACGTCACCGGCCTGTGTCTCGATAATTGGAAGTGCTGTTAAAGAACCTCCGCCTAATTTATCAGAAAGACGAGCTGCACGCTCTAACAGTCTGGAGTGTAAGTAGAATACATCACCTGGATAAGCCTCACGTCCTGGTGGTCTCTTAAGAAGCAGGGAGAGTGTACGGTATGCAGCTGCATGCTTACTCAAATCATCGTAAACAATGAGAACATCCTGTCCTGCTTCCATCCATTCCTCACCAATCGCACATCCTGCGTATGGTGCAATATACTGTAATGGTGCTAATTCACTTGCAGTTGATGCTACAACTGTAGTGTAAGACATTGCACCAAATTCTTCTAATGTCTTAACAAGAGATGCAACGGTAGAAGCTTTCTGACCAATTGCAACGTAAATACATTTTACGTTCTGGCCTTTCTGGTTAATGATTGTATCGATTGCGATCGCTGTCTTACCGGTCTGTCTGTCACCGATGATCAGCTCACGCTGTCCACGTCCGATTGGAACCATGGAATCGATCGCCTTAATACCTGTCTGCAACGGTGTATCTACTGATTTTCTGGAAATAACACCGGATGCGACACGTTCGATCTGGCGGTATCTGTCTGTTTCAATAGGTCCTTTGCCATCAATTGGCTGTCCTAATGCATTGACTACACGTCCTAACATAGCGTCCCCGACTGGAACTTCAACAACTCGTCCGGTTGTCTTTACAGTATCACCTTCATTGATATTCTTATGATCTCCCAGAAGAACAGCACCTACGTTGTCCTCTTCCAGGTTCATCACGATCGCTTCCATCCCGTTGTCGAACTGCAGGAGTTCGTTAGCCTCGGCATTGTCGAGACCGTAAATCCGGGCTACGCCATCGCTCACCTGGAGCACCGTACCTACTTCTTCCGTCCGGATACCAGTACTGATCCCTTCCAATTGCTGGCGCAGGATGGCGGAAACTTCACTCACTTTTATCTGATCTGTCATACTTCTTTCTGTTTTTATCTGTTTTCGAGTAACCGGCTACGGATATCCCGTAGCTGTGTCGCATAGCTGGCATCTATCCGGTAGTTCCCGATACGCAGGCGAAAACCGCCGATCAGCTCCGGTTGTACAATGCCGGAGAATTCGATGGTGCTGCCTGTCTCTTCCTTCAGCTTGTTCTGGAGATGTACTTTCACTTCCTCGCTTACCGGAACTGCGGTACTGAACTGCACGCGGGTGATGCGTTTGTCTTTCCGGTACAGGTGGATATAGATATGCGCCATGAAGAGCAGGAGGCTTTCCCGTTTATGTTCCAGTACGAGGTGCATGAAACGTTCATACAAGTCGGAGACCTCTATGCCGCCTGCCGCTGTCAG
>OHQO01000680.1_pt1 | contig 15527 bp, 9 predicted proteins | sample 1578051 | NCBI WGS metagenome assembly OHQO01 (sample SAMEA3879592, study PRJEB24766) | human gut metagenome | biome: human-associated habitat; feature: feces | place: USA | collected 1985/1987 | reverse complement strand
CCTGCTTGCAATGATAATATTATTTCTCAATAAATTTAAAACAGCTTCTTAGTTTATGGAAGCATGACGGTCGATGGTACAACCGTATCGAGCAGATGAGAAATGCTTGTACAATTTTTGTTTATGCTGTTTCATGGAAAGGCGAGGTGTATCGGGGTACGATAGGGACGGGGCGATTTCAGCCGTCTTTTATATTCCCTTTGAAGAAAAATAAAAAAATATTTTGGGGTTTCTTTGAAAACATCTATCTTTGCACACGCTTACGGAAATATCCGTGCCGGTCCTATAGCTCAGTTGGTTAGAGCATCTGACTCATAATCAGGGGGTCCTTGGTTCAAGCCCAAGTGGGACCACATAAAGCAGGTTGCGAGAAAATCGCAATCTGCTTTTTTGTTTGTCTCGATAGAAAAAATCTTATATTGAGCCAGTAGATTTTTAGGCTCTGTCGATAATTAGTGATTGTCCGTTTTATACCTCTAACTCCTCAATCAAAGATTATATAATATCTTCTCAACTCCTCCGTCACTTCGTGACACCTCCCCTATATGGCTAACGCCACACTACGGAGCACGGCAGAGGAGGAGGCCGAACACGATCCATCTCATTGATAAATAGTGTGATAGAAGGGCATTAAACCTCCTCCTCTGTGTTTTGCAATGCAAAATATAGGGGAGGTGTCACGAAGTGACGGAGGGGTTGAAAACGCCATCGTATCAGTCTGTTTATACTGGATATATCCCTTTCTTCTCTGAGTGTCCCATAGCATTACGGAGAACTGTGTTAGCCATATAGGGAAATATACACGAACAATCCCCGTTAATTATCGACTAAGATCCAAATAGTTCCATACTAACTTGTAATAAAAAAACGTCCAAATTTTATTTGGACGTTTTTTATAAATATTTATGGGCATGTTAGCCTTGTATGGCAGCTATACCCGGTAAAGTTTTGCCTTCGATGGCTTCGAGTAGAGCTCCACCTCCGGTCGATACATATGAAACTTTATCGGCCAATCCGAATTTATTTACGCAAGCCACAGAGTCGCCCCCGCCTACGAGAGAGAATGCTCCGTTTTTAGTTGCTTCTACAATGGCTTCTGCAACAGCACGGGAACCTGATGTAAAATTATCGAATTCGAATACTCCTGTCGGACCGTTCCACAGAATAGTTTTCGATTTCTTGATTACGTCGGCGAACAGAGCTTCGGATTTAGGACCGATGTCCATACCTTCCCAACCATCGGGTATTTTATCGACATCACAGAAGTCGGTATTGGCATCGTTCGAGAAATCGTCGGCGATCTTGGCATCGACTGCTAAAACCAAATTTACATGATTGGCTTTGGCCTTGTTGATGAGTTCGAGAGCTAAATCGAGTTTGTCGTCTTCACAGATGGAGTTACCGATTTTACCGCCCAATGCTTTGGTAAAAGTATAGGTCATACCACCGGCGATAATCAAGTTATCTACTTTGGTCAATAGATTTTCGATAATATCGATTTTCGAAGAAACTTTCGAACCACCCATAATAGCAGTGAAAGGACGAACCATCTCTTTCATTACTTTATCGACGGCGGCAACTTCTTTACCCATGAGGTATCCGAACATTTTGTTTTCGGGAGAGAAGTATTCTGCCATCAAGGCCGTAGAGGCATGAGCACGATGTGCCGTACCGAAGGCATCGTTTACATAAACATCTGCCAAGTCGGCGAGTTCTTTCGTAAATTCTTTCTGGCTTTCTTTTACTGCTTTCTTAGCAGCAGCTTTTTCTTCGTCGCTGGCATCTTCGGCCAATCCTCTGGGCTTTCCTTCCTCTTCGGCATGGAAACGCAAGTTTTCGAGAAGAAGAACTTCTCCGGGTTTTAATGCGGCTACGGCTGCTTTTACTTTATCGCCAACACATTCATCTACGAATTTTACTTCGGTTCCGAGCAATTCGCTCAAATGTGCAACGATATGACGCAAAGAGAATTTGTCTTCTGGACCTTTTTTGGGGCGTCCCAAGTGAGAACCGATGATGAGGCTACCGCCATCGGCCAATATTTTTTTCAGTGTAGGTAATGCTTTTACCATACGGGTGTCGTCAGTGATATTAAAGTTCTCGTCGAGAGGAACGTTAAAATCTACGCGGACAAATGCTTTCTTACCAGCAAAATTGTAATTGTCAAGTGTTTGCATATCGTTTAATATTTAGTATGTAACTCTTTTACTCTTTGGCAAATTTAGATAAAAATCGATTATCTTTTTACTATTAAATGCTATTTTCTCTAAAAATCAAAGTAGTCCCTTTGCGTGCAATAGATGTTCCATTTCATATTGTACTTTTAGAGCTTCTTCCCGGGCAGCTTCTGCGAATTTCTCGTCTGTGGCAGCATAGATGATCTTTCGGGAAGAGTTGACGAGTAAACCGCATTCGCGGTTCATGCCGTATCGAGCCACTTCTTCGAGGCTTCCACCTTGCGCTCCTACACCCGGAACTAAAAGGAAATTATGCGGAGCTATACGGCGTACGTCCTCGAATAGTTTTCCTTGTGTCGCTCCGACGACAAACATCAACTGTTCGTCTGAGGCCCAATTTTGAGCCGTGCGTATTACTTTTTCAAATAGCCGTTCGCCGTAAGAATCTGCTGTCAATTGGAAGTCATAAGATCCTTTATTCGAAGTAAGTCCGAGCAGAATGACCCACTTGTCGGGATAGCCGAGAAAGGGTTTCACGCTGTCTTCTCCCATGTAGGGGGCTACGGTCACGGCATCTAAATCGAGGTGGCAGAAGAAGCTACGAGCATATAGCTCCGATGTGTTTCCTATGTCGCCACGTTTGGCATCGGCGATGATAAATTGGTCGGGGTAATTTTCCCGAATATAATTTACTGTCTTTTCAAAAGCGGCCCATCCTTGCATTCCTAAGCTCTCGTAAAAAGCCAGATTGGGCTTATAGGCCACACAGAGATCGGCCGTAGCATCGATAATAGCTTTGTTAAAAGCGAAAATGGGGTCTTCTTTTTGTTTCAAGTGAGACGGTATCTTTTCCATATCGGTATCCAGACCAATGCAAAGGAAAGATTTTTTCCGTTTGATATTTTCAAATAATTGTTTCTTGTTCATGATATATGTGGATTATAGTTCGCTCTCTTTTAATCGTTCTGCATTCTCTGCCACGATTAAATGGTCTATACAATCTTGTATGTCTCCATTCATGAAGGCAGGTAAGTTATAGATCGTATAATTGATACGATGGTCGGTGATACGTCCCTGAGGATAATTGTAGGTGCGGATTTTGGCCGACCGGTCTCCGGTAGATACCATTGTTTTACGCCTGCTGGCGATGTCGTCTATGTATTTCTGGTGTTCTTTGTCGTAGATGAACGAGCGTAGACGAGAGAGTGCCCGTTCTTTGTTTTTAGGTTGGTCGCGGGTTTCGGTACATTCGATAAGAATTTCTTCGGAGACACCGGTGTTGGGATTCTTCCAAATATATCTTAACCGTACACCCGATTCTACTTTATTGACGTTTTGGCCTCCGGCTCCGCTCGACCGGAAAGTATCCCATTTTATTTCTCCTTCGTTTATCTCGACATCGAATTCTTCGGCTTCGGGCAATACGGCCACTGTTGCCGCAGAGGTGTGCACGCGGCCTTGTGTCTCGGTGGCAGGGACTCTTTGTACTCGGTGTACTCCCGATTCATATTTGAGTGTGCCGTATACATTATCGCCCGATACTGTGAAAATGATTTCTTTGTATCCGCCGGACGCTCCCTCGCTGTAACTGCTGACTTCGGCTTTCCAACCTTTGGTTTCGCAATATTTAGCATACATGCGGAATAAGTCTCCCGCGAAAATGGCTGCTTCGTCTCCACCTGTTCCTCCCCGTATTTCTACGATGGCATTTTTGCTATCTTCGGGGTCGGCAGGAACCAACAGTAATTTTATTTCTTCTTCGAGTTGCGGCAATTGTGACGTGCAAGAATCGAGTTCCTCCTTTGCCATATCCCTCATTTCGGGATCGTTTTCGGTTTCGAGTAATCGGCGAGATTCTTCTATTCCGTTAAGTATTTGTTTGTATCGTTTGGCTGCCTCCGATATTTTTTCGAGGTCACGATATTCTTTGGTGAGTTTTACAAACCTTTTCATATCGCCGATAACGGCAGGGTCGGTAATCAAAGTTCCTATTTCTTCGAATCGGATAAGCAGTCCTTCCAACTTTTCCAATAGTGTAGTCTGTTCGCTCATTCGGCCTATTTTTGCTTTTGGGCAAAGATAAGAAATTTCGCCCGATTTATTTTAACAGAAGGATTGAAAAAGATGGCTCGGCATAGAACGATAGTTTTTGGAACCAAGTCTATGCCGAGCCACCCCACATACAGAGTAGTAGTTTAGGTATTAAACATACTTATCTATATAATGTTTGATGTTTATCCTTGCTTAACGTGGTTTAACTATAAAAATAGCCGAGAAAGGTACTCGGCTATTTTTATAGACTAAAACCAACGGACGTAGGCCAAATCTTGACGATGTGGCAGGTCTGGATTTTTGGGATACATTCGGAATGAATAGCGGAAGACCCCTGAATCGTTAAGTTGGTATTGTATTTTATAAGTTACTTTCGTTCCATCGGTTTGAACCGGTTCCATTTCGAGTGTCTTGTATGGCTCGGTGTTACCTTCTTCTACATTGGCTATGACTAGTTCTACACCCAAACAGTTGCCCAGTCCTTTATTATCCAAAACGACAGACATTTCGTATTCTTCACCTACGTGCGGATTATAAAGCAATCCGTCGGGTATGGATACGGAACAGATCTCGATATCGTTCCATTTGGATACAAATTCTTCTTTCCAAGCTGCGATTTCTTTGGCTTTGGCGAATTGGTCGGCTTTTAGTAATCGGGTACGTTTGCCTTCTTTCAGATAGAACCGGTCGATATAATCGTGCAGCATGCGTTCCATTGTGAACTCCGGTGCAATCTTCGCAATGGAATTCTTGATGTATTGTATCCATTCCGGGGAATATCCTTTGCTGTTTTTTGCGAAATAGAGGGGTACTATTTGATTTTCGAGCATGGAATAGATTGTCGCCGCATCGAGTTGATCTTGTTGGTTTTGGTCTTGGAAAGTTCTTTTATCGGTAAGTGCCCAGCCGGCTCCTTCTTTGTATCCTTCGTACCACCAGCCGTCTAATACAGAGAAGTTGAGTACTCCGTTCATTTCGGCTTTCTCGCCCGATGTACCGGAGGCTTCCAATGGACGGGTAGGGGTATTTAACCAAATATCGACACCGGAAATAAGCCATTTGGCGACTTTCATGTCGTAATTTTCGAGGAAAATAATTTTACCGAGGAATTCGGGCATACGGGAAATTTCCACAATTCTTTTTATCAAACCCTGTCCGGCTCCGTCGGCGGGGTGAGCTTTCCCCGAGAAGATAAATTGTACCGGATAATTGGGGTTGTTGACTATTTTTGAGAGTCGTTCAAGGTCTGTGAATAACAGGTGTGCTCTTTTATAAGTGGCGAAACGACGAGCAAAACCGATCAGTAAAGCGTTCGGATTGATTTTTTCGAGGACCGAAACAATACGGGAAGGGTCTCCTTGATTCTTCAACCAAGTTTCACGAAAATCGTCTTTGACGAATTTAACGAATTTATTTTTTAAAGTTTGTCTGATGTTCCAGATGATTTCGTCGTCCACTTCGTAAATCTTTTCCCACATTTTGGGATCGGATTGATGGGACATGAATTCGGGACCGAAAGTCTTAACATAGAATTCTTTCCATTCCGAAGCAGCCCACGTGGGCATGTGTACACCGTTGGTGACATATCCGACATGCAATTCGTCGGGGCTATATCCTTTCCAAATGGGCTGGAACATTTTCTGTGAAACTTTACCGTGCAACCAGCTTACCCCGTTTACTTCTTGACAAGAATTGCAAGCGAATACACTCATTGAGAATTTTTCGTTTGTATCGGGATTTTCTCGTCCCATATTCATCAGGTCTTTCCACTCTATCCCTAATTTGGCCGGAAATTCTCCCATGTATTTCCCGAAAAGAGATTCATCGAAATAGTCATGACCTGCGGGAACAGGGGTGTGTACGGTATAAAGAGAAGACGACCGTACTACTTCGAGAGCTTCGTTAAATTTTAAGTGGTCGTTTTGTACGTAGTCTACCAATCTCTGTACGTTCAGTAATGCCGCATGGCCTTCGTTACAATGGTATAGGTCGGTTTTGATTCCCAATTTATTCAACATTAAGATACCGCCGATTCCTAGCAAATATTCTTGTTTCATGCGGTTTTCCCAGTCGCCGCCGTAGAGCTGGTAAGTAATAGGACGATCCCATTCGCTATTCGTATCGAGGTCGGTGTCGAGCAGGTATAATTTGATTCGACCGACATTTACTCTCCAAATGTGGGCATAGACGATTCGTCCCGGGTAGGGAACTTCGAGAACCATCGGTTTGCCGTCTTGTTCGGTTAATTGCTCGATGGGTAGTTGATTGAAATTCTGGGCTTCATAGTTGGCGATTTGCTGCCCGTCCATCGACAGAGTTTGAGTGAAATATCCGTATCGGTATAGGAATCCTACGGCTGTTATATCGATATTACTGTCACTTGCTTCTTTTAAGTAGTCTCCTGCTAAGATACCTAACCCTCCCGAATAGATTTTCAAAACGTGGCTCAATCCATACTCCATACTGAAATAAGAAATGGAAGGAACGTCTTTGCGTTTTTCTACTTGTAGATATTTCTCGAACTTGTCATACACATCTTGAATGTTGCGCATGATTTGTTTGTCTTTGGTTATTTCTTCGAGCTTTTCGTAACCAATGCGTTGTAGGAATAAAACGGGGTTTTCATGAACCGATTTCCATAAATCTTTATCGATCGATTTGAAAAGGTTTATGGCTTCATTATTCCATGACCACCATAAGTTTTTAGCTAATATTTCTAAGCATTTCAAATCTGTCGGGACTTGTGATTTAACAGTTATATCCCGCCAATTAGGAGTGTTTGTATTGCTTACTTGTACTTTCATAATTGAAATATATTATAAGTTTATTATTTTCGTAATGCTGCTTTTTTCAGAGCCAAGTGGAATGCTTGTGTATAATATTCTATAAAATGTTTCCATTCGGCTTCGAGTGAAACGTTTGTGGCCGCTTGTCCTATTTTTGCTCGTTGAGCTTTCCCGCAGTGGCTGAGGGCGAGGATAGAGTCGGCTAAATCTTCCGATACTTCTACAAAATTCAAATCTCCCCGATGCAAAACTTTTACACCCGATTTCTCTAAACCCTGTTCCTTTCGGCTGTTTATCCATTGCCCGAACCCTGATAAATCGGTAGTGATCGTGGGTATTCCGAACGCAATGCTTTCCAAAGGTGTATATCCCCACGGTTCGTAATATGATGGAAAAGCCGTAGCATCTAATCCTATTAACAAATCGTAGTACGAAAGGTTGGCAATTCCGTCTTTCCCGGTGAGGTAGGACGGCAGGAAGATAACTTTCAATCGGCTTCCAGCTTCGTTATCTAAATTTAAATAATGTATCTGATTAACCACACTGTCTTGATCGTAATTGTGAAGCGTGTGGGTGATGAAGGGAGCGGGAAGGGGCGTTGCCTCATAGGTAGCGGATTGAAGCCTGTTTTGTAAGTCAATTCTCGGACCTTCCACCCAAGCCGGGACTAAAATAAACGCTACTATTTCTCTTTCTAAATCAGGACTTTTTGAGACTCTTTTAACCGCATCGATAAAGAGGTCTATCCCTTTGTTTTTATATTCGTAACGTCCCGATGTGGCGATCAAGAAAGCATTTTTTTTCGGTCGCTCCCCTGTCAATGCTTCGACAATATCACATAACCGTTTACGGGATAGGTTACGTTTTGTTGAGTATGATTCTTCCGCTGGAACAAAATCCCTCTCAAATCCATTCGGGGTGACGATGTCGGGTGTTCGTTCTAGTAATTGAGAACATTCTTTTGCCGTAATGTCGCTTACTGTTGTGAAACAATCTGCTTCGTGGGCTGCACTTTTTTCTAAGGAGTGTTTCGATACCATGTTCAACTCTTCGGCCATCTGATCTCCGTTGTAACCGGCTAAATAGTCATATAGAGGTTTCCCATTTCCTGCAATAGAACGACCGATAGATGTCGCATGAGTTGTGAAAAGCGTCGCGATTTGCGGTAAAGTGTACTTTACGTGAAGTAGTCCCATACCTGTGGTCCATTCGTCGAAATGGGCGACGACCTTAAATTTTTCACCCTGTATGAACTTGTAAAAACTTTCGATAACCACAGCCGACGCATAGGAGAATATACACGATTCGTCATAGTCTCCGTAAGCTGGTAAAGAGTTTACCCCATACCGGTTCCACATTTCACCATATAAATCGTTTTTATAAGGATATAATGATTTGAAATCGACTAATATGACGATAGGTCTGCCCGGTATATCCCACCGACCTATCTTTACTTTCATATTTTGGGGTAAAGAGGCTTGTTTATGCCAGTCTTTCAGAAGAGTTTTGGATCTGATAAAATAGGGACACGGTTTATCTCCCCAGATATCCGGTCCTATGAAAATAATTCTATCTTTATATAGTTTTTGGAGCGTTCTTGCTTTTGTGGAAAGAACGGTATATATGCCGCCCACTTTATTGCAAACCTCCCAACTTACTTCAAATATATAATCAGGTATAAGTTGCTTTTCCATGATTACTATAATAATATTATACTATTGTTTTGCAATAGAGCGAACAAAGTTACAACAAATATTTTGTAACTCAGTGATAAAAAATGTTTTTTAGAATCGGGTGATTTGTCATATTTAGTGAATTGAGATTGTATATTTCTTAGGTAAAAAAGGGAATCTTTTTGGGAAACTTCGAGAAATAGGATTATATTTGTCTGACAAACTTAAAAAGAAAAAGTTATGGCTAATAAAAGAACTTTGAAGAAAGAGATTAATTACGTTGCCGGAGAATTGTTATCGGAATGTCTGTGTAATAAATATCTTATACCGGGTACTGATGCCGAAAAGGTAGATGCATTGATGGGAAAGATTATCGGTATCCAAGATGATTTTTTATGTCGAGTAGGGGCTAATGGAGATAAAGATCCCAAGAAAGTAAAAGTTTATTACCGAAAGCTCCGTGCTGACTTCGATAAAGCAATAGATGAGATTTTTGAAGATTTGGCGTCTCTAAATGCTTGATAAATAATATGAAGAGGGCAATCAGCTCTTTTATATTAAGACTTTTCGGGTGGACGGTGGAGGTTGATGTCCCCGATTATCCGAAGTGTGTTATCTGTGTGGCTCCCCATACCAGTAATTGGGACTTTTTCATAGGGAAATTGGCTTATCTTTCTATCGGCCGTTACGCTGGATTCATGATGAAAAAAGAGTGGTTTTTCCCTCCTTTGGGAAGTCTTTTGACGTCGATGGGCGGGGTTCCTGTAAGTAGGGATAGGCGTACCGATATGGTGTCGCAACTTGTTGAGATTTTCAAATCTCGAAAGCGTTTTTCCATAGCGATAACCCCGGAGGCTACCCGTAAGGCGAATGCCGATTGGAAGAAAGGCTTTTATTATATAGCGAGAGATGCCGAGGTTCCTATTGTATTGGCCTATATCGATTATAAGGATAAGGAGGTGGGCATAAAGAAAGTTTTTATGCCGACGGGAGATGTGGAAAAAGACATGCGCATGATAAAGTCTTATTATAAAAGTTTTCACGCACGACGACCCGAAAATTTTGTTACCGGATTGTAGTATTCATATATAAGGGGCAGAATTCGTTTATTCTGCCCTTTTTTAGTTTCAGTAGTATGGGTGATGTTTTGAGAGTTTCGTTGATACAGACCGATGTTGTTTGGGAGGATAAAAGAGCTAATTTAAACAAGTATGCCGCAATCCTTTCCCATATAACGGGAGACTGCGATTTGGTGGTTTTTCCCGAGATGTTTACGACCGGTTTTTCCATGCGTGCGGAAGATTTGGCAGAGTGTATCGATGGAGAAACTATTACCGAGGTAAAGAAATGGTCTCGAAATTATAATGTGGCGATAGCCGGTAGTTTTATTGCTCGGGCTGGTAATGTTTGTTTTAATAGGGGATTTTTTATCGAGCCCGATGGATCGGAACACTATTATGATAAGAGACATTTATTCCGAATGGGAGAAGAAGGTCGTCATTTTGTCTCAGGGTCGGAAAAGCTTATAGTAAATTATAGAGGCTGGAATATTTGTTTGCTCGTTTGTTATGATTTGCGTTTTCCCGTTTGGTGTAGAAATGTAGGGAATGAATATGATTTGCTGTTATTTGTGGCAAATTGGCCTCAATCCCGTTCGTATGCTTGGAGAAATTTGTTAATAGCCCGGGCTATCGAAAATGCGGCTTATGTTTGTGGCGTGAACAGAATCGGGCAAGATGAAACATCGATGGTTTATAGAGGAGATACGATGGCAATAGGGGTTAAAGGCGAAGTTATCGCAGAATCAGAACCGTTTGTGCCACAAGTTGTAAATGTAGAATTGGATTTATCTAAATTAAAGTCTTTTCGGGAAAAGTTCCCGGTTTGGAAAGATGCCGATGAATTTGTGTTGAAAAAATAATGAATTATTTTTTTAATACAAAAAAAGAAAGGCAGAGACTCTCCCGAGCCACTGCCAGAATTATCGTGTGTAATTTATGAAAGCTGAATAGAGGTTTTACTCCTTTTTATGTCGTTGTTTACATTCCCAAATAGTACCTTTGTTTTCTGCATTTTCAAAAAACTTTTTTACGGCTTCTCGTTTGGGCGGAGGCATCAGTCCTCCGAATTTTAAACAAATGTTACCTTCTTGGTCGTAAACGACGGTCGTGTTTTTGTCGAACGCTCCGGGAGTAGTCGCAAAAACGGCGTAGTAGTTTTTCCCGTCTTTTTCATAAAGAGTTATTTGGCATTCTCTTTTCTCGAATTCTTTTTTCCGTTTTTTCAGCCACGATATTTCATCGACCGGATTGTTGTGTTTTGGGGTTCTTTCCACAATATATTTATTACCGGTACAGGAAAATAGTAATAGCCCACAAAAGACAAGAATGAGGTATCGAGAGTTTTTCATAATGGTTTTTATGCCTTATAACGTATCCACTTTATCATTTCTTTGTAGCTGGGCTTTTTGCCATACATGAGTATTCCCACCCGGTATATTCTTCCGGCTACCCACGCCAGTCCAATGGCAGAACCGTAGAGAATAATCATCGATACTATCAACTCCCATGTAGATACCCCAAAGGGGATTCTTACCATCATTACGATGGGGGAGGTAAACGGTATCATCGAACACCACATGGCTAACGGTCCGTCGGGATTCTCGGCACTGAATATGCCTGCATATAGGGCGAAGATGATAATAAAGGTAATGGGAACCATAAATTGTTGCGTATCCGACTCATTGTCGACTGCCGATCCTATGGCTGCGAATAAGGAAGCATACAGAATATAACCTCCGATAAAGAATAATACGAAACATATGAGCAACTGGGTGAGATTGATACTTCCCAGCATGTTTTGGATTTCTTGCATGGCTCCCATTTTTCCTGCGAGTTGAGCTGCATCTACACCGTTCATGCTCCCTGCGACGGCGGTCATGTTTTCGATATTGGCCGTATCCATACCACCGCTAAAAGAGAAAATCGCTCCCGCAGACAAAAATATCCCGATGATAAAAAGAATCCAAATGCCCAGTTGGGTGAGGCCTACCAGTCCGATACTGGTGATTTTGCCGATCATCAGCTCGAAAGGTTTTACCGATGAAACCATTACTTCCACAATTCGGTTGGTTTTTTCCTGCATGACACTCGACATGACTTGGCCTCCGTAGAGCATGAGAAACATATATATAATCAATGTCATGGCCATACCGATAACCATGACCATTTCTGATGAGGTTTGTGTTTCGGCGCCGTCTTCTTCCAAGCGTATAGTGTCGACATGTAGGTTTATGTCGGAATCGTCTATGATTTGTTTGATATTAGGAATATTATATGACAATAATTTTTCGTTTTTCAAAAACTCTTCCATTTGCGACGTGATCATCGACTCGCAGCTGTTCGTTATTTGTTTTTGAGAGTAGATGGTCATACCTTTGGGATTGTTCAATAGATTATCTTTGATGATGACATAAGCATAGGGTTGGGATTCTTCGGCCCGCATTTCCGCCGGGTTGAGTATTCCCTGCGTATAGGTGAACTGGTATTCTTCGGAGTTTTCGTAAATATTCTTGTAAAGACCGGTTTGGTCTATAATGGCTATTTGTCTGACTTCATCGCTCGATAGTTGTGCGAGCCAAATAGGTGCGAATATCAAGGCGACCATGACAATCGGTGAGAGTATCGTCATTAAGATGAACGATTTTTTTTGGACGCGAGTCAGATATTCGCGTTCTATAATAAGAGATATTTTACTCATAATATACAGATTTACTTGATGTTTGTATTTTCTTTGAGAGCCGATTCTCCCACGGTTTCAATAAAAATTTCGTTCATGGTGGGCAGAATCTCTTCAAATCCCGATAACTGGCATTGTTGCGTGAGCAGGGAGATGAGTTCGTTGTTGCTCATTTGGGCATTTCGTTTGCGCAGTGTATATGTAAAATTGGCGTATCGTTCTTTTGTCTCCAATATTTCATATAGATCGTTGCTTTGCAGATTCCCTTGTTGTACTTCGATTTTGAAGAGATGTTTTTTATGCTGTTCGCGAATATTGTTTATTTCGCCTTGTAAGACGACATGCGAACGATTGATGAGGCTGATCTCGTCGCAGAGCTCTTCGACAGATCCCATATTGTGGGTAGAGAATATGATCGTGGCTCCTTTGTCTCTCATTTCGAGAATTTCTTGTTTCAGCAGATTGGCATTGACAGGGTCGAAACCACTGAACGGCTCGTCAAAAATCAGTAGTTTGGGGTTATGCATAACGGTAGTGATAAATTGTATCTTCTGTTGCATACCTTTTGAGAGCTCTTCTATTTTTTTCTTTTCCCAACCTTTTATGTCGAATTTGTTCAGCCAATATTTCATGCCTTCTTTGGCATCGTTTTTCGATAATCCTTTCAATTGAGCCAAGTATAAAATTTGTTCTCCTACCTTCATCTTTTTGTAGAGTCCACGTTCTTCGGGTAGGTAACCGATGTGTTCCACATCTGAGGGGTGTAAAGGACGCCCTTTTATTAAAACTTCGCCTTCGTCGGGTGCTGTAATTTGGTTGATAATGCGGATTAACGTTGTTTTCCCGGCTCCATTGGGGCCTAATAAGCCGTAAATGCCGTTTTCGGGAACATGTACGGTAACATTGTCGAGAGCCCGATGAGAAGCATATTGTTTAACAATGTGGTTGGCTTCGAGATAATACATAGCTTTAATTTGAATAATAGGTGTGTTATTGACGGAACAAAGGAATATATAAAATTTTAATTATACAATAAAAATGATAAAATTTTATTGTTTCTCGATAAATAAATATTGAATTGTATATATTATTTAGGCGAAATAATGCGATCTCCTATTTGTTTGGCCAAAGTGGTTCTCAATTGATTTAATTCGACATTCTGTTCCATTAGTTCGATTATCTTTTCATTATCTTTATTTTGTGTGGCTTCTTTTATTTTTTTCTGTATTTGTTTGATAGTCTGTTCGAGAATAGCATTTTTTAATTCATAAATAGCTCGCGGAATGAGTTCCCACAGCCTGTCGGATTCGGTCTCTACTTTTTGATATTTGGTGTGTACTTTACTCAATTGGTATTTATCGCTGACTAAATCTACGGCTAATAAACTTATTTGAGTGTCGGGGTAGGTCGTAAAATAACGTTCGAGAAAATTGCTTTCGAAGGTTTGTAACTCTTCTTCCATTTGCCGGGTTATATTTTCTCGCGCTTCGGCTTCTTTTCTTTGTTTGTCGGTAATATCGCCGTTTTCTAAGCGAATTTGTTCGATTATCTCATTTATTTGGTCTTGGGCTTTCGGCAATAGCTCTTGTCGCAAAGAAGAGACTTGCTGCACAACGTGTTCGCGCTGTTGGGAAGCCAGTTCTAGAATATGTTTATAGAGAGGGTTGTTGAATACGATATTATCGATCGCGAGTTCTTCGACAATATACTCCCATACTTTTTGCCAAGTACCTGTGGCCGTTTCGAATAAGTCACGGTAACCATATCGTACGACGTAACGGATTAATTCCCGTTCATATTTGTCTAAGGGTGATCTGTTTCCTCTTTTTGACGATAAAGGGGTAGGGAGGGGGATATTTTTATCTGTTTCCGGTATTTCTGATGGAGCAGGTGTTGCAACCTCTGCGTCGGAGACTTGATTTACAGATATGTTATTTCCAAAAGAGTCCTGAATGACAGACGGTCTTACCGTCTGCGATTGGGGAGATTGGTATCGGTCTCGGGTAGATTGCTGTTCTGCCCGTTGTTGTCGCATTTTGTTCAATTCGAACAAAAGGACATGTTCGTCGATTTGTAATAACCGACTGCATTCTTGCACGTAAACCGATCTTACGATGGTATCGGGTATGAGCGAAATGCTTTGTACGATATTCGAGATGATACCCGCCCGTTTTATAGGGTCTTCTCCGGCATCTTCCAATAACAATTGGGTTTTGAATCGGATAAAGTCCGTTTCATGTGATTTTATATATTGGGTAAATGATTCGGCGCTTTGGCTTTTGGAGAAAGAGTCGGGGTCTTCGCCATCGGGAAGTAAGACGACCTTGATGTTAAGTCCCTCTTGAAGTATCAGGTCTATACCTCGCAGTGACGCTTTTATGCCCGGAGCATCACCGTCGTATAGAACTGTGATGTTTTCGGTAAATCGATGTATCAATCGTATTTGTCCGGGTGTCAATGCGGTTCCTGAGGAGGCTACGACATTTTCAATGCCGGATTGATGCATGGATAATACGTCGGTATACCCTTCTACCAGATAACAGCATTTCTCTTTTTCGATAGCTCGTTTGGCTTGGAAAATACCATATAGTTCATTGCTCTTGTGATAAATGTCCGATTCGGGAGAATTGAAATATTTACTGATTTTTACACCCGATTTGAGTATTCGGCCTCCGAATGCGACGACTTTCCCCGACACACTGTATACCGGAAACATCACTCTTCCGGCAAACAGGTCGTAAATACGGTTGTTTTGACCTTCACGGCAAAGCCCTGTTTTTAATAAATAATCGGTTTTGTAACCTTGTTTATTAGCTTCTTGTGCAAGTGCATCTCGCTTTTCAGGAGAGTAGCCCAATCCGAATTTTCGAATAATATCTTCATTGAAGCCTCTTTCTCTGAAATAGGCTAGCCCCACGGTGCGCCCCTCTTCGGTTTCTAATAGCGATTTGCTGAAAAAATTTTGAGCGAAGGCGTTGATGATAAACATGCTTTCGCGGTCGCTTCTTTTCTGTTTTTCCTCATCGGTCAACTCTTTCTCATGAATTTCGATATTGTATTTTTTCGCTAAATATTTCAGCGCTTCGTAATACGATAGTTGC
>OHQO01000664.1_pt1 | contig 15765 bp, 15 predicted proteins | sample 1578051 | NCBI WGS metagenome assembly OHQO01 (sample SAMEA3879592, study PRJEB24766) | human gut metagenome | biome: human-associated habitat; feature: feces | place: USA | collected 1985/1987 | reverse complement strand
AAAAAGATAGTTTCCGCTTTAAACGATTATATCGTAATCGGTAATAAATTTTCGCAAAAAGAATGTCTGTTTGAAAGTTGGTCGGATAAGAAAAGCTATGATTGCTATAACAATCTCAGAAGTTATATAAAAAAGAATAAAAGCTACGCACTCAAATGTTCCGAAGATGATTTGATTATAGACTGTATCGTAGAAAATAACTTCAGGTATCTCGCTTGTATAGATTTGTATCTTCCGCACAGTAAGGTCATTTTGCAACCGACCTGCCATTCCGAACTTTTTATATACGCAGAGGACTACAATAAAATTCTGCCTGTATTGAAAGAAGTTACAGATAACTCAGAACTTGTGTTGTCAAAAAATGCCTTTGATTGGAAATGAGGGAGAAGTATGAAAAAATCATTTGAATATATTATTAAGATTTCCGAAACTGATTTTTACGATAAACTCAAAAAGCATACTGCTTTTAATTACAGTTCTTCTTCATACGATAATGGATATGAATTTTACTGTGATAACCCTAAAAATATTACTGATTTAAAAGTTACATCTACATCACTACTTTCCCGTGAGGGCATATTAGCTCCATTAATAAAAATTCAAACAAAACAGCTTGACGAAAACCTTAAAGTAAATTTGACTTTGCAATCAAACAAAATATATTACTTTTTGGCTGTTTTATTTTCTTTGGCGGGAGTATTATTTGGTTTGATTACATACTTTAGTCTAGCAAATTTGTGCCTTGCAATAATCATTTCAATTGTCTTTATTTTGATTATAAATTTGGTTTTCTTTATAATTGCAAAAAGTAAAATCACTGATGCAAAAGAACGCTTTGAAAGCGTTTTTATAAGCAGCTGAAACATTAATTTTTTCAGAGGAGGATTACTTATGAAAAAGAAATGTACTCTCGTTTTAATATCCGTATTGACAGTTGCCTGCGTTGTATCTGCATATTTGCTTTTCTTTTATAATCCTTCATTTAATATGGTTTACGATTCCGACACGGATTCATATTTTAACAACAGTTACCTGTCCTATAATGACGGAACGCTTGCAGCGGCAGATTACAGAAAAACTAAGGTTACGGCTTATGATTCAAAAAACAATTCAACCGTAAATTTGCCTTCAAACGGTTGTCTGATTAACGATAATTTATTCTATATTAACGGCAGTAAGCTCTGCTGTCTTGATACAACAACAAACACACGAAAAATCTTAGACACCGATTGCCGAAGTTTTGTTTGTAACAATGAAGTTATTGCTTACACAAAGAATGATTCCGTAATATTGAAAGACTCTGATACTCTTGAAAATATAGGAGATATTAAGTTTGACAATCAGATTTATTATATAAATATTTCAGATGGCAATCTCTATATTGCGGAGCGTATTTTTGAGGATAAAACAGATGAATACGGTTACAGCTTCAAAGTAGGAAAGCAGTATATTTTTAAAAAATATGACCTAAAATCCTGCAAATTGCTCAAAAGTAAAAATGCAAATTATGTAAACGGAATTCGCTATGTAACGGTATGCCAAGATACTTTCTATTTCTTTTGCGATGAAACTCAAACCGTAAACAATGTATGTCTTGATAAAGATGTAAATTATCCGACAATTCAGCATCCCGATGTTAAATTTATTACATCCAATAACGATTGTGTTTACTACATATCCGAGAAAACAGAATCGGCGATAATACTCAAAACGGTTGAAAGCCCTTATAACGGTATATGGAAACTCGAAGTCGGCTCTAATAAACCTGTTAAAATTGCTGACAAATGCGACTGTGACGAACTGCTTGCAACAAAGAATTTCTTGTATTGTTACACAATTAACTACATTTTGCCTCGAGGAGTGGCTGATTTATGGGTGAAAGGTTACTTAATTGATCAGCTTGCAATAAGCTGATTTGTTATCATAAACCGAATTGGTATATAGTGAACTGAAAATAATCATTAAGAAGGTGATATTATGAAAAAAGATGTTAAATTATACAATATGATTTTGCCGCCGTTTATGCTGTTCTTCTTTGTTCCTACTCTTTGGATTGTATCAGCCTTAGGGAATTTCATAATAGATTCAATAGTTCTCTTAATAATTTCAATTTTTATTTACAAGAAATTCACTTGGCAATTGTATAAGAAATCAATAATTCCCGTATTTCTGTATGGATTTCTTTCTGATTTTTTAGGTGTGCTGTATCTAATGGCAATATCTATTGGATCAGGGGCAGAATATTACGAGGGCAACGATATCGGAAAACAAATTCTTTCGGGAATATATCTTGCAACCAACCATTCCTGTTATGACAGCATCTACGGAGTTTTGTTTATTGTCAGCGGTATTCTGTTTAGCAGTATTTTTATTTTTGCTTTTAATTATCGTGTGTCATTTAACAATAAAGGACTTTCTAAAAAGCAGAAAATAATTGCATCTCTTACAATGGCAATAATAACCGCACCTTACACATTTTTGTTGCCTAAAGAGCTTTTTTATCCGTAATAAAAATATATCTCGGTTTGGTACGGCAATTGCAGTAATTACAGGAAAATATCTTTTTCCTATACTAATCAGAGCATTGACTTAGTATATTCAAAAAACGAACCCCTGAACATTGATTCTGATGAAGGATTATGTAAATCAATCGCAACAAATTGGTATGTTGTAGAATATTGACTGTGAGGCATATATTATGAAAAAATATTCGGCTAATTAAAAAACAAAAAGACCGACTTCAAAATCAAATTTGAAATCGGTCTGTAAATTTTAAAAAAAATCCGAACGGAATTTATACTATTCGATTACATCTTCGGCTATAACAGCTTCCTGTCTTTTTGTAATCTGATGGTCTTCATGCAAAACAATGCAGTATGTAACAGTTGATATGAGTGCAAGAATAAGTACAGCCGCAATAAGTCTTTTGATGTATTTGCTTGCCCTTATTTTTTTGACAACATAGGGAATCCCCGTTGCTGAAAAATATTGCGAAACAACATCAATCGGACTTCCGTAATTGTTGTACAATTCTTCCTTAGAGGTTATACCCTCTTGCTCACAAAAATCCGCAATATCATTGCTCAGATTCTTGATATACTCCCGTTCCTGCTTGCTTTTAACAGGGAAAACCGTTTTTATTTCCCTAATATATTCCTTGCAAACTTTATTGTTCATTGCCCTTGTCCTCTTTTAAAATATTTAAAATACTCTCTACACCGCTGTAAGCATTATGAAAACTCTCCAAAAGGTTTTCATAATATGCCCGACCTTCGTCCTCGATATGATAATAAATTCGTGTGCGCTTTTTGCCGACAAGCTTTGAATATTCGCTGATTTTTCCTTCGTTAACAAGCTTGTAGGTGACTGCGTAAACGGTGTTCTGAGATATGGACAGGCATCCGTTTGATTTTTCTTTTATGAATTTTACAATTTCATACACATAACTGTCATGCTCACACAAAATGGCAAGAATCAGTATGTCCGTAATTCCGCTGAAAAAATAATTTTGTTTTCCCATAGATACCTCCCGATATACATTATACACACTTAATCACTAAAAATCAATCTAATACATTCAATAAGAATTTAATATGAGCAGTTATTACAGCAAAGCCTTTTGTTGCCGACATTGTGATTTTTTCGTCAATAGTATTCGGAAGAACGAATTGCAAAAGTTGAAAAATACATAAAAATTCAGCTTTACAGCTATGTAAAATTTTTATACAGATATAATGATGAAATAAAAAATATCGGAATAAGAATAAACCTCCTGCACAGAGTAAAATCCGTTGCAGGAGGTTTTGTTGTACGAAAAATTATATTGGTTTAATTATTGGCATATCTGTTGGAATCTATATGTAAAATTTACATAACCTGAAAATATGCATTATTGATACTTTGTCGTGACAGGGCACACATCAGTCCTTGCTGTTTGCAATTGCCTGATCAATCAACTTTTGCAGCTTTTCAGACTGCTTTTCGGAGGTTATTGCACCGACAATCGGCTCTCCCACAATATTACCGTTTTTATCGACAACATAAGTTGTGGGGTAGGAGTACAATCCGGATGTGAATTCTCCGGCTTTACTTTTTGAATCAAACCAAATGTTTTTGTAGGTCACACCCTTTTTTGCCAGAATATTCTTTGCGTCAGAGATAGCCGTTTTGTCACCGTCAAGTGTAAATGAATTGATTCCGACTACTGCTCCGCCTTTTTTTGCAAGCTGTTTATTCAGAGCTTCCAGGTCGGCAAGTTCTTCCACGCAGGGATTGCAGGTGGTAAACCAGAAGTTTACTACAGTAACGGTATTTTTTGCAAAAAGCGTACTGCTCTTAACTTCGTTTCCGTCAAGATCCTTGCCGTCAAATGTCGGGAATTTCTTCAGATCATCCTTTTCGATGGGCTTACCGTTTTCCGCCGGAACGCTCATATCTCCATCAGACGGTTTTTCTCCGCATCCGGGAAATTTTTGTTCCAAAAGCGTCAGCTTTCCTTCAATTTCCTTAATCTCTTCGGCGCCTTCATTAAGCAGCTTCAACTCATCTGCACTGAACTGATCCTTGATACCGTCAATCGTTTTCAGAAGAAAATCGCCGTAGTTTTTGCCGTCCTCATTCATCGCCATACCCTTATCGGCTGAAATAAATACCTTTTCCCAAAGTTTGCTGTTTTCGGAAAGAATAGCATTTTCCTGTGCCATCAGTTTTTGATGCAGGTCGGCGGCCTCGTCTTTTGTTTTCGGATTCACAGCTGTCAGCATAGCCGTTTCGCTTTTCTTATTTGCAGTAGTATTCGTCGTATTGCCTTTGGCTGTGCCACAGGCGGCAAAGCTTAACAACATCATCAGGGCAGTCAGTAAGCTTAAAATTTTAGTCGTTTTCATAGTGTTTACTCCTTTTCTGTTTCAATTTCTGTTTCAATTTTTTGTTTTGCTGTTTCCGCTTTTTTAGCGGGACAATCATTTTCTTTTCCTTTGCCAAAGCCGTAGCAAAAGCTGACCGCCTCGACAGGACAGGCACGGATACACTTACCGCAGCGTATGCATTCGGTATGGTTGGGAGTTTTGGTTACATCTACATCCATCTTGCATACTTTGGCACACTTTCCGCAGGAAATGCATTTGTGTTTGTCTACTTTCATTCCGAAAAGCGACACCTTGTTAAGCAATGCATAAAATGCACCGAGAGGACACAGCCACTTGCAGAACGGTCTGTAGAAAAGTACACTCAGTACGATTACCGTAATTAATATGCCCAGCTTCCACGAAAAGAGCGTACCCAGTGCGGCGCGGATTCCCGAATCGACGGCGGCAAGAGGGATTGCCCCCTCAAGTACTCCTTGAGGACAAAGATACTTACAGAAAAAAGGATCTCCCATACCCACATCGTTTGTAATGAGCATTGGCAGCAAACCTACAGCAAAAAGCAAGACTGCATATTTTATGTATGTCAGCGGCTTCAGCTTTTTAGTGGAAAGCTTTTTTGTCGGTATCTTATGTAACAGTTCCTGAAGCCATCCGAACGGACACAAAAAACCGCAGATAAAACGCCCGAGCAGAACTCCTATCAATATGAGGAATCCTGTGATATAATATGAAAAACTGAATTTTGACGAACCCACCACAGCCTGAAACGAGCCGATTGGGCAGGCGCCCGATGCCGCAGGGCAGGAATAGCAATTAAGTCCCGGAACGCAAACAGCCTTTCCTTTGCCTTGATAAATTCTGCCCTTCAATAAATTCGGCAGATGAATATTACTCAGCAAAGTTGCTCCTGCTTGAATAAGCCATCGAAAACGTGAGAGAAACTGCGATACACCGCCTCTTTTTTTCTTCGGTTCTTTGTTATCCAATTCCCACACACTCCAAACACAGCCGGATTGCCTTGCTTAACACGGTTTCTGCCTCTCCACGCAGAGCTCCGTAACACAGCATCATAATTCCGCAGATAATCAGCACAATCTGAAATACGGCTTTTTTCTTTCGAGTCAATTCGGTCACTCCTTTCTTTTGTGCTCCCATTGTAGCACAGAGGATGTAAAATCCCTGTTAAGAACGAAAACTTAACAAAAACTTTATGTCTGAGCGATATAATGATATAATTAAATTATCAAAGAAATATGAAAACACAACAAGGAGAGTTCCTATGCGTATTTTAGTAATTGAAGACGAGCGTGCGCTGTGCGAGACAATTGTTCGCAGCCTTAAAAGATTGGCATACAGCGTTGATTTTTGTTATGACGGAAACAAAGCAAATGAGTTGCTCGGAATAGAAAAGTACGATCTTGTTTTACTTGATCTGAATTTACCCGGTGCAGACGGGATGACGGTACTGCGAACTCTGCGACAAACCGACAGAGATACCGGAGTGTTAATTCTTTCGGCACGCTGTGAGGTTGCCGACAAGGTGGAGGGGCTGGATGCCGGAGCAAACGATTACCTGACAAAGCCTTTTCATTTGGAGGAGCTTGAGGCAAGAATACGCAGTCTGACTCGCCGGCGGTTTACACAAAACAATGTTGTTTTGAACTGTGGAAAGGTTGCTTTTGACACCAAAGCCCGTGTTGCCGTTGCTGACGGTCAGGAGCTGTCACTTACCCGAAAAGAAATCGGAATACTTGAATATTTGCTTCTTAATCAAGGTCGCCCCGTCAGTCAGGAAGAACTGCTCGACCATGTTTGGGATAACAGTGTTGACAATTTCAGCAATTCAATAAGAGTACATATATCTGCATTACGAAAGAAACTGCGTGCGGCACTCGGCTATGACCCGATTCGCAATCGCATTGGTGAAGGATATGTTATGGAGGAAGAAAAAGTATGAAAAAGCTATCCTTGCAATGGCGCATAACTCTGATGACAGCACTTCTTATCGGAGCCACATGCATTTTTATGAATGTTCTTATCGGCTATTCAGGCAGCCATTATATGGATTCCATAGGTTCTTATGTTACAGGTTACGGAGATACGGACAAAGGAGAACCTGACTTTTTCGATCCCGAACACGAAAAGCTTGATCGTGAATTGACTATCGTAATCAATGGAGCACAGGAATCCTTTATCGCTACCAATTGGTATATTACGGCGGCGGCAACATTGTTAGGCGGTGTGCTTGCGTATTTTTTAAGCGGGCATGCGCTGAAGCCTCTGCGTACTTTTACCACTCGGGTTGAAAAGGTTCAACCTAACAATTTGACGGATATGAAGATAACCGAAGAAGTTCCGCCTGAACTGAGACAGTTTGTCAAGTCGTTCAATCGGATGCTTGACCGTCTTGATGATGGATTTACCGCTCAACGACAGTTCACGGGAAACGCCGCACACGAGTTGCGCACGCCGCTTTCGCTTATGCAGGCACAGCTTGAACTTTTTTCGGCAGAGCATACCGAGGTATCGCCTGAAACGGCAGAGTTTCTCCGATTGTTGCGTGAGCAGACCGAACGAATGACACAAATGACAAAAACCCTGTTGGAAATGAGCGAGCTTCGCACAGTATTGTGTGCCGACCGCATAGAGATAGGTCCTATGGTAGAAGAGATTTTCACTGACCTTGCGCCCCTTGCAGAGAAAAACAATGTTACACTTGAAAGCACGGGCGATGCTGTTATGACAGGCAGTGACACGCTGATTTACCGTTTGTTATACAATCTGACCGAAAACGCTATACGCTACAACCGTTTTGACGGTACAGTGAATATTACTGTAATGCACAAAGACAATCAGCTTGTTATTACGGTTGCGGATACCGGCTACGGCATCCCCGAACAATACAGAGAAAGTATTTTTCAGCCCTTCTTTCGTGTGGATAAATCCCGAAGCAGAGAATACGGCGGAGTTGGATTGGGACTTTCTTTGGTGTGGGAAATCGTTGCACTGCACAATGGTAAAGTTCGTGTGGAAGAGAGTTCGGAAAAGGGTACTGCTATAGCAGTAAAGTTTCCGACAGATGTGATAAAAATTTAATATTTTGCGATTTTTTCTTAATTAATTGTTGAAATTACCGTAGCTCTGTGCTATACTATAATTAATTAATCGATTAGTTATCAAAAGGAAGCGAACTTTATGAGAACAACAGAGGAACAGCACAACGAGCGTAAGAGGGAAATAATGGAAAAATGCTTTGAATGCTATGCTGAAAATGGATTGACCGGTACGGGCATCAAGGCTTTGGCGGCAGCGTGTGGCTGTACAACGGGAAATCTGTATTCCTATTTCAACAGTGTTGATGAACTGATTATTGAATCAACTGCATACTGTATGGAAAAGGTCGAGGATGATTTTATGGAAAAAGCTCCCACCGACCCGAAGGATGTTGTTCGATTTGTGAAAGAGGTTCCGTATTGGACCGCAAAGAAGCACGGCAAGAAATATCGGCTGATGTATCAGGTCTATACCCATCCGAAATATATTGAGCACGGCAAGAAATTCTTTGAGGGGGTAAATGAGCGCTATACCGAGTATGCAAAGCGACTTGAGCCGAAAATCGGCATTCCGTACACGGTGATTACACCGCTCATTTTTATATTTGTCCGTGCCTGTGTACACTATGCTATGTTTGAGGATGAATATTATTTAAAAACCCAAATGGAGGTCTTAAAACAGGGTGTTGCCCTGTTTGCTGATAAATACCGTTCACAATATTTGAGAGGAGGCAATGATAAATGAAAAAACGAATATACTGTATTACTACCGCACTCTGTCTTGTGCTTTGCATCGTACTTTGCATTGCATTTGCTGCCGTATGCAGCAAGGCGGAAAATAGCAAAACCCTGTTGCCGGAGGTGCGAAACAACGGCACAGCAATCCAATGGAGAGATACCGCCGAAGAGGAATGGCACGATCTTGTAGCTCTTGACACGCTCAGAGGTGCTGTCGGAGAAAACGGCAAGGACGGAAAGAATGGTCTTGACGGCAAAGACGGTACTGACGGAAAAAACGGTACTAATGGAAAGAACGGTATTGACGGTAAAAACGGCGTTGACGGCAAAGACGGTACTGACGGCAAAGACGGTATTGACGGCAAAGACGGTATTGACGGCAAAAACATAGAGGTACAAAGAACAACAGAATATATACAGTGGCGCTATGAGGGAGAAGGCTGGCAAAACCTTGTTGCCATTTCCGATATAAAAGGACCCACAGGGCAGAACGGTAAAGACGGAGCAAACGGAAAAACACCGGAGTTCCGTGTAAATGAAAACAATCTTCAATGGCGTTATGTCAGCGATGAAATATGGCTAAATCTTTACGATCTTTCAAATTTGAAAGGTCTTGACGGAAAAGACGGAATCGACGGAAAGAACGGTGTCGATGGTATTGACGGCAAAAACGGTGATACGCCGTTCATCGGTGAAAACGGCAACTGGTGGCTCGGAGTGACCGACATTGGCGTGAAAGCCGCAGGTGTTGACGGTGAAAAAGGTGACAAGGGAGATAAAGGAGATGCCGGACAGAACGGTAAGGACGGAGCAAACGGAAAAACACCTGAGTTCCGTGTAAATGAAAATAACCTACAGTGGCGTTATGTCGGCGATGAAATATGGCTTAACCTTTACGATCTTTCAATTTTGAAAGGTCTTGACGGCACAGACGGCAAAGACGGTGTTGACGGCAAAGACGGTGTTGACGGTAAGGACGGAACAAACGGACAAAACGGCACTGACGGCAAAGACGGCAACACCCCGTTCATCGGTGAAAACGGCAACTGGTGGATTGGAACGACCGATACGGGAGTGAAAGCCACAGGAGTTGACGGTGAAAAAGGAGACAAAGGAGACACCGGTGAAAAAGGCGAAAAGGGTGACAAAGGAGATAAAGGCGACAAGGGTGATGCAGGTCAGAACGGCAGCTGTTCGGGATATTTTTACGGAGAGGCAAACGCTCCGAGGACAGTACTGAATAACAGTCGTGTCTATATTTCTGTCTACGAAAAAATAAACAAGGGCGGCTTGATTTCATCCTACAGGAATAATATTACCCTCAAAAAAGGACATATTTACAATGTCTGCTTAAGCGGTTCTCTCGAAGTTGGTTCAAACGAATTTAACAACAGCGGCAATTACTCTATTCAGATGACAGACGGTTATGATGACGATCTGTGCAGGGAGCTTACACGAATAAAAAGGGACGGGGCAAAAATACCGTATACCAATGATCAACATTCCTTTAATTTCAACAGAATGTATGATGCGTCAAATAAAGACATTACATTGCAGTTGAGTTTTGAAAATTCGGCATACAATACTTATCTCGGTGGCTTTAGAGGTACTATTACAATAACTGCTCTTGATTAAATTTATATAACGGAGGTGGCGAAAAATGAAAAAACGAATACTTAGTATCCTGCTGACTTTATGCATGACGCTCTGCCTTACGCCGATAAGCGTATTCGCCGAGGAGGTTGGGGCAGGGGGCTCTGCTGCGATACAGCTTGGTGCAGATGCACTAAGTGTGTTAAGTAAAAATGTAAACACAGCGACCGCACCGACTGTGTATTTCGGGCAAAACCATGAAAATAATCCCGCTGCATGGCGAGTTATCGGCTATGACGGAAACGGTGTTACAAGCTCACAGGGGGATATTACCCTGCTTGCGGCAGGCGCTATGGGAGTTATACCATTTGTCGATACCATATTAAACAACGAATACGCACCGAGTAATTTGAAAACCGCGATAGATGCGCTTGCGGAAAAGCTGACGACAGAAGAAAATGCTGCCGTAAAGAAACGGGCGCTGACAAGCGGAAGTTACGACGGAGAGAATACCGACTGTGTAGCGGGAGGGCAGGTGGATAACGCTGTATTCTGGCCACTTTCCGCAAAAGAGGCTATTGCTGTAAACAACGATCTGCGTGCCTTGAATCCTGCACATCCGAATTGGGTGGATAGCGGTTGGTGGCTGCGCTCCCCCGGCTCCGATAAATATCGTCTCGCCGTCGTGCGTAGTGAGGGTTCTGTCCAATACTCTGGGTTCTCTGTCCTCATTTTCAATAATCATCGGACTGTTCGTCCCGCTTTTAACTTAAATCTGAACTCTGTCCTCTTCACATCTGCCGCCGTAGGCGGAAAGCCGGACGGAGGCTTGACCACGATTTCCGAATACAGCGGAAACGAGTGGAAGCTGACGCTGAAGGACAGCAGCCGAAGCAACTTTGCTGTTACCTCTGCGGCGGTTACCGCCTACACCAATGGCAGCACCGTAGAGATATCCTACACAGGCGCGAAAACCGGTGCAAACGAATATATTTCCGCTTTGCTCGTTGATGATAACGGCAACCCGACCTATTACGGCCGCAGCAACGCCCCCCTCACTGAAACAGACGGCACGGCACAGCTTAGCGTTCCTGCCGGTTTTGCCGAGGGCAACTATATGTTGAAGGTCTTCAACGAACAGTATAACGACAATTATAAAACCGACTATGCAAGCGATTTCACAGACATTTCTCTGACGGTGAAAAAGAGAGTTGACGAGCAGTTCACCCTCGCTCCCGGCGGCACCTATTACTTTGACCTTTCGGCGATGAATATTCCAGGCACAGCAAACAGCGGAAACTCATATGGTGCGGCTTCTTTGCCGGATACGTCGCTGCACTATGTTCCCTTTACCTATGCGGGAACAATAGAAGCCTACAAGCTCACGTCTGCGATGGCGACCACCGAGGAATATGCAGAGCAGAACAAATATCCCCACAGCCTGTTTATAGCGGACTATGTCGTAACGAATGATGTAAGCTGGGATACCCTGAATACCGCAGATCTGATTTTCGGCAAGAACTACGCCGGCGGCGGCGTGGGCTATACACTGCGTGCGCCGTCCGTGGGAAGTAGTTATACAGGCTCAGATGATTCAGAACGCGGCACGCCCAAAAGCAACGAATGGGATAAGATACTGGATAAGGACGACGGATATATCAAAAACTGGGGGAAGATGCTTTCGTGTGGACAAGATACTACTATAAAAATTTCGGCGTCGTTCCGTGCGGTTCGCGGGTGGAACCGTTCAGCCCGTTTCTGGACCAGCTACAATACTTCTTACTCGACCTTCGGTTTCCGCCCCGTCCTTGAAGTCATGAACCCTAGCACGCATGGCTCTGACGGACTGAAAGCCGTTACTCTTGACCTGAATGGCGGCAAGCTGGGCGGTAGCTCCGATGCTATTCAGATCATCGTGAAAAACGGCAGCACATTTACCGCTCCCATGTCCGGCGGTTTGACTCGCCCGGACGGAGATACGGGTAGTTACTTTATGTGGCTTGGCAGCGACGGCAAGCTCTACGCGCCCGGTGCCAGTGTTCCGGCGGACGTTACCAAGCTCACGGCTCAGTGGCGTGATATTGCAGTGCCTACAGGCGAAATCAAGATTGCTGAAAACGGCTGGAAGTCTTTCTTCAACACCATCACCTTCGATTTGTTCTTTAAGGATACGCAGATGGTAACCGTTACCGCTGCGGACAACAGCGGCGAAGCGGTTAAGATCGAATACCTGCTGAGCGAAAAGGCGCTTGCCGAATCGGAACTTGCGGGAATGACCTTCACGGCATATTCCGCACCGTTCAGTATCAATCCCGATAACAAGTATGTTATTTATGCAAAACTGACCGATACCAGCGGAAACGTTGCCTACATTAACACAAACGGCATCGTGCTGGACGCAACCGTGCCCGGTATCTCCGGCATTGCGGACGGCAAGACCTATTGTGCGGCGCAGATAGTTACCGTTGACGAAAAATATATCGGCACAGTGAAGGTGAACGGCACGGAAGTCAGCCTTGATGAAAACAGTCAATTTGCTCTTTCTCCCGCAAGCGGAGAGCAAACGATTGTTGTGACCGATAAGGCAGGAAATGAAACAAGGGTTACCGTGACCGTGAACGACGGACATACCTACGAGTGGCAGAGCGAAAACGGACAGTATTGGCAGAAGTGCAAATTCTGCAATCACGAAACTGCGAAAAAGGATATTCCGACCAGTAACATCAGCGGTGCCGACAAGGTTTGCAGAACGCAGGATTACAAATTCAGCTTTACTTTGCCGGAAGGAGCGACGGATGCAGCCTATGGGTATGAGTTTATCGGACTTGGCGATGGTCCTCTTACCCCTACTTTTGAAGGCGGTATGTACTGCGGCGTTATAAAATCCGCCGTCTATCCGGCGGAAGAAACCGGCTTTAAGCTGATCGTGAGTGCAAAGACCGCTGACGGCTTTGAGTTCTCTGCCGAAAAGAAGGTTACCATTCAAAACGAGCATACCGGCGGCACGGCTACCTGCAAGGATAAGGCAAAGTGCGAGGTCTGCGGCGAGAGCTACGGAAAGCTTGACCCGAACAACCACGCCAACCTCAAGCATATAGATGCAAAGGCGGCAACAAAGACTTCTGAGGGCAATATCGAATACTGGTACTGCGACGGCTGCAACAAGTATTACAAGGACGCCAAAGCAACACAGGAAATCACCAAGGCTCAAACCGTAACGGCGAAGCTGCCGGACGACAGCAAATCCTCGCAGACGGGAGATAACTTCAATCTTGCCTTGTGGATTGCTCTGCTGTTTATCAGCGGCGGCGCTGTAACCGTAACAACCGTTTACGGCAGGAAGAAAAAGCGTTTGACAAAATAAAATTTAATATCTTTCCGAGCAAGGAAAAAGCGTCGTAGCAATACGGCGCTTTTTTGTTACCCGGAAGCGACAAACAGCGGCAAGCAGCAAACGGCAGCGAAAAGGAGAACAAGACAATGACAGACTATTTGATGAAGCATTGTTTACTTTCAGTAATGAATGTGCTAATATGGTTAGCGAAAACTAACTATGAAGCTTGCTAATTTGATCCGTAATTAGGATAGAAGGCAACGAATCGGAATTTGGCGAAAGGAAATGGCGATGAAAGCAGCAAGAATAGACATAGACAAAAGACTTTCGGCGGCGCTGCATGATTGGATTACGGTAGACGAATAAGTTCTTCCAAAGGAGGCAAAATGAATTACTTATTAGAAATCGTTATTTTTAATGTCATCATTTACACAATTTGCGGTATCAATATGGCAAAGAAAGGGAAGCTTGGCATGATACAGGAATACCCCAAGGCGATACAGAATCGATGCAGAGAGCTTGGATTGATTCAGGAAAGTTCCGGGAAACTTGCGAGGAAAGCAACGATAGGAAAACTGGGACTTTTTATCGGATACATATTTTTGCAGACGGCATTGGCGTACTATATCGGCGGTGCGCGCACGTTCTTTGAAGGATGGTTTCACGGATATATTATGTGGGTAGCTGAGATGTGGTTTGACGCATTGGTCGTGGATTGTCTGTGGTTTTGCCATAGTAAGAGGATGATAATTCCGGGAACTGAGGATTTGGTGGATGCTTACCATGATTATTGGCATCATATTAAATATGCAGTGATAGGAATGTTCAGCCAGGCGGTGATTGCTTTGCCGGTAGGACTTTTGGTGATGTGGCAATGATTATTCAGACAGGGATGAGAACAGATATTCCGGCATTTTATTCGGAATGGCTGATGAACAGAATACAGGAAGGCTTTGTGTTAGTGAGGAATCCCTATAATCCTACACAGGTAACAAAGTACAGTCTCTCGCCTGAGGTTGTGGATCTGATTGCATTTTGCACGAAGAATCCGGCGCCAATGCTTCCTTTTATGGAGCAATTAACACCGTATGGGCAGTACTGGTTTGTCACGATCACGCCATATGGACGAGACATTGAGCCAAATGTTCCGGATACGGGAACGGTAATGGATCACTTTAAAATATTATCGGATATCGTAGGCGTGGACAGCATCGGTTGGCGATATGATCCAATCCTGGTAGATGCCACGCATACGGTAGAATGGCATATATCTGAGTTTGAAAAAATGGCGGCGGTACTGCATGGGTATACCGAAACCTGTGTAATCAGCTTTATAGATATTTATAAAAAAGTGGAACGGAATTTCCCGGAAGCGAAAGCGGTAAGCCGTCGGGATAGAATTACAATCGGTAAGGCATTGATAGAGATTGCTACAAAATACGGAATGACGGTAAGACCTTGTGCTGAGGGTAATGATCTGGCCGCGTATGGTGCGGATTGCTCCGGATGTATGACGGTGGCTACTTTTGAAAAGGCACTTCATAACAGATTAGAGATTCCGAAGAGAAAGATCAATCAAAGGAACGGTGCCTGCGCCTGCGTGCTTGGCGTGGACATAGGCGCATATGATACATGTGGACATTTATGCAAATATTGTTATGCCAATGCAGATGTAAACTTAGTGAAAGAAAACAGGAAAAAACATAATCCCAAATCTCCGTTTCTGATCGGTGAAAGTATGTCGGGAGATGTTATACATGAAGCGGAGCAGAAGAACTGGATTGACAGACAGCTTCGGTTTGATTTTTTCTAATTAGAAGGTATCACAGAAATCAACAAATCGGAAGTTGTGGGGTGGTGAATATGAAAAAGAAAATTTTAAAAGCAGTTTTAGGTATTCTTATTTGTTGGGGGATTTTTGTTGCTATTGAGGGATTTCGTTTGATTGGAAGCACTGACCCAGGAAAATGTCCGCTTATAACACTTGGAAGCACACAAACTGCGGATGAAATTGCTGATTATGGAAGTTTAGGATTTTCACAAACATATCATCTGACAAACGGCGATGCATTTGTATATGGTGAATTTCGAGTTTTGGGAATCAGAATTGCAAGATGGGAGAGTTAAATTCCAGTTGATATTTCACATATTTTAGGAAATTTAATAACTGTTATATTTG
>OHQO01000660.1_pt1 | contig 15875 bp, 13 predicted proteins | sample 1578051 | NCBI WGS metagenome assembly OHQO01 (sample SAMEA3879592, study PRJEB24766) | human gut metagenome | biome: human-associated habitat; feature: feces | place: USA | collected 1985/1987 | reverse complement strand
GCTTTGCGTTCAAAGAGGAAAGCGCGGTGAGCATCGTGTTGCAGGCAGAGGTGTCCAGATGGTAAGCTGGATCTTCAGCCAGCGTCCAGCCATCAGCGGTATAGAGCAGGGTGTTCGTCTCGCCCTGATAGTGGAGCACGATCTGCGTCAGGTCATTGCCCGAAACTACCGCCAGCGGAATGGTTCCATCTGCGGCCGCACTGGCAGCCTGTTCTTCCCGGGCATTCCGTAGCGTCAGCAGGGCGAATACCCCGCCTGCCAGCAGGATGAGGAAAAGCAGCACCCCGAGGGTACGCTGTTTTGCTTTCATGGACAGGTCCTCACTTTCTACGCCGCAGCACGACCACCACGGCACCCACAGCCAGCAGGGCCGCAGGCAGAACGATGACAAAGAGCAGGCCCAGCGTAGAGGCGGCAATGCCTGGCACTTCCAACGGAGCTGCTTCCAGTGCCTTGCTGTCGATGAGGACAGCGCTCTCCTGCCCGGCCAGCGAAGCCGCACACCCCTGCAGGAAGGCCACATTACCCGGGATGACCTGATAGATGCCCTCATTGTCCATATTGCCACAGTTGACCCAGATGACCTGGGCACCCGTGTCCTCATTGCGGGCGTATGCTGCCAGCGTGAAGGGACCGGCAATGTCGCCGTCCGCCTTCTCGGTGGTGGTCATCTCGTAGCCTTCCGGTTTGCTGTAAGCACTGTCCGAGCTGACCAGAAGGGCATCCGAGACCACATGCTCTGTCTCGGTCAGGGTGATGCCCTGTGCCATCTGCAGCAGAACTCTGCGGCTGGTGTTCACACCGTCCAGCGCAGTGGATTCCTCTGTACTGGCATAATCCGGCAGCAGGTAAAGGGCCGGGTAGCCATTGAGGTAATGGTTGGTGTCGCCCTCCACCACAAGGCCCGGCTCACGCGCAAGGCCGAACTGTGCCATCACTGCATCCAGATCGGGCGTTTCGGTGTAGCCGCTGGTGGTCAGCAGCACCTTGCCGCCGTTTTCCAGATAGGCCTGCAGCTGCGCGATCTCATCCACAAGGCCGTCAGCTGCAAAATCCGAAGCGGGGTCGCTGATGATGAGCAGATCACAGTCCTCCGGAATGGTGCCGGTGAGCAGATCCAGCGGCTGGGCATCGATATTCTGCGCCTTGAGCGCCTCGGTCAGCGAGGAGGTAAGCGCCTGCTCGCCGTGGTTGGTGGTGTAGTAGGCATGACTTTCTGCTGCGGCAGTCAGCTTATAGATGGCAGAGCTGATCTGCTTTTCGCCGCCAAAGGTCACGTTGGCAGCGCCGGTGGTGTAGTAATCGGAGTAATCGTACTCGTAAAGTTCGGCGGCGTTCAGCACTTCGCTGTTCTCACCGCTGACCACGATCAGACTGCCGGTGGATGCATTCTCTGCGCCGTACTGCGCTGCAAAGTTCGGGTAAAGCGCCGGGTCCTTCTGCTCCCAGTGGAAGTGACCGCTCTCGTCGGCGTAGTGATCCAGCAGCTTGGTGATAATGGCATCCTCGCTGCCGGTCTCACAGAGATAATAAACGGTCACGTCCTGATCCAGGCTCTGCATCAGCTGCCTGGAGCTGTCGCCCAGCGTGTACATTTTGGCGGCAGAGAGGTCGAACTCGGTGTATTTTTTCGGGATGGCCCCCACCAGCAGATTGATCAGCACGGCCAACACGATGGCTGCTGCCAGAATGGCCGTGGAGTACAGCCCATTGCGGAACACCTTGCCGTTTGCGGAGGAAGAAAATTTGAAATTTTTCATGTTGTTCCCCTCCCCTCAGTTCCAGCGGCGCTTTTCCAGCCCCTGCGCCGTAAAAAACAGAAACAGTACGATCACGGTGAGGTAATACACCAGCGTCGGAATGGAAAAGCTGTTGTTGACAAACTCTTCAAACGGCGTGAACAGGCACAGCCCGCTGAGCACCGCGCTGAACGCTTCGGTCAGCCAGCTGCTCTGCAGCAGGAACAGTGCCGTCAGCACCACACAGCAGCCCGCAAAGGTCAGGCAGCCCAGCGTAAAGCTGCGGGTACGCAGGCCTGCCACCACACTGAGCACTGCTGCAATGGCGGTGAACAGGGCCAGCGCCACTGCGCTGCCTGCGGTGAACATGCTGCGCAGGCTGGGCATCATATAGGCCAGCAGCAGTGCGGCTACGCCCGCCACCGCAGCAATGATCTGATTCTCGGTCAGGCTGGAAAGAAACACGCCAATGGCAATGGCGGCGCAGCCCATGAGATAATAGCACAGCAGAGCGGCCAAGTTTGCCAGCGTGGCCGTGCCGGTGGCACCCAGTGCGGCCAGTACAAGGATCATGACCGCATCGGCAAGGCACGGCAGTGCAAAGATGACGCACAGGGCAAAGAATTTGCCCAGCACGATCTCCCACACAGACACCGGGCTGGTAAGCAGCAGCTGATCGGTGCGGGTGCGGCGTTCCTCTGCAAAGGAGCGCATGGTGAGCACCGGGATATACAAAAGCAGCACAAACGTGGTGCGGTAAAGCGTGTAATAGCCAAAATCCGTCAGGCCGTAGCCCAGATTCAGGGCAACAAAATAGATGGCCGTTGCCGCCAGCATAAAGGCGGTGAGCACGTAGCCGATCATGCCATGAAAGCTGCTGCGGACTTCGCGTTTTAAAATGGCGGTCATTCCGTTTTCTCCTCCCCTTCATCCGATGGTGTTTCAGACTCGTTTTCGGTCAGTGCAAGGAACACTTCCTCCAGCGTCCTGTTTTCCGCTGCCAGCGCCAGCACCGTGCATCCGGCCTGCGAAAGGGCGCGGGACACCTCGGCGCGGCGGTCAGAAGCATCGGCACTTTCTGCGGTAAAGGTCACCTGTCCGTCGGCCTCGGATTCGATCTCCACCTTGCGGATACCCGGAATGGAGCCGACTGTTTTCAGCACGGTCTTCCCCACGCCCAGAGCGGTAGCGCGCAGACGGCTGCCGGGGTTCAGCTTTTCGGCCAGCTGTTCCGGCGCACCCACCGCCACCAGATGCCCCTTGGAAAGGATCAGTACCTGACTGCACACTGCCTGCACCTCGCTGAGGATGTGGCTGGACAGGATGACCGTGTGGCTTTTCCCCAGCTCCCGGATCAGTCTGCGGATCTCGATGACCTGTGCAGGGTCAAGGCCCACGGTAGGCTCGTCCAGAATGATGAGCTGCGGCGCGCCCAGCAGTGCCTGCGCAATGCCCACGCGCTGGCGGTAGCCCTTGGACAGACTGCGGATGAGCCGGGGCAGCACCTCTTCCAGCCCGGTGCGGCGGGCAGCTTTGCGCACCTGTTCTTTGCGGTCGGCCTTCTTTTTGATGCCTTTCAGCTCTGCAGCAAAATCCAGATATTCCTGCACCGTCATTTCCGGGTAGAGCGGCGGCTGCTCGGGCAGATAGCCCACACAGGCCTTGGCCTGCTGGGCCTGCTCCGGCAGGCTGAAGCCCGCCACCTTCACTTCACCGGAGGTGGGGGCAAGGTAGCCGGTGAGGATATTCATGATCGTGGACTTGCCCGCGCCGTTGGGGCCGAGCAGGCCGAAGATCTGGCCGTCGCCCACCGTAAAGGACAAATCTTCAATGGCAGGGTGCGTGCCATACTTTTTGCTCAGATGCGATACTTCGATCACAGCAAACGCTCCTTTTTCATCTAGTTCAATGCTGGTATATTTTAGACTGAAAATGTGTAAAAATTAAGACAATCCTGTGGCGGGATGCAAAAAGAATTCTTAAGAATGATTAAGGCCGCCCTTTCATATGCCAAAAAGGCAGCAAAAAAAAGCACCGTCTCCCAAAGGAAACGGTGCTCAGAAAACCATAATTACTTACGGCCGAAACGCTTGTTGAAGCGCTCAACACGTCCGCCGGTGTCAACCAGCTTCTGCTTGCCAGTGTAGAAAGGATGGCACTTGGAGCAAACTTCGACGTGGATCTCAGGCTTGGTGGAACGAGTCTTGATGACGTTGCCGCATGCGCAGGTGATGGTGCAGTCAACGTAGTTCGGATGGATACCCTGTTTCATTCTTTTCACCTCATTTCTGGTTCTGACTTATTGGGGCCATATTATAAATGTATGTGCCCATCACAACCTTCAATATCGGCTACCCCGTCGAGCGGCCTTGGAAACGATTGCCTTACTATTATAGCACGATTCCGACAGAATGCAAGAGGAAAAATAAAGTTTTTAGCATACAAAAAGTCCCCTGCACTTTCATGCAGAGGACTTTAACGGTTTTACCTTACTCCGTCAGGCCATCAGTGGATGAACACAGGACCCAGCGGGTTGGTGATGGGGCTGACGTAGCCGCCCAGCAGCTTGGGGATCGCCAGGCTGATGTCGGGGATGAAGGTCAGCAGCAGCAGTGCAACGAACATGCACAGGTAGAACGGCAGGGTCGCCTTGACGACCTTTTCCATCGGGCGCTTTGCAACGGCAGAGCCGATGAACAGCACAGCGCCGACAGGAGGAGTCAGCAGGCCAATGCCGCAGTTCAGAACCACGATGATACCGAACTGGATGGGATCGATACCGATGGAGGTTGCGATGGGCAGCAGGATGGGAGTAGCGATCAGGATGATGGGAGCCATATCCATGATGCAGCCCAGAACCAAGATGATCAGGTCGATCAGCAGAGCGATGATGTAGGGGTTATCGGTGACGCTGGTGATGGCATTTGCAGCCAGATCCGGCACATGCAGCATGGTCAGGCAGTTGCCGAAGACTGCAGAGGTGGCGATCAGGATCAGCACGATGGACAGAGTGTTCACGCACTCATCCAGTGCATGCCAGACACCCTTCCAGTCCAGACCCTTGTAGACGAACACCGACACGAACAGAGAGTAGATAACTGCAATAGCTGCAGACTCGGTAGCGGTGAACACACCGCCAACAACGCCGAACACAACGATAATAACAGCGGCCAGTGCCCAGATGGAAGTGCCCAGCTGCTTAACGAAGCCCTTGATGCTGAACGGAGAGCCCTTGGGGTAATTCTCCTTGACCGAGATGATGTAGGAACCGATCATCAGGACGATGGCCAGCAGAGCACCGGGCAGATAACCTGCCAGGAACAGGCTGCCGACCGAGATGCCGCCGGCAGTGGTGGCATAAATGACCATGTTGTGGCTCGGAGGAACCAGCAGACCCTCGCAGGAGGAGGTGATGGTAACAGCAGTGGAGAAGTCGGCATCGTAGCCCTGATCGACCATCATGGGGATCATGATGGAGCCGATGGAAGCGGTATCTGCAGATGCAGAACCGGAAATACCGCCGAAGAAGTAGGAAGCAACGATGTTGACCATTGCCATGCCGCCGCGCATCCAGCCCACGCAGGCATCAGCCAGAGCGATCAGCTTTTCAGAAATGCCGCCGGAGCCCATGAGTACGCCCATGGTGATGAAGAACGGCACGGCCATCAGGCTGAAGGAAGAGATGCCCTTGACCATCAGACGGCAGACATCGGTCAGTGCCTGACCCTGCACCATCATGCACAGCACGCTGGAAAGACCAACGGCGTATGCAATGGGGAAACGCAGGAAGATCATTACAAAGAAGCTGACAAGAAGGACAATGATTGCCAGTGTCTGAACTGTCATATTACACTTCCTCCTTTACAAAAATGCTCTTGATGTGGTTGTACAGTGCCTCGATCTCGAAGATGATCATGGCAACACCGGCCAGCGGCACCGGGAAGTACATCCAGAAGCGGCTCAGCCAGGGCATGGACACGTAGAAGCCGCGGCCGCCCAGAGTGGTGGCATAGTTCCAGCCGACCACCATCATGATGACACCCAGAATGCACACGGCAAGATCGGCCAGAATATCCAGCACCTTGACGGCGATTTTGGGCAGATACACGTCAAACGCAGTCATGCGGATATGGGCACCGCGGCGGATGGCCAGAGCAGCACTCAGCACGGCCATGTAGCTCATACAGGTCAGCACAACCTCTTCCGACCATGCCGGGTCCGGGATGAACGAGACGTAACGACCGATGACCGACATGGTAGTGATGAGGATATCTGCGATCAGCAGCAGCTTGCAGATAAACAGGACCACTTTGTAGGTGATGTCGTACGCCGGCTTGATCTTATCCAAAGTGGTAAAGATTTTCGGCATATGAATTCCTCCATATAAAAAGCCCGGCAGGTCTGCGGGCGTATCCCGTAGTCCCCCGCCGGGCTATGTACTATCTCAGAACAGGAAAGGCTTTTTCAATTATGCCTTCATGTCCAGCAGCTGCTGATACAGCTCAGCCTGATCGGAGGTGTTCTCGCTGATGACCTTCTGGCAAGCTTCCTGCCAAGGTGCCTTATCGGGAACATCCACGACATTGCAGCCGGAGCTCTTCAGCTCATCCAGAACCTTGTTCTCAGCGGTCTCGGACAGGTCTGCATTGAAGGCCTGCGTATCAGCACCGGCCTCCATGATGGCAGCCTGCTGGTTCTCGGTCAGCTTGCCCCATGCGTTATCAGTGATAACAGCCTGAACAGCGCCCAGAGTGTGGCCGTCCAGGATCAGGTTGTTGGCAACCTCGGGGAATGCATTGGACTTGTAGTTTGCGATGGGCTGCTCAGCACCATCCACAACGCCGGTCTGCAGTGCGCTGTACAGCTCACCGAAGGAAACGACGGTGGGGTTAGCGCCCAGACCCTCGACCAGGCCGTTCATGACGGGGTCGTTGGACACGCGCAGCTTCAGGCCCTTGAAATCATCAATGCCGGAAACAGGGTTGACCGTGAAGAAGTGACGGAAGCCCTCTTCGCCGTAGAAGACACCACGAACGGGCAGGCCCAGCTCCTGAGGCTCGTTCAGGAACTCAGGTGCCAGATCGCTGTTGGCGAAGTTCCAGAAGTGTGCGCGGTTCTCGAAGGTGAAGGGGATGGACAGCAGCTTGGACTTGTTGCAGCCGTAGCTGGTCAGTGCAAAAGCGGAGATACGGCTCATATCGATGGAGGTAGAACCGCCCAGGATTGCGTCCAGAACGTCGTTCTCAGAACCCAGAACGCCGGAAGCCTGCACGTCGATGACGACGGAACCGCCGGTCAGCTCCTCGACCTTCTCCTTGAAGTGGGTAGCGGTCTGACCAACGATGGTATCCAGCGGGTTGACCTCGGCGTAGACCAGAGTCACCTTGGGATCGTTTGCAGCAGCAGTAGCATCACCAGCAGCAGAAGCTGCGGTGGAAGAAGCTGCGGTAGAGGTGGAAGCAGCAGCAGAATTGCTGGAGCCACCACATGCGGTCAGAGCCAGAGCAGCGGCGGAAACACCGGCTGCTGCCAGAAAGCTGCGACGAGTGATCTTTTTCATAATAAATCGTCCTCCTTAAATCTCCCGAACAGCACGGTCTGCACAGGACCCGCATGCCGTTCATTTACTGTACACACTTTAGCAAATTTTTTTAAACGAAACAAGGGCTTTCAAAAAATGTCCTGTTTTTTGAAAAAATGTCAGAATTTCTTTTGTGAAAAATGCCAAGTGCTTTGCTTTTTGTTTGTGCACCTTCGCCTAACAGATGGATACATTTCTGTATTCCAGATAGAAACAAAGTGCTGGATGCCCTCCCCTTTGGGGTACAGAGCACACAGCACTTTGCCGGTTCTTTTTTCTGTTTTCCTGATTTCTTTGCCCATCTTTTCCGGGCTTTTCTGTGGGGCTTATGCCTGCCGGATGCGGGCGATCAATTCGCCCTGCTGGGCAAACCGATCATACATCGGCTGCACAGCAGCACGGAACCTTGCCTTTTCTTCTTCGTCCAGCTCTGTCACCTCAATGCCTGCTGCACGCAGATCACTTTCCGATTCCGCCTCCTGCTGCGCCCAGAGCCTGCGCTCCACCTTGGCGCTCTCCCGGGCACACAGGCGGATGATCTCCGGGTAGCGCTCGTCCAGTGCGGCCAGCTTTTCCATCACAGCAGGGCTTGCAAGCTGCACCTCCGGCACGCGGGTATGCTCATCCTTTAAAAAGTAAGGTGCCACCTCGTAGTGACCCATGGCTTCGTAGCTGGGCCAGTTGTTCTCTGCGCCATCGATCTCACCGTTGTGCAGGGCGGCATACACCTTGCTGTACACTACCTTTACCGGCTTTGCGCCGAGGTCGGTGATCATTTCGCTCATCATGTCCGATTCCTGCACGCGGATGGTCAGGCCCTGCAGATCCGCAAGGCCTGTCACCTTCTGCCGGGTGTAGATGCTGCGCACACCGGCATCAAACCAGGAAAGGCCGGTCAGCTCCAGCGACTCCAGCGTGGAGAGGAACTCGTCGCCGATGGTCCCATCCAGCACGCGCCACATCTGGTCAGCGTCGGTATAAAGATACGGCAGCTGCAAAACGCTCAGCGCCGGCTCGTACTCTGCCAGCTGGCTGAGGGACACGCGGGAGAAATCAATGCCGCCGAACTGCATCTGCTGGATCACGCTCTGCTCCGCGCCCAGTTCTCCCCCGCTGTACACCAGCACTTTCACGCGGCCATCGGTGCGCTGGGCCACAAGATCCGCAAAGGCCAGCGCCGCCTGCGTAGTAGGATAATCCTCCGGCTGGTTCTCTGCATAGCGCAGGATCAGTTCCGCCCCCTGTTGCTCCTGCACCGGCTGATAGCCGCAGCCCGCCACCGGCAGTGCCAGCACGGCTGCGCCAAACAGGGCGGTCAGCATCTGGCGGCGGGTCACAGGCGGGCCTCCCGTGCAGCCTTGGCCGCTTCCCTGCGGTACTGGGTGGGGGTCATGCCGGTGCGTTTTTTAAAGGTGCGGGCAAAATAGCTGGAATCCTCGTAGCCCACCATGGAAGCTACCTCTGCTGCCGAACGGAACGGGTCGGTGAGCAGCTCCTTGGCAGCGTTGATACGCAGCTCGGTCAGGCAGTCCAGAAAGTTCATCTTCTGGTACTTCTTGAACTGTGCCGAGAGATACGCCGGGCTGATATGCAGGATCTCGCTCACACTGTCCAGCGAGAGGTCGAACATATAGTTATCCTCCATATACTTGCGCACATGGGCCATGACCAGTGCATTGCGGTCGTTCTCCCCTGCTTCGGCGGCTTCATCCTCCGGATCAGCTTCCGGCTCCGGTTCCACCGGAGCCAGCTCTGCAAGGCGGCGGCCCGCCTCGATCTGACGGATGGCCTTGCGGATGGAAGCTTCCACTTCGTCCGGGTTCACCGGCTTGAGCAGATAATCGCAGGCACCCAGATGCATGGCCTCGTGGGCGTACTGGAACAGACTGTAGGCCGTAACAAAGATCACCTTGCACTCCGGGCGCTGTTCCAGCACGGCGCGGGCTGCATCCAGACCGTTCATACCGGGCATCTCAATGTCCATCAGGATCAGGTCTGCGCCCCACAGCACCGCCGTATCCGCTGCCTTGCGGCCGTTCTCGGCAGTCTCGATGGTCACTTCGTGCTCAAAGCGGCGGGCCACGATGTCCGCCAGCGTTTCCCGTTCCAGTGCTTCATCATCCGCGATCAACAGACGAATCATTCCTCAAACTCCTCCTCATTCTCCACCAATGGCAGATACAGCACCACCGCCGTACCGCGTCCCGGATGGGACCGTATCACAAAGCGGCTGTTCCGATCCAGCAGACGCAGGCGGGCCGCAACATTATAAATGCCGATATGCTCCCAGCGCTCACCGGGCTGGCTGAGCGCCCCGCGCAGCTGTCGTAATTGATCCAGCTGGATGCCCACGCCGTTATCCACCACGCGGATGCACAGCAGTCCCTTCTCCCGCAGAGGGTTCACGCGGATGCGCACCACACCGCCCTCCTCTTTGGGGCAGATGCCGTGCTTGAAGGCATTTTCCACGATGGGCTGTAAGATAAAGGACGGCACCATGGTCTCGGTAAGATCCAGCGAATCGGAAATGCGCCACTCCATACGCACCCGCTCACCAAAGCGGACATGGTAGATGGAGTAATATTCATCCACGATGCGCACCTCACGGGAGAGCGGCACCTGTTCATCGTTGCTCATCAGGCTGTAGCGCAGCAGATGCGAAAGCGCCATGATGAGCGCCTGCGTACGGTAGGCCGTCTCGGTGCCGGCGGTCTGCTGGATCACATTCAGGGTGTTGAACAGAAAGTGCGGGTCGATCTGGCTGCGCAGCTGCTGCAGCCGACTGCGCTCCATGCGGTTCTGCAGCTCCAGTGCTTCGGTCTTCTGGCGGTGCAGCTCCCGCTCGATCTCGTTTTTCTCCTGCAGGGTGGTCACCTGCTGGGCCATGGAGTGCTTCATGATGTTGAAGGACTCGGCCAGCTGAGCGATCTCCGGCTGCTTGGGCAGCGGGATGTCCGGGGTGTCGAACTCACTTTTGCCAATGGCGCGGGAGGCAGCGATCATCTGCTGCACCGGCGTGAGCAGACGCATGACCATCAAACCGGTAACGCAGCCCAGCGCCACGCACAGCGCCACCACCACCGTCTGCAGCATGGTGATGCGCTCGTTCAGGGCCGAGATGGTGGTGTAGGTGGTCTGGGAATCCTGAATGGCGGTTTCCAGCAATTGCAGGGTGTACTGGCTCAGGTAATCGCCGCAGGGCACCACCTTTGCATAATACAGCTGGGAAGCTGCGGCATCGTTGCCGCTGAGCAGGTCGTTTTCCAGCTCATCCAGCAGGCCGGTGTAGGTCTGATAGACCGTATCCACTGCGCTGTAGAGCACCCGCTGCTCATCGCTGACGCTTTCCAGACTGTTCAGGCTGGTACCGATGCGCCAGAGCCATGCGTTGCAGGTGGAAGATGCCGACTGCAGCCGGTCAATGATCTCCTCCGGCTCGCTGTTCTCCCAGCGGTAGTTCTCCAGCACGGAAATAGAGCTTTCCACACCGCCCTGAAAGCGGCTGATGGCGTTGAAGCAGCCCATCTGCGCGTCCTGTACTGCCTGCACTGCTCTGGACTGGTAGCCATTGAGCGTGAGCTGCATGGCAAAGGCCGCAAAAAATGCTGCCAGACACAAGCCCATGCGCTGCTTGAGGGTGATCTGCCGCTTGCGGTGCTGCAAAGCCTGCCGCCTCCTTTCGTTTGGTAACGATTTATTGTACCACGCTTTGGGCCGGATTGGCAAGGTTTGCATGTTTTTCTCTTGCCTAAACCGCGCAATTGTGGTACGATGCCTGTAAATACAAAGGAGGCGACTTTATGTCCCAGACCATCTCCGTTTCCACCACCATGGGTGAGCAGGGCTTCCGCGATTTTGCCGTGTTCGATGCATTCCATCACCGCAAAGCATGGCTGCGTCCCGCTGTTTTTGCCGCCATTATGCTGGCTTTTGCCGCCGTCTGCCTTTCGCAGCTGGGCAAGCGCCCGGGTGCCGGGCTGCTGGCTGCTGTGCTTGCCATTGTGGGCATCGGCCTGCCGGTGAGCTACTTTTACTCGTTCTTCCGCAGCGTTTCCCGGCAGATCAAACAGATGCACCTGCCGCGGGCCTTCTACCGTGTGGAGCTGGCCGACACCGGCATTGCTGTGTGGATGTACGGCCAGCAGGACAAGCCCGAACCCACCAGCCGCCACGCATGGGACAGCTTTTACTGCGCCTACCGCACGGACAATGCGGTGTACCTCTACGTAGAAAAAGAGAAAGCTTACTTACTGAACGACCGCATGGAAGTAGTGTGGAAGTTTTTGGCCGGCATCCTGCCCAAAGAAAAGCTGCACGACTGCAGAAAAGGTTAAACCCAAAAAATATGCACACGCAAAAAAGAACTGCTGACATTTCGTTCAGCAGTTCTTTTCTTTTATAAAGACCCACGCTGCGGCAAAGCAAAGCGCAGCGCGGGTGCGAAGATAGCTTATGTTATTGCGTCAGCCGATCAGCGGGCAAGCGTATACTTGTGCAGGGTCTTGCGCACAGCGCCGGGGCCTGCAAACAGCTCCTTGGCCATTGCCTCGATCTTCTCGCCCAGACCAACGGCATACAGATCCACGCCGAACACGTCAACACGGCTGTACAGCTTCTTCAGGCAGCTGAAGTCCTGCTCGCCTTCCTTGACCTCCAGCGGAGCCACAATGGCCTGCAGCTCAGCCAGCAGCGGATCGGTGGAAGGCTCAAAAGCCTGACCGTTGTCATCGATGCCCTTCAGGTAGCGGGCGTAGCCTGCCAGCACCAGCGGGATCAGGATCAGATTGCTCTTGTCCAGACCGCGTGCCTCGTAGGCCTTGATGGTCTCACCAAAGCGGATGGCCAGCTTCTGGGAGGTATCGGTTGCAATACGCTGGGGAGCATCCGGCATGAAGGGGTTGGGCAGACGGCGGTTGATGACAGCGCCGATGAACTCGTAGGGGTTCAGCACGCCGGGATCAACGACCACAGGCATCGCCTCGATATAGCCGATCTTCTGGATGAAGGCACGCAGGTCTTCATCGGCCATCTCGGCGGAGATGAGGGTGTAACCCAGCATGCAGCCATAGATGGACATGGCAGTGTGCAGCGGGTTCAGGCAGGTGCACACCTTCATCTTCTCGATCTTGTCCACGGTCTCGCGGTCGCAGTACAGCACACCGCCCAGCTCCAGCGGAGGACGGCCATTGGTGTAGTGATCCTCGATGCACAGGTACTGGGTCTCCTCGGCGTTGACGAAGGGAGCGGTGAAGGTGTGCTTCTCGGTGACGATGGTGTAGTTGTCCTCAAAGCCGTCGTCGGCCAGCATCTGCTGGACCTTGGCATCCGGGCGCGGGGTGATCTTGTCGATCATGCTCCAGGGGAAGGTGATCTTGGTCTCGTCCTGCACATAGGCCAGGAACTCGGCGGGCACCAGACCCTGCTCCACCCACTTGGCAGCATAGGCGTGGACAGCGTTCTTGACCTTATCGCCGTTGTGGGAGCAGTTATCCATGCTCTGGACGGTCAGGGGCAGCTTGCCGGCCTTGAAGCGCTCGTACAGCAGAGCAGTGACCTTGCCCATGGCCAGCACGGGGGTCAGGCCACGCTCCAGATCAGCAGGAGCAACGCCGTAGCCCTTCTCAGTGATGGTGAAGGAGATCATCTGCAGGCTGGGGTTCTGGAAGATCTCCACCAGACGTGCCCAGTCCTCGCCGAAGGAGTAGTCAGCCTTCAGGCTCTCGGTGACGGAGGCGATGACCTTCTTCTCGATGTCGCCGGTGGACTTCAGGCAGACCAGCAGGCTCATATTGTCGTAGGGACGATAAGCCTTGTCGATGATCTCGTAGTCAAAGCTCTCGGCCACGATGACACCGCGGTCATACTTGCCGCTGTTCAGGGCCTCGTTCAGGATGGCAGCGGGGAAGGCACGGAAGATATTGCCTGCGCCGAAGTGCACCCAGGTGGGTTCGGCGTGGGTCTTGGCCTTGACAGCCTCGATATCGAATTTGGGCAGCTCATAGCCCTTCTCTGCCCACTCGGCGGACAGATTGCCGTTTTTGATCTCAGACAGCTTCATATTTATCAGCCCTTCTTTTTCTCTTCATCCAGACGATCCAGCAGATCCCAGACACCCAGCATGTACTGAACGCCCAGAGCACGGTCATACTTGCCGTAACCGGGGCGGCAGCTGCCGGGGCCTTCCTCCCACAGCTGACGGCCGTGGTCGGGACGGATGTAGCCTTCAAAGCCGCAGTCATGGTAAGCACGCAGCACCTCGATGATGCCGGTCTCGCCGCAGCAGTCGCGGTGAGCAGCCTCGGAGAAGTCGCCGTTGGGGAAGTGGTGGATGTTGCGGATGTGACCAAAGGCAATGCGGTCGCAGTGCTTGCGCACGATCTCGGCACAGTTGTTGTTGGGGTTTGCGTTCAGGCTGCCGGTGCACAGGGTCAGGCAGTTGTACGGATCATCCACCATGCTCAGGAAGCGGTCGATGCTCTCAGCATCCACCAGCAGACGGGGCAGGCCGAAGATATCCCAAGGGGGATCATCCTGATGGATAGCCATTTTGATGCCGCACTCATGGCAGGTGGGCATCAGTGCTTCCAGGAAGTACTTCAGGTTTTCCCACAGCTTTTCCTTGGTGACAGGGGCGTAAGCCTTGAACAGCTCGTCCAGCTTTGCCATACGCTCAGGCTCCCAGCCGGGCATTACAGTGCCGTTCATATCGCCGGCAATGGATTCGAACATTTTGGCCGGATCAATAGCGTCTACAGCAGCCTGGTTGTAAGCAAGGACTGTAGAACCGTCGGGACGCATTCTGGCAAGTTCGGTGCGTGTCCAGTCAAAGACCGGCATGAAATTGTAGCATACCATATGGATGCCTGCCTGGCCGAGCCGCTCCAGGGTAGTGATATAATTCTCTATATATTGTTCACGGTCGGGAGAACCGATCTTGATGGCATCGTGAATGTTGACACTCTCGATACCGGCCAGTTGTAAGCCGGCAGCTTCAATCTCAGTCTTTAGGGCCAGGATGTCATCCATTTCCCAGACTTCTCCGGGAGCGGTGCCGTAGAGAGTGGAGATGACTCCGGTGACACCGGGAATCTGACGGATCTGTTTTAAGGTAACCGTGTCGTACTTGCTGCCATACCAGCGTAATGTCATTTGCATAATAGAAATCCTCCTTGTAGGGAATGCTTTGGTTTCGTTTTTTGCTGTCTTAAGCATAACAGAATGGTAAATGCATTAAAACTGCATGAATTGCTTGAAATAGTGCAAAAATTGCTATATAGTAAGACAGGGGATATAAACCATGGAAAATAAAAACTGAACAGAATGATACAGGAGAGAAAATGGATGGTCGTGAACAGAAAAAGCAGCCTGCGCTGCCGGGATGCGGCGGACGAACGGCAATATATGTTGAGCGGTGACTATGAGGTCTATGAGAAGGTAGGGGAGCCTGTCGGAGCGGTGTCGTTCCATTATCATGATTTTTATGAGCTGATCTATATTATAGAGGGGGAATTTTCTTCCCTGATCGAGGACCGGGCGGTGCGGATGCGGAAGGGAGATTTCCTGCTGATCGATAAAAATGTCATGCACAAATATCATCCCACGGAGAAGAAAATGGATTCGTCCCGCCGGATCATTTTGTGGATCAGTGATCAGATGCTGCGGGAGCTGGCGGCGGGAGAACCGTTTCTTGCAGAATGCTTCTGGGGAGCGGGGCCGAAACTGTATCATTTCCCCATTTATTATGAGGAAATTTTGCGTGGATTTCTGCTAAAGCTTGCTATGTCGGAGATCTTAGAGGGGGATGATGTCCAGAACTGCGGAATCCGTAAGGTCATGGACAGAGGCAATTTGAGCCTGTTTTTTGGGTATCTGAATGTGTTGTGTAAACGGGAGGAATATTTGTCTTCCACACAGGAGATCGTGGATCATCCTCTGGTGGAGCAGGTGACAGGGTATATCGAAGCCCATATCGGTGAGGAGATCACCGTAGAGGATGTGGCGGAGACTGTGCATATGAGTAAGTTCTATTTTCTGCGGAAATTTAAAGAAATCACCGGAATGACGGTGCATAATTTTATTGTGAACAAGCGGATCATTGCTGCCTGTCAGATCATGGCGGAGGGGAAGAACATTACTGAGAGCTGGCAGCAGACCGGCTTTGCGGATTACTCCTCTTTCCTGCGGAATTTCCGGAAAATCTATGGCATTTCCCCAAAAGAGTACCGGGAAAATAACCGCAGCTTGATTATTTCCCAGTAAAGAGGTCGATTGCCGGGGCACCGGCAGCATGAAACAGAATGTGGAAAAATAGGATTTTAATTATGCTAAGTAAGCTCATTTAATGCAAAAAAAATCATAATATGTTATACTGTATCTGTTATGCGCTGAGCACTGAATGAAGAGAACAAATGATAGAAGAACATAGGGATGTTATGATGGAAAATTATCAGGAAAAGTATAAAAAAGAATTACACCAGCAGGAGATCAACTCAAATATACACACACTAAAAGGCTTTTTCTGGATTTTTGTGACTATTCTGCTCCTCTGGCTGTTG
>OHQO01000641.1_pt1 | contig 16220 bp, 12 predicted proteins | sample 1578051 | NCBI WGS metagenome assembly OHQO01 (sample SAMEA3879592, study PRJEB24766) | human gut metagenome | biome: human-associated habitat; feature: feces | place: USA | collected 1985/1987 | reverse complement strand
CTTGCAAGATTGTTTGTGCTTCCAAAATATCAAAATAAAGGCTATGCAACAAAAGCAATTATTGATATAGAAAAACTTTATTCATATTATAACCATTGGCAACTCGATACAATTAAAGAGGAAAAGAAAAATGTTCACCTATATCAAAAACTCGGATATAAACCCAACGGAAAAGAAAAAATTATCAACGATAAAATGACAATAACTGAATTTGAAAAGGAGATAAATGATGAATAAAATAATTGAATATTATAACAGTTACAATGAAGATAACAGGCTAAAAAGCAAAACGCATTTACCGGAATATCTAATAACTATGAAATACATAAAAAAGTACCTGACACCTAATTCAAAAATTCTTGAAATAGGTGCAGGTACCGGCAGATATTCGATTGCGCTTGCAGATATGGGATATGATGTAACAAGTGTTGAGCTTGTCCCACATAATATAGAAATACTTAAATCAAAGATTAAAGCAGAACACAAAATCAAAGTTTTTGAGGGTAACGCTTGTGATTTATCTTTTATTGAGGATAATACTTATGATATAGTTTTATTACTCGGGCCGATGTATCACTTATTTAATGATATTGACAAGCACAAGGCATTAAGCGAAGCGATAAGAGTAACTAAAAAAGGCGGCGTTATATATTCTGCATATTGCAATAATGACACTGTGATTTACAAAATGTTTTATAAAAAACGAATACTTGATTATATTGACAAAGGTTTAATAGATGATAATTTTCACGCATGTTCAAGCCCTAATGAAATTTTTGCATTATATAGAAAAAGTGACATTGATATGCTGTCATATTTATATTCAAACAAATTAAATTTGCTGAATAAAAAAGAGTTTGAAGAATATATTAAGTTCTTATCAGTCATATGCGAGCGTGAAGATTTAGTTGGCTTTTCGCAGCATATGCTTGATGTTTTCAAGAAAAATTAAGCTGCAATTTATCTCATATTTTTAATTTTTTCTTTTGCGGACTCATAAATTTCTACAACCTTAAATTTAGGCGAATAAGTATTTGACACAAGTTTCATTTCATCCTCGTTCAAATAATCGTTCATTGACTCTGTGCAGGCTGATAAGCAAACGCTTGGAAATACAATACACCACCAATTATGTCCTTTGGCTTCACCCAATTCTATTTTTAATGAATTATACTTCCCTGCCGGCAATGTAAAATCATCATACACCCTTGTTTTAAAGTATTCTTTCACAACACTTACAACAACTTTATAATCAATACCGATTGATTTAAGATACTCATTACACATTTCTGTAATTTCCTTGCGATTATTTTTGGCATTGCTAATCGCTTCATCTAATGTTTTGCCTCCGATAACATCCTCTGAATTTTCAAGAATGAAGTTTTTAAGCATAAGTTTTGTATTTTGGTCTTCGGTAGAATTTGAATTAGCAAGAATGTGAAGTCTAAATACTTTATTACTAATATCTTCGCTCGTTTTAACTGCCGCAACAACAGGCTGTGCAATTCCTAAAATTATTGTAAAAGTAAGAAATAAAGGGATAAATATTTTATTGAATTTCAAAAGAAAAACCTACCTTTCAAACAAATGATTGGTAGGTTTTTACATTTTTATTCAACTTTAGCAAATTTTTCTCCGATTTCTTTAAGCAGATATTTACCGTTGCTAAGCTGTGTAAGCTTATCCTGAAGTAAAGAAACCGTATTTTCCCTAATACTGAAAATAACGGTAACACTATCCGTAAACTCGCTGTTTTCAATATTAGCCGAAAATTCATTAAGTAATATATTTAATCTGTCATAAAAGCTGTAATCAACACTCACGCTAATAACTTTGCAAGGTGCCATAGTTATTATATGCCCTGCGTCAACCGCAATTTTGGAAGCGTGTGAATATGCACGAATTAAACCGCCTGCACCAAGCAAAATGCCGCCAAAATATCTTGTAACCACCACGCAGGTATCAACAATTCCCTCTTTAAGTAAAACATCAAGAGTAGGTACACCGGCAGTACCGCTCGGCTCACCGTCATCACTTGAACGCTGAATATTATTATCCCTTAATACATATGCAGATACGTTATGTGTAGCATCCCAATGTTTTGATTTAATTGCGTTTATGAATTCAGTTGCTTCCTCCTGCGTTTTAACAGGTTTAACATAACCTATAAAACGCGATTTTTTTTCAATGAATTCATCCTTACTTTCAAATTCAACTGTTTTGTACTCTTTCATCTTTCACCAATAAAAAACAAGGCAACGATATAATACCGTTGCCTTCATTTTTCAGATTAGCCTTTTTTTGCATATCTCTTATTGAATCTGTCTACACGACCGCCTGTATCAACAAGCTTCTGCTTACCGGTATAAAACGGGTGGCACTTTGAACAGATGTCAACCTTCAATTCGCTCTTTGTGCTCTTAGTTTCATAAGTTGCACCACAAGCACATTTAACTGTGCAAGTATCATAGTTTGGATGGATGCCGTCCTTCATTTATTTTCACCTCTTTACTGGTTTTCTTCATTACGCTTTGATATATTACCACAAGCTGTGGTAAATTGCAAGCTTTTTTTAAAATTATTTATATATGCACTCTTTTTCTAAATAAAATGAATATAACATAACTTCTTTAACAGGCATTTTAAGCGTTTTTTCAATTGCGTATTTATAAAAAGTCAACTGCTTTTTATATCTTTCCAAAAGCTCATTTTCATCATTTACCCTGTCGGTTTTATAATCGACAAGCACAAGCTGGCCGCTTTCTTCAAAAACGCAGTCAGCAATACCCTGAACTAAAATCTTATCATCAAAATCAATACCGTATACTTCATTTGCGCTTAAAAAAGTTGATACTTTGATTTCACGGTATATTTTATCTGAATTAAACATTCTTTTTGCAAGCGGCGAATTAAAAAACGTAGCAAGTCTTTTTTTATCAAGACTTTTTCCCTGCTCTTCTGTTATAAATCCGCCGGATACAAGGTTTTCAATTTCTATATCAAGATTATCTTTAGCCAAATTATAATTACAAAACTGCATAAATGTATGCATCGCAGTACCGCGCATTGCAGGTGTCATTTCAGCCTTATTCATAAATGCAGGCTTTGAAGAAGTAATATATTCAAAATTAGTATCGCTGTCATCAAGTGAAGACGCCGTCATTTTAGATGTAACATTTGATAAAGGCAAATAATCGTATTTATAAGAAAGTTTTTCAGCTATTTCTTTAACTGTACCCTCTTGATATTCGGCTTTTTCAGGTTTGATTTCATCTTCTTCGAAGCCTTCCGATTTATCAATATCAATACTCATATCAAAATCGGCAGGATTGGCAAATAATCTGCACCCTGCAAGTTTCCGCAGCTGCCCTGCATTTTGATGAAAAAGCGAGCAAAGCAAAATAATATCCGCATCACTTTTACAGGACTTCACTGAATACGGTGTGATTTCACCGTCAATCAGTTTGGAATAAAGCGTTTGCATTTTTCTTTCAATATTTTGGCAGGAAATAAATGTAATAAACTGCTCTTTTGCCCTTGTCATAGCAACATATAAAACACGCAAGTTTTCACTCATCAACTCATTTGCGCTTTTAGATTTAATTACAGAATACGGAATAGATTGAATATTATACATTCTTTCTTCATTATGAACCTTTAGTCCAAATCCGTAAACGGTATTGATTAAAAGATTTTCTGTCAGTTCACCGGTATTATAATTTCTTGCAGCCCCGGCCAAAATGCATATCGGAAATTCAAGGCCTTTTGAATGGTGAACAGTCATAATTGTTACCGCGTCATCTTTGCCCGATACAATTGATTTTGAGTCAATACCTTTATCGGTATCTATAATCTTATCAATATATCTTATAAAAGATGTAAGGCCGATATTAACTCCGCTGTCAAATTTCTGAGCAAAAGATATTAAAGCAAGTATATTTTGATACCTTTGCTCACCATTGCCCATAGCGTTAATAAAAGCTACTATTCCCTTATTCTCAACCAAATATCTGATAAAATTAGAAACAGACATTGTAACACTGAGCTTTTTAAGATTTTTTATATCTTCAAGAAAGTTTAATACTTTTTCATTTTGTGAATTAACAACAGAAAAATAAAAATTCTTCCGCTTATTTTCAATCCTGATTTGAGCAAGCTCGTCTGCCGTAAAGGCATAGACAGGCGACATCATTGTAGAAAGGAGTGAAATATCTTTAGTTGGGTTATCAATAGTTCTGAGCAAAGATAAAATCAATTTTATCTCATTATTTTCAAACAGATTGCTTGAATTATCACATTGAACGGGAATTGACATATCCGTAAACACTTCAACATAAGAGTCGACATGATTTTTCATACTTCGAAACAGTATTGCAAAATCACTGTATCTTATATCTCGGTATTCATCACCGTCTTTTATTTGCTCTTTTGAATCTATCTTTTTTCTAATCAGCTTGGCAATTTGCATTGCTTCGCGTGTGTCTGTTTCTTCGCCCTTTGCACCGTCTAAAATATGTATCTGTGCGCTCGGAATATCATTTTTCTTATAATCAGCACCAAAATTCAATCTGTTTTGGGCATCATAATCAAGCTCGCCTACCCTTTCACTCATTACTTTTGAAAAGATAAAATTAACATATTCGCATATACCCTTTGAACTTCTGAAATTTTTGTCCAATATTATTTTTGAACTTTTTTCATTGTCATTTGGGTTGTAATCGGTATAAAGTTTTCTTCTCGAATTAAAAATATTAGGCATAGCAAGTCTAAAGCGGTAAATACTTTGCTTAACATCACCTACCGTGAACAGATTATGCCCGTTTGATAGGTATGCAAACAGCAAATCCTGCGCTTCGTTTGTATCTTGATACTCATCAACAAGTATTTCTTCAAATTCAGCAGATAATCTGTCAGCAAGCTCTTTTTTGATAATTTTATCACCGTCAGGAGTAAACAGTAAGTTGATTGCAAAATGTTCCGTATCGGAAAATGAGTAAGAATTACGCTCGTTTTTTTCAACCATAAGCCTTGCATCTACGATTTTTACAAAATCAATAAGTTTTTTAATTATAGGATAAAGGGTGTTAAGGCTTTTTACATAATCTTCCTTACTGCATATCAAAAATGCAGGGATTTCCTTTTTAATTATATTTGTATATGTATTACGGTTAGCTTTGATTTCACTTGCAAGTTCTTCATCAAGCTTAGCGGTGCTTACAAGCCTTGCAAATGAAGGAACGCCGAGTTTAACCAAATCATCCCAAGAAGTATTAAGCAAACCACTTACATTATCAATTAAAGATTTATCATTTAAAAATAAATTTTCAAATTTTTCATTAAGTTTTGAATCATCAATTTGATTTAAAAGTGCAAGATTGTTATTTACGCATTTTTTTGCAATAGAAATTAAATAATCCGCCTCATCTTTAATATATTCAAACCATTTTGAGTTTTCAAAAGCAGTATTTGAATTATAAAGTTCAGACATTTTATATGCCCAACTATACGGAAAAGGCTGTGCATAAATAAAGTGTCTGACTTTTTTTACTGCATTTATAAATGGTTTTTCATTTCCGGGTGTATTAAACTGTTCAACTAATTTTATAAACTCTTCATCATTATTTTCAAAAAGTTCATCTGTAAGATTGCTTATGATTTCATCTTCAAGCAAGCTTGCTTCATTTTCATCCAAATTTGTAAAATCCTGATTTATTCCGAGTTCAAAAAAGTTTTCTCTGACAAGGTTTATGCAAAATGAATCAATAGTGCAAATTTTGGCGTTAGGCATTAAATTAAGCTGGCGCTGTGCATTTTGATTAAATGGTTCATTCCTTAATATTTCTTTAAGCGACTTGGTAATTCTGAACTTCATTTCACTTGCCGCATTGTTGGTAAAAGTAACGATTAAAAGCTTATCAATATCAATAGGATTTTTGCTGTCGGTTATTTTTTTTATAACCCTTTCAACAAGAACAGCGGTTTTTCCTGAACCGGCAGCAGCACTTACAAGTATGTTTCTGCCGCGGGCGGTAATTGCATTATTCTGTTGTGGTGTCCACTTTGGCATTAGTTTCAAACTCCTTGTATAAGTTTTCAATAACTTCGCTGTCACTTTGCTGTTCGCTGACTTTGTTAAAAATCATTTTGGAATTGGCACATACATCACGGTAATCGCAATAATCACAAGTATTATTGTGGGTTGGATTTTTTATCGGCTTTCTGTCAATATATCCGCTTTGTAAATCATTTCCCATTTTTTCAACCAATTGATTTATTTTTTTATGTATTAAGCCAAGCTGCTCAAGTGATACTAAACTTCCTTTCAAATCTCCGTTTGATTTCACCTGAACAGGAATATATTTTCCGCTCAAATCGTGTTCCATAGCCTGTGCTACTGCATTTTCATCATCACTCAGTACAATACCGTTCATTTTAAACATTGAAGCTTCTTCGCTGTCAATCGACTTTTCAGCCTCGTTTGCGGAATCAAAATTCAATGTATTTCTTGCTGCGTGCATATATAAAACGCCGGCAGGTATACCGTTAAGTGCAGATGATTTATCTTCACATAATGAAAAAAGATATACAAACATCTGCAAATTTAAACCGTCCATAATATCGGCAAGCTTAAACTTCTTGTTGCCTGATTTGTAATCAACAACCCTGATATATTTTTCATTGTTATGTTCAAACACATCCACACGGTCAATTGAGCCACGAATTTGCACACTTCCGCCACTTTCAAGCGGTATTATTTCGGGTTTAACTTCACCGTCTTTATCAATTGACATTTCAAATGCTTTAGCTTCAAAATCGCAATTTTTAAACTCTAAAGCAAGGTGGTTTACTACATCATAAACTAGTTTTGAAAGCCTTTTGTAATTATAATCAAAGCGTTTATTTTTATCCTTAATAAGAGCCATATTTTCTTCAAAATATTTTTCCATATACTTATTAACCAAATCTTTAATTTCAGTGTAATTAAGAGTTGATAATTTTTTAGTACCCACATCGGATAAAATCATTTCAAGAATATAGTGAATAAGCGTCCCCCTTTGCATTGGGTCAATTTCAGCCTTATTTATAACTCTTGCTGAAAGGCCGAATTTGCAAAAATATCTAAACGGGCAATTATAATAATCTTCAATTCTTGAAGCAGAAATATACATATCTTTATCAAAAAGTTCAATAGCTTTTTTTCTGCTTTTAATTTCAATCGGTTTGTTTTCTGCAAGATACTTTATTGCTTCGTATCTGCTGTCATTTTTAAAATATTCTTTAAGAGAAGCATAAAATGGAGTGTTATCGTAAAATCTTTCACTCATAAGTTCAAAAGCGTTTTTGTTTGTTTCAATCAGTTCAATTTCGTCCAAATCAGAAATATCATATTCTTTGAAATAATTGTACTTTGCCTCAATATCTGTAACTATTTCCGACGGTGCAGAATCTTTTGAACTTCCCTTTAAATATGAAATATACAGCTTTTCGCTTGAGCAGGAACAAGCCATATAAGCAAAATATCTTTCCTGCAAATTAAATATTTCGGCATATGAATAAAGCTTAAAATCATTTTCAAGCATAATTCTTCTCTCTGCCTCTGAAAGAAGCCCGCTTGTAATGGCTGATTGCGGAAATTCGCCCTCATTTGCGCCTAAAATAAAAACTGCTTTTGGATTATCGGTTCTTATTCTGTCTGCCTGTCCGATTTGTACATTATCTATCCCACTCGGAACAGTACCTAGATCTTCACAAGAAATAATAAGTGAAAACATTTTTGCATATGTTTTTAAATCAATTTCGCCAAGGGTAGTTGCAAGCTGATTTAATATTTCCATAACAAGTTCCCAAATTCTGCCCTGCTCCTGAGCCAGCGAATAAAATCCGTTTTTGTTTAACAAAACAGCATATTCCTTTACTTTTTTATCAGCACAGTAGGAAATCAGCGTGTTATATATTCCCTCGCTTATTTTTTTTGAATCTTTGGTTTTTGTAATTTTCTTCAGCAAAACAAGCGGTGCAATCAATTTTTCCCTTGTTATATTTATTTTATCAAGAGCATTTCTGTCAGCCTCGCTTAATTCGTTTACAAAACCTTTGGTTGAATTTTCAAATGGTTTAGTCCATTTTAAACCATTTATATTCCATAAAAAAATATAGTTTTCAAGCTCGTTTATATCTTCGTCCGGTATATCGGTTAATCCTGTTTTGGCAAGGCTTAATATATCGTCGCTTTTAAACGAAAAGTTAATACACCTAAGCATAAATTCAATCATTACTACAAGTGACTGGGTGTTAACCGGCTGTCTTTCATCACGAAAATAAGGTACTTCATATTTAGAAAAGTTATATTCAAGCTCACTTAAATACTTTTGTAAATCGCGGCAAATAACAGTGATTTCAGAAGCTTTATACCCTTTTCTTAAAAGCTGTTTAATTTCTCTTGAAACATTTTCACATTCATCAGAAATATTTTTTGAAGCATAAATATGTACATTTTCATTAGCTTCAAGAGTTTTATTTGAATTATCAAAAAAATGTTTTTCAATTACTTTAAGTTCGTCATTTTTAAATCTGTAATTTTCTTCAAGCTTAACAATTTGCGTTTCAACATCAGATTTATCGGCAATTCTCTTAATTATTTGAAAAGATTTATTTACATACGAAAATAAATCATAGTTATTATCACTGTCATATGAATCTGTACAAAGTGTGATTGTAACGCAGTTTGCCTCTGCAATTATCAATTCAAGAAGCTTATATTCCTGTGCAACAAAGCCGTTAAATCCGTCTATAAATACATATTTATTTTTAAAATAGCCTTTATCAAAGATTTGATTATAAATTCTTGTAAGTTCGTTTGATGAATCGTTAAATCTATCTTTAATAAGCAATTCATAAGCACTCATAATAAGTGAAATATCAGCAAGTTTTTTATAAAGAACCTGATTATCAATATTTTTTGAAAGTTCATTTATTTGCAATGAATCAAGATTGCAGGATTTCATTTCATCATAAATGTTAATCATTGAAGTCACAAAGCTTAAAGAATCAAGATTTTTGTTAAACAGCTGAAAATTATCTTTACAATTATCAATAGCATTGCACATTAAAATTACTTTGCCGCCTTTTGATAATGTAGGCAAAGCGTCTGAACCATACTTTCTTCTTACATCATTGGAGATACGCGAAAAAGACGAGTTGTCGACACAGTTGACTTTATCCTCGCCTAAATCATTAAGTAATCTTCTTTCTGCCACAAGTGAATACTGTTCCGGTGTTAAAAGAAGAATATTATTTTCCCCGCAAATCGCAAGTTCTTTTATTTGATTAAATACATAATCACTTTTTCCGCAGCCACTTCTGCCAAATACAAATTTTAACAAATAATCACCTATTATCTCATTGCATCTTCAGGTTTTATAATCCCTTTGGAAAGCATATTATCATAAGCTTTAGCCCAAAAAGTGTACATCGGGCTTGCTAAATCAAAAGCAAGTTTAATCTCATCAATAAGTGCAGATGAGTTAATCTTATTCATATCAAAAGAGTTATACGAAAATTCCATATTTTTTGCACTTAAATACGGCTTTAGTTCTTTAGGTGCATTTGGATACATATCTTTTTTATAATTATCTCTTGAACCGTAAACAAAACCTGCTTGCTTGCAAGCGTCAAGTGCTTCAAGCCATTCATCAGGCTTATCCAATATCAAATTATGAACTTCTTTAAAAGCTGATTGTTTCCAAGTCCAAAATCCCAAGCCGTAACCGAAACTGTTTGGAAAAAATTCAAAATAGAAAAACGGTGCGCTCGGATATTCATTTTTATATCTTCGAAGCATCAGCCACATATTTTCGCGATATTTGATTTTGCTTCTGTTACCTCTTGTATCTCTGTATATTCTTGACACGCAGCGTACTGGGTCAGTAAACATTTTATCATCAATTTCATACATCAAACCACTCAAATCAAGTACAATCTGGCGCATAGGAACTGTGATGCCTTCCTTTAATTCAAGCTTGTGTTCTTCATAAAATTCTTTTGAATCATTAAACCTGTTAAGGCAAAGAAGTTCTATACTTTCAGGTTTAATACCTTTGAAATTATATTCGCTCATTTTAATAGTCCTTTATCTTCCATTTGTTGAGCGGCTAAAAGCGCACAGAGCTTTGCACTGTGAAAGTTAAGTCCGCCCTGAATCCAAGCATAATACGGCGGCCTGATAGGAGCATCTGCTGAAAGTTCAATTGATGAACCGAGTGTAAACGCTCCGGCTGCCATAACAACTTTGCTGTCATATCCCGGCATATCCCACGGTTCAGGTGATAAATAGCTATCAACAGGGCTGCCGCTTTGAACCCCCTGGCAAAATGCAACAAGACTTTCTGCATTTTCAAGCCCTAAAGACTGCACAATATCGTGCCTTGTTTCGTTATATTTCGGCGTTACATCATATCCAAAGCTTTCATATAATGCGGATATGTAAACAGCACTTTTCAGTGCTTCGCCAACTGTATGCGGCGCATAAAAAAGCCCCATATAAAGTTCCCTGTTCATTCCGATTGTTGCGCCGACTTCCCTGCCAAGTCCGGGAGTTGTTAGCCTATAAGCACATTTTTCAACAAGATCTTCCCTGCCGGCAATGTAACCGCCTGTTGTAGCTATGCCGCCGCCTGCATTTTTAATCATTGAACCTGCTATAAGGTCAGCGCCTACTTGTGTAGGTTCTTGCATTTCTACAAATTCGCCATAGCAGTTATCCACCATAACAATTACATTTGGATTTTTCTTTTTTACAATTTCACAAACTTTGCCTATTTCGTCAACAGAAAGACTTGGCCTAAGCTCATATCCGCGGCTGCGCTGGATATAGACCATAGTGGTTGAGCTGTTAACAGCATTTTCAATGCTTTCAAAATCAAGTCGTTCATTTTTCAAAGCCACTTCGTCATAGTTAACACCGAATTCTTTAAGTGAACCCATACCCTCGCCGCTGATACCGATAACATTATGAATTGTATCATAAGGTGTTCCTGATACGCAAAGCATATTATCCCCCGGCCTTAAAACCCCGAAAAGTGCAGTTGCAAGTGTATGCGTTCCGCAAGTAAAGTTATGGCGCACAAGTGCAGATTCTGCACCCAAAACCTGCGCCCAAACCTTATCAAGCGTTTCCCTGCCAATATCTCCGTATCCGTATCCTGTGCTTGTACCAAAATGTGTTTCGGATATTCTGTTATCAATAAAAGCTTTTTGAACTTTTTGCTGATTATATTCTGTTATTTTTTCAATATTTTTAAATTGCTCTTTGCAAAGTTTCAGTGCTTTGTCTGAAGCATCCAAAATTCTTTTATCTATTTTGAAAAATTCATTCATTTATACATTCTCCAATAACCCATATTTTCAAAACCGAGTTTTTTATAAAATTTTTCGTTTTTGTTTTTATCACGCATTAAATATACTTTTCCCTTAATATCACAAATCATTGCACTTACAAGTGCACTTCCATATCCCATTCTTCTGAATTCAGGTACGGTTGAAACAGAAGTCAATATTGCGTCATTATTATAAATTGATGAAAAAATACCGCTTGATACAATTTCATCATTTACATTTAAAGTGACTGCTTTTGCACACGAATGTCTGATTCTGTGGCTGACATCCACATACCAACTTTCAAAATCAGCAGTCGAATAATCTTCCAAATTAAACAAATCCATTAGCTTCGGATATTCATCAATTGTGGCATAGTTAATTATTTTTTCCACCTTTTTATTTGTTCGCATAACAATACCGTAATCATAAGAAAATGAGAGTGCAAGTTCATCATCACCTAAAATTGAATTAAATCCTATTCTTGTAAAGAAATCTTCCAACTCAATCAAATCAAAATCATCATTATGGCATACGGTATAATCATTATCAAGCCGAGAAATAATTGATGTAATATTACCATTATCATCAAGTTGTTTATAAAAAAGTGCAAAATTGTAATTTGTGGAATATGCTTTTAAAAGTGACATTATTCTGATATAAAATATATCATCTTTAAAAAAATCATCAAATTCTTTGTTCTTTTCAATCAATTTAATCATAAAGCTTAGGCAATAATTTATTTAATAGTTTCCTTGTGTTTTCAATATCATCTTTTTTCACAACACTTGAAGCACCGTGAATATATCTGCTTGGCAGTGAGATAGCAATAACTCTGCTTCCTTTTCCGCTGGTTTGTATTGCACCTGCATCATTTCCGCCTGCAATGGCAGTTTTAGTTTGAGTCGGTATATTGTTTTCTTCACCGACTCTGCGTGCAAGCTTATAAAGTTCTTTATCATAAACAGTTCTTCCGTCCATAAAAGAAACAACCGGGCCTTTGCCCAAAACGCACACTCTGTTTCCGCCCGTAACGCCGCATAAATCACCGGCAGTAGTTGATTCAAGAATAATTGAAACATCAGGCTGAACATCAAAAGAAGTACATTTTGAGCCTCTTAATCCGACTTCTTCCTGAACATTAAAGCAAAAATAAGTGTCATATTCAAGTTCACTGTTAATAAGTTCAATCATCAGCATACAGCCGATTCTGTCATCAAGTGCTTTAGATTTAATATATCCATCACCAAATTCATAATAATCACTTGAAAAATAAACATAATCGCCCAAGGATACATACCTTTCAGCTTGTGCCTTATCTTTAGCACCAATATCAATAAACAGATTTTTGAAGCTTACAGCCTTGTCTTTTTCATCACCTGAAAGCAAGTGAATAGGTTTTAAACCTACAACACCGTAAATATCGTTAATTTTAACTTTTCTGTCGGCAACAACGCGCGCGTCAATTCCGCCGACGGGTGAAAATTTTAAATACCCATCATCCGTAATATCGGTAATGATAAAGCCTACCTCATCCATATGGGCGCAAATCATCACTTTTTTATTTGCTCTTTTAACACCTTTTTTAAATGCAATTATTGAGCCTAATGCATCTATCTTATATTCACATTTGTCTTTGATTTTAGAAACAATATAGTCTTTTACGGCACATTCATCACCTGATGTACCGTTGAGTAGGCAAAGTTCTTTAAGCATTTTGCACACCTGCCTTTTCTTCAATATAAGCGCAAATTAAATCGCTGACACTTACAATATCATCAATATTAACAACTTCACAAGGCTGATGCATATATTTTTCAGGTATTGAAATAAGTCCACCTTTTATGCCTCTTTCAGAAAGAGTAATTACATCAGCATTAGTACCTGTACTTCCTGCCATAATTTCGCGCTGATACTTAATATTATTTTTATCGGCAACTTTCACAAGGCTATTGGAAATATTTTTATCAAGTATAGGCGAAAAACCAATCATTGCGCCATTTCCAATAATTCCGCAATCCGCCTTGTCGCAATTAGGTGTATATGCAAAAGATACATCAACACTTATAAATTCATCAATATTTTTTGAATAAGCACCTATTTTTGCTCCGCGTGTACCAAGCTCTTCCTGCGATGAAAACATCACTGTAATCTTGCAAGGAACTTTTTTAAGCCTATCAAGGCATAATAATATTGAAGCCACGCCTGCCCTGTCATCAAGGCATGAGGCAGATAATTGATTGTTTAAAAGCGGAGTGAAATTACGCTTAAATGTAACCTTATCACCAAGTGAAACAATTTTTTTAATTTTCTCTTTATTCATTCCCACATCAATTGAAATATCTTTAAATTCGGGAACTTTCTTTTCATCATCAGCACTTTGCAAATGCGGCGGCAAAGTGGAGATAACACCGTTTACTTCCTTATTTCCCCACACAGATACTTCATAGCCAAGCAACATTCTTCTGTCTACTCCGCCGCAATGGTTTACTTTAATAAATCCGTCATCTGTAATGTCGGTAACTATCATACCTATTTCATCAAGATGAGCATCAAGTAAAAAGTGATAGCCTTCACCGAATGTGCAATACACATTATTCATATCATCAACACTTACATCACCGTAAGCTTCAAGTTTTTCAGTAAGTAATTTTACTATGTTTTCCTCTTCGCCAGAAACACCAACTGCCGATGTAAGTTCTTTTAATAAATTTTCAATATTTTCCATTATTCATCAAATCCATTTACAAGTTCTTTAAATCTTCTGCCTCTATATTCAAATGTTTTAAACTGGTCAAATGCAGGACATGCCGGGCAGAGTGAAACAATGTCACCTTTTTCGGCAACATTTTTAGCTTCATTTAATGCATTTTCCAAATTATCTGTTTTAATTATTTTAATACCGGATTTGTTATATCCCTCGTAATTTGTAACAGTATCATATATTTTTTGAGCAGTGGCGCCGTTTAGCACAAGTACCTTAACATATTTCAAAATATCAGGCACCATTTCGCTCATATCGTTGCCTTTATCAGAACCACCCATAATTACTATGATTTTTTTGCCGAACGCTCTTAAACCGCTGATTACGCGGGACGGTGATGTAGCAATTGAATCATTATAATATTTAACGCCATCAAATTCTCTTACAAATTCAATTCTGTGTTCAACCCCGCCAAAAGTATTGGCAATATCTTTATATACGGAAATATCAACAAGTCCCCATGTTGCACAAATAGCTGTGCAATAGTTTTCTATATTGTGCGTACCCGGAATAACAATATCACTGCTGTTCATCACAAAAGTTTCGTTGCCGTTATCGTTATAAACAATCTCGCCTTTATCATTCATATAACATCCGTTATCAACTTTGTGTTTTATAGAAAACTGCGCAAGCTTACCCCTAACATCAAATCGCATATCATGGTAAACCCTGTTACCGATTGAATAATCGCAATCAGCATTAAGCACGGTTTTGCAGTTTTCATTTTGATAAATCAAAATATTACGCTTTGCGTCAACATATTCATCAAGGTTGATGTGATGATCTTGATGTGTACATTCAATATTAGTTACAACTGCGACATCAGGCGTATTTTTCATATTTCCCATTGTTAAAAGCTGAAAAGATGAAAGCTCAACAACTGCAATATCATTTTCAGTTATGGTTTCAAGTTCAGGCATAAGTGCTTTACCTATATTTCCGCCTAAATACACCTTTTTGCCTTGCTTTTCAAGAAATTTTGAAATCAGTGTTGTAGTAGTTGTTTTACCGTTTGATCCGGTTACAGCTATAATTTTAGATGGACAGAATTTAAAAAACACTTCCATTTCTGTTGTGACTTTCTGCCCTCTTTCAATACATTCGCCAATCCACGAATTTTGAAACGGTAAAATACCGTGTGAGCGAAAAATCAAATCCATTTGCGGCAAAATATCAAGATAGTTTTCGCCTAACGAGAAGTGAACTCCGAGTTTTTCAAGATTATCGCATATATCTTTGCCTATATATTCTTTATCCCTTTTATCGCAGGCATAAACTTCAATTCCGTACTTCGCACAAAATTCTGCACACGGAACATTTGCAACACCCATTCCGACAAAAGCAACTTTTTTACCTTTTAACGAATCAAAATATTCTTTAGCTTTAATGTTCATAGCATTTCATCTCCAATACTCAGTGCAGGTAAAAATTACCGTTGTTGAAATCTTTTAATGTGAATTTTTCAGCTTTCTTTTCAAGTTCAAGTTGAAAAGGCATCTTCTCTTTATGTATATAATTATCTTTAATAGGCATATCACAATTCATAACAAAATTTGCTATCAAAGTTTTGTTTTTAGTTTCTTCATTTCCTTGAAAATAAACATTACCTGTATCTGTTTCATCAATAGCAAGAGCAATTTTAAGTTGCCCTTTTCTGCCAAGAGGTGTAATCATTTTACTGATTTCAACAGCGTCTTCCTGCGCATTATCGGTAATCAAGCACAAAACACCGTTACCCTTGCGCTTAAAGCAATTTGATGTAAGGTCATATATCATTTCATCAAGATATGCCAATACATCATTTTTATCTAGATTTTCAATTTTGATAATATAAAAATAATAAAAAAGATGGAAAAAGTCGATAAAACCTTGATTCGAAAATTTATTTACGGGACATATCTTATGTTTTAGCAACAGGACAAAAAGTGATAAAGGCTATTTGTACTCGGGTTTAATTGAGTTAAATGTGAATTTGTAAAAAACGCGCCTAACAGGAGTCGAACCTGCGTTACCGCCTCCGGAGGGCGGCGCTCTATCCACTAAGCTATAGGCGCATAAAAATATAATACAGGAATCTTAAGAA
>OHQO01000636.1_pt1 | contig 16362 bp, 9 predicted proteins | sample 1578051 | NCBI WGS metagenome assembly OHQO01 (sample SAMEA3879592, study PRJEB24766) | human gut metagenome | biome: human-associated habitat; feature: feces | place: USA | collected 1985/1987 | reverse complement strand
TGCCCACACCACATCTGTCAGTAAAAAGAGCGAAGCCAATAAAAATAATAGATAATGCTTCTTTTTCATTTTATTAGATTTAATGAAACAATTAGGTTGTTAAATACTCACCCTGCAAAGAAATGGGATATTTAGCCAATCTAATAATACTGTTTAGGCGATTGATGCCACTAATTAAGAAAATTCGGCGGAGAATGGAAAGGAAAAACAAGCTTTTAAGATTTCGACCAGCTTTTATCAGAAAATGACTAGCTAGTTTTATTCCATATTTAAAAATAGGTTGTATTTTTGCCTGATACCTAATAATTATTCGTCGAATATCTATTAAAAATAAAACCATGAAAAAACATTTTCTACTTCTTATTTTATCACTTTTATTCCTGCCGATTGCACAAGGCAAAGTAAAACTCCCTGCAATGATGGGAGATCACATGGTACTTCAACAGAACAGCTCCGTTAAGTTATGGGGTTGGGCGGATGGCAAAAAAGTAACTGTCACCACTTCGTGGAACAACCGGACTTATCAGGCATCTACGGATAAAGACGGGGCCTGGCTGGTAAAAGTAGACACTCCCGAAGGAGGATATACTCCTTATTCTATTACGATCAGTGACGGCACTCCGGTCACTCTCTCGGATATACTGATAGGGGAGGTGTGGATCTGCTCCGGACAGTCGAACATGGAAATGCGTATGATGGGAAATGCAGCACAACCCATTAACCACTCACTTGAAACGCTGCTGAACTCGGGAAATTATCGCGACCGTATTCGTTTTATTACCGTACCGAGAACCAATGATACAGAACGCCGCACGGATTTCGAGAAAAGAAAATGGGAAGTATCGTCACCCGAAACGAGCATTGATTGCAGTGCCGCCGCCTATTTCTTTGCCCGCCAACTGACTGAAAGTCTCCATCTCCCGGTAGGACTGGTTATCAACAGTTGGGGAGGTTCGGCGATTGAAGCATGGATGGATGAACCGACATTGAAAACCGTGGAAGGTATGAACATTGAAGCTGCCAAAAATCCTAAAAGAGGGGTGCACCAGCGTTTGGAATGTCTGTACAACTCGATGTTATGGCCTGTTAAGAACTTCACGGCACGCGGTTTCCTTTGGTATCAGGGAGAATCGAATGCACATAATTGGGAAGCTCATGAAAAATTATTTAAACTGCTCGTGAATAGTTGGCGGAAGAATTGGAATGATGCCTGCCTGCCTTTTTATTATGTACAATTATCCAGTTTGAATCGCCCTTCCTGGCCTTGGTTCCGTGAGAGTCAGCGTAGAATGTTGAATGAAATTTCTCATATCGGAATGGCTGTATCCAGCGATCATGGTGATTCTCTGGATGTGCATCCTACCTGTAAGAAACCCGTGGGAGAGCGTTTGGCGCGATGGGCTTTGAATAAAACGTATCAGAAAAATGTCATTCCTTCCGGTCCTTTATTTCGTGGTGCAAACGTTCGCGGTGGGAAAGTCTTTTTATCTTTTGATTATGGAAAAGGGATGCGGAGTTCAGACGGAAAGCCTTTACAATGCTTTGAAGTAGCGGAATATGATGGTATCTATTATCCGGCAACGGCTGAGGTTGTAGGAGACCAGGTGAAGGTGTATAGTAAAGAAGTGCCAAATCCCCGCTATGTACGTTATGGCTGGCAACCTTTTACGCGGGCTAATCTGATCAATCGGGAAGGACTGCCTGCTTCGACATTTCGTGCCGAATTTTCGATGAAATGAGATATTTTGTAGCTTCAATAGGAAATATTTAACAAAAAAGCAATATCTTTACTCCGTTAATATCTAATGCCCCCACTATGATCTTAAATTTGACAGGAAAGATAGCGCCGATAGCATGTGGATTGCTATGTTGCTGTAGTATGGTTTATGCTCAAGGTAATGACACTTCGGAAGTCATGCTACTGGATACCGGTTGGGAATTTTCTCAATCAGGGACTGAAAAGTGGATGCCAGCCACGGTTCCTGGTACGGTTCATCAGGACCTGATCAGTCATGAATTACTGCCGAATCCTTTTTATGGGATGAATGAAAAGAAAATTCAATGGGTGGAGAATGAGGACTGGGAATATAGAACCTCCTTTATAGTCTCCGAAGAGCAATTGAATCGTGACGGAATCCAACTTATTTTTGAAGGTCTTGATACCTATGCAGACGTATATCTCAACGGCTCATTACTGCTGAAGGCTGATAATATGTTTGTGGGTTATACACTTCCTGTAAAATCTGTGTTGCGGAAGGGCGAGAATCACTTATATATTTATTTCCATTCACCTATTCGGCAAACGTTGCCACAATATGCTTCCAATGGCTTCAATTATCCGGCGGATAACGATCATCACGAGAAACATCTTAGTGTGTTCAGCCGTAAGGCTCCGTATAGTTACGGTTGGGACTGGGGCATCCGAATGGTGACAAGTGGTGTCTGGCGCCCGGTTACTCTTCGTTTTTACGACATAGCTACCATATCTGACTACCATGTCAGACAATTATTGCTGACAGATGAAAACGCTCGTCTGTCTAATGAACTGATTGTAAACCAGATCGTTCCTCAGAAAATTCCGGCTGAAGTAAGGGTCAATGTATCGTTGAATGGAACTACCGTTACAGAAGTAAAACAGCAGGTGACCCTGCAACCCGGGATAAATCATATCACTCTTCCTGCTGAAGTGACGAACCCTGTACGATGGATGCCAAATGGTTGGGGAACTCCGACTCTGTATGATTTCTCGGCTCAGATAGCTTGTGGAGATCGGATTGTTGCGGAACAATCTCATCGGATTGGTTTACGAACGATTCGTGTGGTAAATGAAAAAGATAAGGACGGAGAATCTTTTTATTTTGAAGTCAATGGCATACCGATGTTTGCCAAAGGAGCTAATTATATTCCTCAGGATGCACTGCTGCCTAATGTTACTACGGAACGCTATCAGACTTTGTTCCGTGACATGAAGGAGGCCAATATGAATATGGTTCGTATATGGGGCGGTGGGACATATGAGAATAATCTTTTCTATGACCTTGCCGATGAGAACGGGATACTTGTCTGGCAGGATTTTATGTTTGCGTGTACTCCTTATCCATCCGATCCTACTTTCCTGAAACGGGTAGAGGCGGAGGCTGTTTACAATATTCGCCGTCTTCGGAATCATGCCTCTTTGGCGATGTGGTGTGGTAATAATGAAATACTGGAAGCTCTGAAATATTGGGGTTTTGAGAAGAAGTTTACTCCGGAGGTTTATCAAGGATTAATGCATGGTTATGATAAACTGTTCCGTGAGCTGTTGCCTTCAATGGTTAAAGAATTTGATTCGGATCGTTTTTATGTGCACAGTTCGCCTTATCTCGCTAACTGGGGGCGTCCGGAGTCATGGGGGACAGGAGACAGTCATAATTGGGGAGTCTGGTACGGAAAGAAGCCATTTGAGTCTTTAGATACTGATTTGCCGCGTTTTATGAGTGAATTTGGTTTCCAGTCATTTCCGGAAATGAAAACCATTGCTGCTTTTGCTGCTTCTGAAGATTATCAGATTGAGTCTGAAGTGATGAATGCGCATCAGAAGAGTAGTATTGGTAATTCGTTGATCCGTACTTATATGGAACGTGATTATATTATTCCCGAAAGTTTCGAGGATTTTGTGTATGTCGGATTAGTCTTGCAAGGACAGGGGATGCGGCATGGACTGGAAGCTCACAGACGCAATCGTCCTTATTGTATGGGGACATTGTATTGGCAGTTGAACGACAGTTGGCCGGTAGTATCCTGGTCAAGTATTGATTATTATGGTAATTGGAAGGCATTACATTATCAGGCAAAGCGTGCTTTTGCACCGGTCTTGATCAATCCTATACAGCAGAATGACAGTTTGAGTGTTTATCTGATCTCAGACCGGCTTGATACAATGGAGCAAATGACATTGGAAATGAAAGTCGTGGATTTTGATGGAAAAACGCTGGGTAAGAAGATACAAGTACATTCGTTGGAAGTTCCGGCAAATACTTCAAAATGTGTTTATCGTGCAAAACTGGATGGCTGGCTGACTCCCGAAGACTGCCGACGTAGCTTCTTGAAATTGATACTCAAAGATAAATCGGGACATCAGGTGGCTGAGAGCGTCCATTTTTTCAGAAAGACGAAAGATTTGCAACTTCCTCCGATATCAGTATCCTATCAAATGAAGCAGACGGATGGTAAATGTGAATTGACTCTCTTTTCATCAATGTTGGCAAAAGATATTTTTATTGAGACTCCATTGCAAGGAGCCCGTTACAGTGACAACTTCTTTGATCTCTTACCCGGAGAACGTAAGAAAGTAATTATCACTTCTCCCCGGATAAAGAAGGGAGAAGAATTACCTGTCAATATCAAGCATATTCGAGAAACCTATAAATAAAACTAATTTATTAACTACTAACACCTAATTTTTATTTTATGAAACAACTCCTAAAATTAACAGGATGTGTGGCACTGGCAGGACTGATGAGCTCTTGTGGCTCGGTACAAGAAGAAGCCAATTATCAGATTATCCCATTGCCACAAGAAATTGTAACATCGCAAGTAAACCCCTTTATTTTGAAAAGCGGTGTGAAAATCCTTTATCCGGAAGGAAATGAGAAAATGCAGCGTAATGCGCAATTTTTGGCTGATTATCTGAAGACTGCAACCGGAAAAGACTTTTCGATTGAAGCCGGAACTGAAGGTAAAAATGCTATAGTGCTGGCGTTAGGCTCAGAAGTAGAAAACCCTGAATCTTATCAGTTGAAAGTCACCGATCAAGGTGTCACGATAACTGCCCCTACAGAAGCCGGAGTTTTCTATGGTATTCAGACTTTGCGTAAATCATTGCCTATTGCTTTGGGTGCTGATGTAGCATTGCCTGCTGTTGAAATTAAGGATGCTCCTCGTTTCGGTTATCGTGGTGCACATTTCGATGTTAGTCGTCATTTCTTCACAATTGATGAAGTGAAGACTTATATTGATATGCTGGCTTTGCACAACATGAACCGTTTGCACTGGCATATCACTGACGATCAGGGATGGCGTCTGGAAATCAAGAAATATCCGAAGTTGACGGAAATAGGTTCTCAAAGATCGGGAACAGTCATCGGACGTAACTCCGGTGAATATGACAATACATCCTATGGTGGATTCTATACACAGGAACAGGCTAAGGAAATTGTAGATTATGCCGCAGAACGTTATATCACTGTTGTTCCTGAGATTGACCTTCCGGGACACATGCTGGCTGCCCTTGCCGCTTATCCGGAATTGGGTTGTACCGGTGGACCGTATGAAGTTTGGAGACAATGGGGAGTAGCCGATGATGTACTTTGTGCCGGCAACGATCAGGTTCTGAAATTCCTGGAAGATGTATATGGCGAATTGATTGAAATCTTCCCTTCAGAGTATATCCATGTAGGTGGTGACGAATGTCCGAAGGTAAGATGGGAGAAATGTCCGAAATGTCAGGCACGTATCAAAGCGTTGGGCTTGAAATCGGATAAGAATCATAGTAAGGAAGAACGTTTGCAGAGTTTCGTTATCAATCATATAGAGAAGTTCCTGAACGATCACGGACGTCAGATTATCGGTTGGGATGAGATTCTCGAAGGCGGACTTGCTCCTAATGCAACAGTTATGTCATGGCGTGGCGAAAGTGGAGGTATTGAAGCTGCCAAGCAGAAACATGATGTGATCATGACCCCGAACACTTATCTGTATTTTGATTATTATCAGGCTAAAGATACTGAGAATGAACCTTTCGGTATCGGAGGTTATTTGCCGATGGAAAGGGTGTACAGCTATGAGCCGATGCCGGCTTCCCTTACTCCGGAAGAACAGCAGTATATAAAAGGTGTACAGGCTAATCTCTGGACAGAATATATTGCTACTTTCTCTCATGCTCAATATATGGTCTTGCCTCGTTGGGCTGCTTTGTGTGAAGTCCAGTGGTCAACACCTGATAAGAAGAACTACGAAGATTTCTTGTCTCGTCTTCCACGACTGATTAAGTGGTATGATGCAGAAGGATATAATTATGCAAAGCACGTATTTGACGTAAAAGCAGAATTTACTCCGAATCCGGCTGATGGTACTTTAGACATTACACTTACTACAATTGACAATGCGCCAATCCACTACACGCTAGATGGTACAGAGCCGACTAGTACTTCTCCCGTTTATGATGGCGCTTTGAAGATTAAGGAAAATGCAGACTTCTCGGCTATAGCTATTCGCCCTACTGGAAATAGTCGTGTCGTTTCTGAGAAAATCGATTTCAGTAAATCAAGCATGAAGCCGATTGTTGCTAATCAGCCGGTGAATAAACAATATGAGTTCAAAGGTGTCTCTACGTTGGTAGATGGCTTGAAAGGAAATGGTAACTATAAAACCGGACGCTGGATTGCATTTAGAGGAAATGATATGGATGTGACTATTGATCTCAAACAACCAACAGAGATTTCAAGCGTTGCCATTTCTACTTGCGTAGAGAAGGGAGATTGGGTTTTTGATACAAGAGGACTCTCTGTAGAAGTTTCAGAAGACGGCACAAACTTCACGAAAGTGGCATCTGAAGCTTATCCTGCAATGAAGGAAACTGATAAAAATGGTGTTTATGACCATAAACTAACATTTACACCTGTAACTGCACAATATGTGAAAGTTATAGCTTCACCCGAGAAAAGTATTCCGGAATGGCATGGTGGTAAGAGTTATCCAGGCTTTTTATTTGTAGACGAAATCACAATTAATTAATGAATATAAGAAAGAGATACACTAAAGTTTGTCTTTTCTTATGGGTAATCGGGATGTGTCTTTGTGCACATCCCATTAATGCACAGTCCGTAATTCCTGTTCCCTTAAAGATGGAACAGGGTACGGGCTCTTTTTTACTCTCTGAAAAAACAAAGCTTTATACAAACTTACAAGGAGAAGAAGCTATTCTTCTGGGCGACTATCTGAAAACTGCATTACCTGTACAATTTAAGGAAGGGAAAAAGAAAGATAAACAGAATGTCTTGTCTTTATTGATAACAGAAAAGAATCCTCAGTTGGTGTCACCGGAAAGTTATATATTATCCGTTACTCCTGAACATATTCTGATTCAGGCTTCTTCCGGTGCTGGGTTGTTTTATGGAATTCAGACACTGTTGCAATTATCTCAGCCTTCGGGCACGGGTTATTCTATAGTTTCTGTTGAAGTACAGGATACCCCTCGTTTTGCTTATCGTGGGATGATGCTGGATGTCTCCCGCCACTTCTTCTCTAAAGAATTTGTGAAGAAACAGATAGACGCATTGGCATTTTATAAACTAAACCGTTTGCATTTGCATTTGACGGATGCGGCAGGATGGAGACTTGAAATAAAGAAATATCCTTTATTGACGGAATTTGCCGCCTGGCGTACTGATGCCAACTGGAAGAAGTGGTGGAATGGCGGACGGAAATATCTCCGTTTTGATGAGCCTGGTGCTTCCGGTGGTTATTATACTCAGGATGACATGAAGGAGATTATTGCATATGCGCAGCAGCATTATATCACAATCATTCCTGAAATCGAGATGCCTGCTCATTCAGAAGAAGTATTGGCTGCTTATCCGCAACTCTCCTGTTCGGGTGAACCTTATAAAAACGCAGATTTTTGTGTTGGAAATGAAGAAACATTCACTTTCTTAGAAAATGTGCTTACTGAAGTAATGGAGCTTTTTCCATCGGAATATATTCATGTAGGAGGCGATGAGGCTGGTAAGGCGGCTTGGAAGACTTGTCCGAAATGTCAGAAAAGGATGCAGGATGAACATCTTTCTAATGTAGACGAGCTACAAAGCTATCTGATTCATCGTATTGAACTGTTTCTGAATGCACATGGACGTAAGTTGCTGGGTTGGGATGAAATTCTTCAAGGTGGTCTGGCTCCTAATGCTACTGTAATGTCATGGCGTGGCGAAGAGGGAGGTATTGCTGCTGTCCGTTCCGGTCATCAGGCAATTATGACTCCCGGTCAATATTGTTATTTGGATAGTTATCAGGATGCTCCGTATTCTCAGCCGGAAGCCATCGGAGGATATTTGCCATTGGAGAAGGTTTATTCATATAATCCGGTTTCAGATTCTTTAACTGTAGAACAGGCAAAACTTGTTTATGGTGTGCAGGCAAATCTATGGGCAGAATATATCCCCACTCCGGAGCATATGGAATATATGATATATCCTCGTATCCTTGCTTTGGCAGAAGTGGCTTGGTCGGCTTCCGAACGTAAATCATGGACAGACTTTCATAATCGTGCATTGAAAGCAGTTGATGATTTGCAAGCGAAAGGATATCATACTTTTGATCTTAAAAATGAGATAGGAAGTCGTCCGGAGTCTTTGAAGCCGATAAGTCATTTGGCTGTGGGGAAAAAGGTGATTTATAATGCTCCGTATAGTCCTCACTATCCTGCGCAGGGAAATACAGCTCTTACTGATGGTATTCGTGGCGACTGGACTTATGGAGATGGATCCTGGCAAGGTTTTATCGATAAAAAGCGATTGGATGTTACCATTGATATGGGTACGGAAACTGCTGTCCATTCTGTCTCTGCTGATTTTATGCAAGTGGTAGGGGCAGAGGTCTTTTTGCCTGAATCTGTTACTATTTCCATTTCTGATGATGGAGCAAACTTCACAGAATTGAAACAATATACTTTTGAAGTAAATAGAAAAGAAGCTATTAAATTTATTAGTATTTCATGGGAAGGCAGTGCTGAAGGACGGTATATACGTTATCAGGCTCGTGCCGGAGAAGAGTTTGGCGGATGGATATTTACAGATGAAATAGTAGTGAAATAATCAGATGTATAATTTATGACTATAAATATTAGATACTTATTAGGAATAGCCCTCCTTTTTTCTTTCTCTGTGATCAGTGCACAAGTACGAACCTCGTATACTTTTGAGAAAGGGTGGAAGTTTACACGTGAAGATAATGCTGATTTTATTCAGCCTGACTATAATGATATCAAGTGGCAATCTGTGGTAGTACCCCATGACTGGGCTATTTATGGACCTTTTGGTATAGATAATGACAGGCAATTGACAGCCATTGCGCAAGACGGACAAAAAGAAGCGATGGAACATGCCGGACGTACAGGTGGTCTTCCTTTCGTCGGAGTGGGTTGGTATCGGCTGAATTTTGATGCTCCCTCTTTTGTCAAAGGGAAAAAGGCTACATTAATTTTTGACGGAGCTATGAGCCATGCTCGTGTGTATATTAACGGTCAGGAGGCTGGTTATTGGCCTTATGGATACAATACCTTTTATCTGGATGTAACTCCCTATCTGAAAGAGGGGACAAAGAATACTTTAGCTGTTCGTTTGGAGAATGAGACAGAATCTTCCCGTTGGTATCCGGGAGCCGGACTTTACAGAAATGTACATCTGGTAGTAACGGAAGATGCTCATATTCCGACATGGGGTACACAGTTAACTACTCCGGTAGTGAAAGATGATTATGCGAAAGTGAATATAAAAACGACTTTGGTCGTACCTTCCGGAAAACAGTTTGATGCATACCGTATAGTGACTGAACTTAAAGATAAGGATGGAAAAGTAGTAACTACTGATGAAAAACAAGGTTCCCGTTTTGATGATAATATCTTCAGCCAGGAACTTGTTGTTAGTCGTCCGGCTTTATGGAGCCCGGAAACTCCTGTTCTTTATCAGGCTGTCTCTAAAGTCTATGAAGGCAATATACTGAAGGATGAATATACAACATCTTTCGGTATTCGTACTATTGAGGTCATTCCCAATAAGGGCTTTTTCTTAAATGGAAAGAGAACTTCATTCAAAGGCGTATGCAATCATCATGATCTCGGCCCCTTGGGAGGCGCTGTGAATGATGCTGCTATTCGTCGTCAGATTCGTATTTTGAAAGATATGGGTTGTAATGCGATTCGTACTTCTCATAATATGCCTGCTCCTGAGTTAATCAGAGCTTGTGATGAGATGGGAATGATGGTGATGGCGGAATCGTTTGATGAATGGAAGGCTATGAAGGTTAAGAACGGCTATCGTCATGTTTTTGACGAATGGGCAGTAAAGGATTTGACGAACTTGCTACGTCATTATCGTAATAATCCGAGTGTGGTGATGTGGTGCATCGGAAATGAGGTTCCCGAACAATGGGATGGAAATAAAGGACCTAAGATGTCTTATTTTCTACAGGAACTTTGTCATCGTGAAGATCCGACACGTCCTGTCACACAGGGGATGGATGCGCCGGATGCTGTAGTCAATAATAATATGGCGGCAGTAATGGATATTGCGGGATTTAATTATAGGCCACATAAATATCAGGAGAATTATAAAAAACTTCCTCAACAGATAGTCTTGGGTAGTGAGACTGCTTCTACGGTTAGTTCGCGTGGAGTATATAAATTCCCTGTTACCCGGCAATGGATGAAGAAATATGACGATCATCAGTCTTCCTCTTATGATGTGGAGTCTTGTTCATGGTCCAATCTGCCTGAGGATGATTTTATTCAGCATGAGGACTTACCTTATTGCATAGGAGAGTTTGTTTGGACAGGATTCGATTATCTGGGTGAACCGACTCCCTATTATACAGATTGGCCCAGTCATTCTTCACTATTTGGAATTATCGATTTAGCAGGGCTGCCCAAAGACCGTTATTATCTCTATCGTAGTCACTGGAATAAAGAACAGGAAACACTTCACATTCTTCCTCACTGGAATTGGGAAGGACGAGAGGGAGAGATAACTCCTGTCTTTGTATATACCAACTATCCTTCAGCCGAATTATTCATCAACGGAAAGAGCCAAGGGAAACGTACCAAAGACCTTTCCGTAACCATTGATAATAGTGCTGACTCTGTTTCCATCATGAACTTGAAACGTCAGAGCCGTTACCGCCTAATGTGGATGGATACAAAATATGAGCCAGGCACGGTGAAAGTCGTGGCTTATAATGCTGACGGGAAAGCTGTAGCTGAAAAAGAACTCCATACAGCCGGTAAACCGGATCATATTGAATTGGTAGCTGATCGTAATGTAATCAAGGCGGATGGAAAAGATCTATCTTTTGTGACAGTGCGAGTGGTAGATAGAGACGGTAATTTGTGTCCGGATGCCTCACATGAAATCAGTTTCAAAGTGAAGGGAGAGGGTAGTTACCGTGCAGGAGCTAATGGTAATGCAGCTTCCTTGGAATCTTTCCAGCGTCCGAAGATGAAAGTCTTCAGTGGTATGATGACTGCTATTGTATCTTCGACAGAGCAGCCAGGCAAAATAACCCTTGAAGCTACGGGTAAAGGCTTGAAAAAAGGAGTCTTAATCATTGAAAGCCGTCAGGAAGCTAAGAAGTAAGAAATATCGTTGTAATATGTGTAATTCCTCTAAGTGTTTCATTGCGATACACTTAGAGGAATTTTTGTTTAAGCAGGCAGGAGTTTAACATCTTTGCAGGCAAAATAAAAGCTGTAAAAGTATGTTCTTTTATTAAATTGTATTACTTTTGCATCGTTTTAGTACTGTATCCGTTTCTCTATGAACCTTGGTTCTTATATGGAGATAAGATAAAAAGGCTAAATCCTTAAGAGATGCGCTACTGCTTCATAAATGGATTTCATTTGTGAAAGTCAGGGCGCTTTTGTCTTTTAAGTAAGTGATGAAATAAAAAACAAGGGGTAATGGGTGATAATGAATGATTTGGACAAAGAACGACAAACAGAGGGAAGGAAGGCATGGTATGCTGTACAAACCTTCTATTGTAAAGAAGAACATTTGGGGAAATATTTGGAAAAAAAAGGGGTAAATTATTTTATTCCGATGCGATATATCGAGCATGAGACGCTTGATGGTAAAAAGCATCGGAAACTGACTCCAGCTGTACACAATCTGCTGTTTATCGAGAAAGAATTTACGGAAAAAGAACTTTTAGAAAGGGTAAAAGATTGTACTATACCTTTTTTGCTTGTTCGTGACCGGAGTACACGGCGGTGTTATGAGATTCCAGACTGTGAGATGTTGGAATTCCGTGCCGTATGCGATCCTAATTATAAAGGAACTCTTTATGTCGATACAGTAACAGCAGAAGCCCGTCCCGGACAAGCAGTTCGGGTGATCCGTGGCCCGTTTGCCGGACTTGAAGGCAAACTCACGCAATACAAGAAGAGCTATTACGTAGTTGTTACGTTAGCTACTATCGGCGTCATGCTACATATTCCCAAGTGGTATTGCGAAAAAATCAACTAATCATAACATTACGATCACATTTAAACATTTCTTCAGAAAATGTACATTTGTTTCCATAATTGAACAGAATCATCTACTTATGATTCTTTTTTTATAATTAAATGGAAGAAAATCAATCTGCAAAAAATATTAGAATTGCAAAGAATACATTCTTTTTATATTTAAGAATGTTTTTGATGATGGGGATAAGCTTATACACTTCTCGTATTGTATTATCAACTCTAGGAGAAGTCGATTATGGCTTGTATAACGTGGTAGGAGGAATCGTTACAATGTTTACATTTGTAAACTTTGCCATGACTTGTGCCACTAATCGATATTTGTCTTTTGAGTTGGGAAAAAATAATATCGAAAATGTTAATAAAGTATTTAGCACAAGTATTATTATTCATGTTGTAATAGCAATATTTATTTTTCTTCTAGGAGAAACTATTGGACTGTGGTTTCTTAATACTCAAATGACGATACCTGCTGATCGAATGGTTGCTGCTAACTGGATTTATCAGCTGTCGATTTTGTCATGTATGGTTATGATTGTGAGTGTTCCGTATAATGCGATTATAATTTCATATGAGAAAATGGGAGCTTATGCGTATATAAGTATTTTAGAAGTCATATTGAAGTTGGTAATTGTTTGGATGTTATTAATATCTGATACAGTGGACAGGCTCATTCTTTATGGTGTTTTAATGTTATGTGTAAATTTTGTAACAAGAATTACATATCAAGTATATTGTAATCGAAAAATCAGGTTCATTAGGTTTCGTTATATTATTGAGAAAGATATAATTAAGGATATGTCTGTTTATGCATTTTGGAGTTTATGTGGAAGTGCAGCTAATGTATTTGCAATTCAAGGTCAAAATATTCTTCTGAATATGTTTTTTGGACCAGTAGTAAATGCAGCACGGGGAGTGGCGGTGCAAGTTCAAAATGCAATACAGAACTTTTCTACTAATTTTCAAAATGCAATGAATCCCCAGATTAATAAGTCGTATGCTGTAGGTGATTTGGATTATATGTTTAGTTTGATAAATGCCAGTTCTAAATATTCGTATTATTTGCTTTACATTATTTCTTTACCTGTTGTATTAGAAATTAATGTGTTACTGAAATGGTGGCTGGTTGAGGTTCCTGAACATACAACACAGTTTATACAATTGATGTTGGCTATTAGCATCGTGACTGCTTTAGGCAATCCTATTTCAAATGCTGCTGGTGCTTATGGCAGAATTAGAAATTTTCAATTAATAGTTGGGGGGATAATGTTACTTGTATTGCCAGTGTCTTATGTATTTCTTAAATTAGGTTATCAGCCTGAATCTATTTTTATAGTACAATTGGTGATATCTCTAATAAGTCAAATTGTAAGACTGGTAATGATAAAACAGATGATAAATTTTTCTTTAAATAAATATTTTAATGAGGTTGTTTTGCCGTGTCTGTTTGTTACTTCTTTATCATGTCTGTTACCTATTGTTGTAAAAAGTCATTTGCCGGAAACGACCTTGTCTTTTTGGATTGTTTGTGTTTTATCAGTATTTTCTAGTGTAATATGTGTGTATGGAATTGGACTGAAAAAAAGAGAAAGAGATTTTGTTAACAAGAAAGTTTGTGATTTGTTTATTTTACTCAGACGATGATTCATATAAAGAAAAAACAGGATTGTTGCGGGTGCGCTGCCTGTGTTCAAGTTTGCCCTAAGCAATGCATTGAAATGAGGGCTGATAATGAAGGCTTCTTTTACCCTAAAGTATGCACAGTTAATTGCACAAATTGTGATTTATGTGAAAAGGTATGTCCTGTCATTAACAAGAATGAATCTAGAGTTCCTGTAAATACTGTCGCTGCTATAAATACAGATGAGAATGTACGAATGAAAAGTTCATCGGGAGGAATATTTTCTCTATTGGCTAAAATAGTTATAGAGCAAGATGGAGTGGTGTTCGGTGTTCGATTTGATAATGAATGGAATGTTATCCATGATTATATTGACAAGGAGGAGGATTTAGACCATTTCTGTGGAAGTAAATATGTACAAAGTCATATTGGAAATGCGTTTTCGCAAGTTCGTTCATATTTGCAAGCAGGAAGGATGGTCTTGTTTTCTGGTACGCCTTGTCAGGTAGCAGGATTGTATAAATATTTACGGAAGGATTATGGGAATCTAGTAACTGTTGATTTTGTTTGTCACGGAGTTCCTTCTCAAAAGGTTTGGCAGTCATATTTAAATTATGAACTTAAAATGAAACAAGGACAAACTGGGGAAGGGGAATTTAAATCTTTTAAGAAGATTTCATTTAGAAATAAAACTAATGGATGGAAGAAATACAATATAGAATTGATTTTTAGTGATTCACAAAGGTATATGCAATACTTTGCAGAGAATCCTTATATGATAGGATTTATAAACAATTTGTATTTAAGGCCATCGTGTTATCATTGTGCTTTCAGGTCATTTCGCAGTCATAGCAATTTTACTTTGGCAGATTTTTGGGGAGTGGAAAATATACATCCGGAAATTGATGATGATAAAGGGGTAAGTGTTTTATTTGTAAATGATAATAATGCTTACGTAGAAAAACTTTTAAACAGGATTTCTTATAAAAAAGTATCTTTTGACGATGTGGTGTTAGGTAATCGCTCCATTGTAAGTTCATATGACTGTCCACAATATAGACATCTTTTTGTGGAGAAACTTTCTTTAGGATTTGATTTTAATCTATCGATACTAAAACCGAATTTGTTTGATAGAGTTATGATGAAGATCGAACGGACCTTTCAAAATAAGTGCTAAATGAGAATAGCTATAGTAACTTTTCATTCGTCTCAAAATTATGGAGCTGTTCTACAATGCTATGCTCTTCAGACTGTTTTAATAGAGATGGGACATGATATTGAGATTATAGACCGCTTATTTGATAAGTTTAATATACCATCTTATCGATTTAAAAGAGTCAAAAAGGTCATTTTCCCTAATTACTTTGAGCGCTTTAGAGAAAAATTCCTAAAACTGAGTGAACATATAAACAGTCAACAAGATTTATATGATATACAAAACAGATATGATGTGATAATAACAGGCAGTGATCAGATTTGGAATTTTGATTGTATCAAGAAAATGGGATATTATTATTATTTGGATTGGGTAACAAGCTTGAATGTCCGTAAAATATCTTATGCTGTAAGTTTTGGTAAAGATGCATTTGAATTGTCTGATGAAGTAAAAAAAAAGGTAACAGGCTGTTTGAAGGGGTTTTCATCCATTTCAGTTCGTGAGAAGAGTGGAATTGATATTTGCCAGAATATGTTAGGGTTAAAAGCTGATTATGATTTAGATCCAACTTTACTTCTTTCTGCGGATGATTATAACTCTATTGTAAAATTAGATATGCGCAAAAGAAAAAAAATCTTATGTAGTTTTATTTTGGATCAATCAGAAGAGAAAAAAACTTATGTAAAAACGATTGCTGCTAAACTAGGACTTGAAGTCGTAAATATTTACCCTGAAGATGTAAATCGATGGAAGGCTATGGTTAGTTCTAAGTATGGCTTTTTACCTGTGGAAAAATGGCTGAAATATATATATAATGCTGATTTTGTTGTTACAGATTCATTCCACGGGGTTGCTTTCTCTATAAATTTCAATAAACAATTCGTGGCAATAAACAATATTGAACGGGGATCTACAAGATTTGTTAATTTATTAACGCTATTGAATATAAAAGATAGATTGATTGACAATTTTGACCTAAATTGTATTGAGAGAAAGATTAATTATGCTGAAGTCAATCGTTTATTAGCATTGGAAAAGGAACGCTCCTATTATCGATTGCTTAATATGATCAAATATTGATGATATGGGTACTATAATCTTTTTATTTCTTATATTAACACAGTTTTATGGATACATGGGGTTGCAAGGACTACCTTTCATGCTTACTACTCATGTTGGGATTCTTGTATTGGGTGTTTTTTTAGGATATAAAAAGGGAAATTTATTTAATAAGTACTTGATTATGATGGTAGTGTCTTTGATATTGTGTGCAATATCATCAAAAGTCTATCGGAATCAGAGTTTTATTTCCTC
>OHQO01000628.1_pt1 | contig 16458 bp, 17 predicted proteins | sample 1578051 | NCBI WGS metagenome assembly OHQO01 (sample SAMEA3879592, study PRJEB24766) | human gut metagenome | biome: human-associated habitat; feature: feces | place: USA | collected 1985/1987 | reverse complement strand
TTGCGTATAGCCTATAACGGTAAAAATACACAAGATAATTATTATGGATTTTTTTTAAGAAGTGGCAAAGACTTTTATCTTTTGGATGTTTATACTGATACTTTATATCAAACCAATTTAGAACTATCACAAGATGAAAGCATTCGTAACGCTATTTCTGATGGCAATGATATATGCATTAGTATTATGAATGAGAGAGACACAGAGACGTTTACAACAAAAAATACTATTATAGTAGATTTTGATAAATTGAAAAAAAGCATATCAGTGCTAACTTCCTAAGATTTTCCTCATTTTCAGCAATCTTCAAATCAATCGTCTTCATATTCTTGATTCGTGACATTTTCATCCTCCTCCGTCTTCTGGGCAAAAGCATTTAAATCCAGCCTATATCCATTCGTCGGCATTCCGGATCAAGTCAATGATTTCAGTGAGTGATACGTGGAGATTTACAATAAATGTGGAATAACTAAATGTTAAGGAAAGTATGTCAGAATATATGTAATTAAAAAAGTCAATAAAATACATATCCCATTGAAGAAGCATAATATTTTTCGTATAATCAAAGATACATCAGGGATATATTTTTGGTAAATATCGGAATTGGAGGCATATTATAAATGCTAAATATTTATTTTGGGGATATGGAAGAAGCAATTTATAATCCGGCTGTTTATTTTAAAAATACTTATCAGGATAGTTGGATTACAAACGAGCGTTCAAAAGCGATGATAAAAGATGTAGATAAATCCACGGTAATTGCACCAAGAATCATTGAAAGTCCGGTGTTGGGAGCAATTACCCCAAGAGAACTATCGGGTGGCGTGAAAACGCTTATATTGATCGATCAGGTGCCAGATAAAGTGTTTAATGCATCAACATGTGGCGATAATTGTGCGCATTGGCTTTTGAAAATGGGAATGGAAAAAAATATTACAATTAATTTAAGACATCTGATGGATTTTGGAGAGCAAGAGTTTACAATCCACATTTTAAATACAGATGAGATCGTTCATAATATGGAAGAGCTTGTTGTGATTGCGGGGATGTTTGTACGATAGGAGGATAACCATGAAAAAGACAACTGTAGTTTTTGATTTAGACGGAACATTATTAGATACGTTACAGGATCTTGCAAATGCAGTCAATTATGCACTGGAACAGCAGGGAATGCCAAAGCGTACATTAGAGGAAGTGCGTCAATTTGTAGGAAATGGCGTGCGCCTGCTAATGATCCGGGCGGTGCCGGATGGAGAGAACAATCCATTATTTGAGGAAACCTTTGCGCTTTTTAAAGACTATTATGGCGAACATTGCAATGATAACACAAAGCCGTATGCAGGTGTTGTAGAGCTGATCGAGACTTTGAAGAAGAAAGGATATGCGGTCGCAATCGTATCGAATAAGATTGATTTTGCAGTCAAAGAATTAAACGACCTTTATTTTAAAGGAATTGTTCCTGTAGCAATCGGTGAAAAAGAGGACATCCGCAGAAAACCGGCTCCGGATACTGTTTTTGAGGCATTGAAAGAATTAGGAAAAACGAAAGAAGAAGCGGTTTACGTTGGTGATTCTGACGTTGATATCGAGACAGCGAAAAATGCAGGCATGCCTTGTATCTCGGTTCTCTGGGGATTCCGTGACAAAGAGTTCTTAGCAGAGCACGGAGCAGAATACTACGCTGAGACGGCAGAGGATGTACTAAGATATATAAAAGAGATGAAATAGCATCAGGGCAATTCTGTACGCAAACGTTAGACTAAAATTTACCCAATAATTGCAAGATATATCCCCCCGGGGAGCTTGCAGGACCGGACATTCCTAAAGTAAAATAGTCGGCATGGAGATGATAGCACCCTGACAGGTGGCAGATCTTACAAAAAGAAAACGGAGATTAGGAATGAAAAAGAGAATTTTTGCGATGCTGATGGCAGCAGCAATGATGCTTTCCATGGCAGCCTGTGGAAACGGCGCAGAAGAAAAGAAAACAGAAAATTCCGCTGGAACCGAAGCACAGGCAGCGGACGGAGCTTCGACACTTGTATATGGAAGTAATGATTACACGCGTATCAATCCGGCAATGGATGAGCATGGTGAGATCAATATTCTGATTTTCAGCGGACTGACATCACATGATGGTGAGAATCAGGTTGCTCCGGGGCTTGCAAAGAGCTGGGACTACGATGAAGATACTTTAACTTATACATTCCATTTAGAGGAGAATGTGAAGTGGCATGATGGGGAACCATTTACAGCAGATGATGTAAAATTCACGATCGAAGCAATCATGGATCCTGATAACGGTTCCGAAAATGCACCAAACTACGAAGACGTAACAGCCATTGACGTGATCGACGATCATACGATCGCATTCACACTTTCAGCGCCGAACGTAGCTTTTCTTGACTATATGACAATGGCAATTCTGCCAAAGCATTTACTGGAAGGCGAAGATATGCAGGAGTCGGATTTCTTCCGCCATCCGATTGGTACCGGTCCATACAAATTAGACAGCTGGGATGCGGGACAGGCAATCACATTGGTAAAGAACGAGGATTATTTCAAGGGTACACCAAATATCGACAAGATCATTTTTAAGATCGTACCGGATGATAATGCAAAAGCAATCCAGATGCAGTCCGGAGAACTGGATCTTGCATTACTGACACCGAAGGATGCGAAGACCTTTGCAGATCAGGATGGTTATACATGCTATGATATGAAGACATCGGATTACCGTGGAATCCTTTACAATTTTAATAATGATTACTGGACAGCCAATAAAGACATTATCCCTGCCATCAATTATGCAATTGACAGACAGGCGATCATTGATGCGGTTCTCCTCGGACAGGGAATGACTGCATACGGACCATTGCAGCGTAATATTTATAACAATGAGAATGTAGAACATTATGATTACGATCCGGAAAAATCAAAAGAAATCATGGAGTCTGTCGGATGTACGATGGGTGAAGACGGATTCTACTACAGAGACGGCGAAAAGATCGGTTTCGTTATAAGTGTCGGAGCAGGTGACCAGGTAAGACTCGATATCGCCCAGGCAGCAGCACAGCAGTTAAAAGAAGTTGGTATTGACTGTACGGTAGAAGTTCCGACAGAGGTTGACTGGGGCGGACAGATGGCGTATCTGATCGGCTGGGGAAGTCCTTTTGATGCAGATGACCATACTTACAAAGTATTCGGTACAGATAAGGGCGCTAACTACAGTTCTTATTCCAATGCACTGGTAGACCAGTATCTGATTGAGGCAAGAGAGTCTGCAGATCCTGCGGTGCGTGCAGAGGCATATGACAAGTTTCAGGAAGAGCTGGCAAAAGATCCGGCATTTACCTTTATCTGTTATATTGATGCAAATTATGTGGCAAATTCTTCTATTCAGGGAATCTCAGCAGACACTGTTATGGGACATCACGGTGTCGGAATTTTCTGGAATGTTGCAGACTGGACAATCGGGAACTAGGAAATAACTGCCGGAGGCAGCAGAAGGAATTCACTATGGAAGAACAGAGCAGAACATATATATTGGAAGCTTCAGATTTATCGGTCAGTTTTGAAACGGACGCCGGTGAAGTACAGGCAGTCAGAGATGTAAGCCTCTCCCTGAAAGAGGGAGAGGTTCTTGCGATTGTGGGAGAGTCCGGCTGTGGGAAAAGCGTCCTGTGTAAAAGTCTGATGAAAATGCTTCCGGAGAATGCCAGAATAAAATCAGGAAAAATTCTGGCAAATGGAATCGATATTACCGGGTACAAAGAGCGTGACATGGCGAAATTGCGTGGAACGCTTTTTTCCATGGTATTTCAGGATCCGATGACAGCATTAAATCCGACGATGACAATTGGCAGACAGATAGAAGAAGCAATTAAAATACACAATCCTCATATAAAGCGTGATGCATTAGAAAAGCGTGTCATAGAGCTGATGGGATTAGTCGGTATCGATCAGGCAGACGAGCGGAGGAATTTATACCCGTATCATTTTTCGGGAGGCATGAGACAGCGCAGTGTGTTAGCAATCGCACTGGCAGGAAATCCGTCTATCCTGATCGCAGATGAGCCGACAACAGCGTTAGATGTGACGATACAGGCACAGATTTTGGATCTGTTCCGCGATATCCAGAAGAAAATGCATACCTCAACTATTTTTGTGACGCATGATCTGGGCGTTGTCGCAAGAGTTGCGGACCGGGTGGCTGTCATGTATGCAGGGAAAATCGTGGAACTTGGAACAACAGAGGACATTTTTTATGATGCAAGGCATCCATATACATGGGGGCTTATGCAGGCACTTCCGGCGTATGCAAAAGGGAAAGAGATGCTGCATGCGATCCCGGGAATGCCGCCGGTCTTGATCGATCCTCCCAGGGGGGATGCGTTTGCATGCAGAAATGAATATGCACTTGCAATTGATTATGAAAAAGAACCGCCAATGTTTAGAATATCGGACACACACTATGCGGCAACCTGGCTGCTGGATGAGAGAGCACCTGAAATAAAACCGCCTTCGACCGTATGCAGTTCCTTTTTGGCAGAAGGAGATCAGAGAGAAGGATGTGAAGAAACAGCGGAGCGTAAAAAGACTTCTGTGGTGGAAGAATGTCAGAATGATGCAGAAAACAGGGAAACTTTAGTGGCTGTAAATCATCTCACGAAAAGTTTTTCCATTGGAAAAAGAAATGTGCATAAAGCTGTAGATGATGTGAGCTTCCGGATTTATAAGGGAGAAGTTTTTGGACTGGTAGGTGAATCCGGTTCGGGAAAATCAACTGTGGCAAATTGCGTGATGAATTTATGTAAACCAGATAGCGGAGAGATTTTATACAAGGAAATTGATACCTGCCGCGGTAAGGAGTTCCGGAAAAATAAAAAAATGCTTCAGTGTGAGCGGCAGATTATTTTTCAGGACTCCACTTCCAGTTTGAATCCTCGTATGAAAGTGAAGGATATTCTGTCAGAGCCCTTCCGGATACAGCACATCACACCGAAAAGAGGAACACTTTCAGCGGAGGCAGCATTTCAGCTGAAGTATGTTGGATTGGATAATTCCTATCTGGAAAAATATCCTTCGGAGCTCTCAGGCGGACAAAGGCAGCGTGTTGCAATTGCGCGTGCAGTAGCGATGGAACCGGAACTGCTGGTCGCAGATGAACCGATCGCATCCTTAGACGTATCCATTCAGGCACAGATCGTGAATTTGTTCCGGCATCTGCAGAAGGAACACGGGTTTTCGTTTCTGTTTATTGCACACGATCTTTCCATGGTACGGTTTTTGTGTGACCGGGTGGGCGTGATGCATGATGGTAAATTAGTGGAAGTAGGAAATGTGGAAGATATTTTCAGACATCCGAAGCACCCATATACGAAGGCTTTGATCGAGTCCATCCCAATTCCGGATCCACACAGGGAGCGGCAAAGAGCAAGAGAGAAAGAACATGAGTAAAAAAGAGATTGGTATCTATATAATAAAAAAAATATTGCTGTTTCTGGCAAGCATTTTTTTGTTGTCAGTGATCGTATTTTATATCTCCAGACTGGCACCGGGAGATCCGCTTGTCTCTTACTATGGGGAAAGAGTGGAAAAAATGAGTCCCGAGGAACATGACTGGGCGATGGAGAAGCTGGGACTGAACGAGTCTGTTTCCGTCCAGTATGTAAAATGGCTTTCGAATGCATTTCATGGAGAATTCGGCATCTCCTATAAATACAAAATGGATGTGCTGGAAGTGATTTCCGGAAGAGTCGGAAATACAATGCTGCTGGGCGGGATAGGCTTTGTGCTTATTTTTACACTGGCGTTGTTATTGGGAATTTTGTGTGCATGGCACGAAGAAAAATGGCTGGATAAAATCATATGCCAGGTCGGAACGGTCACAAGCTGTATACCGGAGTTCTGGTTTTCGCTGGTACTGATCCTTTTCTTTGCAGTTGAGCTTCATATATTGCCAAGCTCCGGTGCCTATACGATCGGAAAAGAGAAGGATATTGCGGACAGGATACAGCATCTCATATTGCCGGTCACAGTTGTAGTGATGGGACACCTATGGTACTACGCTTATATGATCCGCAATACGATTTTAGAGGAAGTGCGGGCAGATTATGTGCTGCTGGCGAAATCAAAAGGGCTGACAAAAAATAAGATCCTTTTCCGCCATTGCCTCCGTAACATTATTCCAAGCTATCTGAGCATTATGGCAATCTCAGTGCCTCATATTTTAGGAGGAACCTATATTGTTGAGACGGTATTCTCTTATCCAGGGCTTGGAACACTGGCTTATGAGAGTGCCAGATATAAAGATTATAATTTACTGATGGTTTTATGCATTCTTACAGGTATTGTCGTGGTTGTCTGCAACATGATCGCCCAGACGATCAATGAGAGGATTGATCCGAGAATACGTCAGTGACAGAAAGGAACCGATGATGGATACAGATTTTCAGATTGTGGGAATTAGAAATACAGAGGATCGGACGGTTGGCAGGCATACAAAATGGTATCAGGGAAAACCTTTGATATCAGCGCTGCTGCTTGCGGTCATCCTGTCAGGCTGCCTGTGCTATAATCTGATCATGACAAAAGATCCTGGCTATATGGATCTGGCACATTACAATGAAGCACCGGGAGGAGAGTTCCTCTTTGGGACAGATACAATGGGGAGAGATATTTTTTCCATGATCTGGTATGGGGGACGGATATCATTATTGATTGGAGTACTTGCGACGTTTATCTCTACAGTAATTGCAATTGTCTTTGGTTCAGTCAGCGGATGTGCGCCGGAATGGGTGGATTCACTGCTAATGCGCTTTACAGAGATTTTCTTAAGTATCCCGAACCTGCTGCTGGTTATTTTATTGCAGGCAGTCTTAGGAAAAGCCAGCATTTTCAGTATTTCATTTATTATCGGGATCACGAGCTGGCCAGGTATTGCCAAAGTGGTGCGCACGGAAGTAAAACAGATCCGAAACAGCGGGTATGTCATCGCAGCAAGATGTATGGGAGGAAGCTTCCGGCATGTCTTGTGGAAACACCTGACTCCTAATTTTGCTTCATCGATCATGTTTATGGTTGTCATGAATATCAGAAGCGCGATCATTGCAGAGTCAACCTTAAGCTTCATGGGAATCGGTCTGCCGTTAGAGCAGATTTCGTGGGGAAGCATGCTTTCAAATGCAGACAAAGCACTGATGACAAAGTCATGGTGGATCATCCTCATACCGGGTCTTTTTCTTACAGCCACGCTCATGTGCATGACAAATCTTGGAAATTATTTGAGAAAAGCTGTCAACCGGAAGGAAAGTTATCTGTAACTGTGTCAGTGCATATATGACTTTACAGTTGACAAGACAGTTGTAAAGTGATACTTTAAACAAGAATCTTAAAACCATGGTAATGAGAAATTTTGTCGTGATAAGGCAGAAAAATCTGAGAAAAGAGTGGATGATGGAATGGAAGTAATGCCTCACTTAAAACTGCGCGATGACCTCGGCATTCAGTATGCGATCCTTCCTGGAGACCCGGCAAGGGTGGAGCGGATCGCTGAACAGTTAGAGGACGTGGAGGAGTTAGAATTTAACAGGGAATATAAAAGCATTGCAGGAACTTACAGGGGAATCCGCGTGCTTGCAGTTTCTACGGGGATCGGCGGTCCTTCGACCGGAATTGCTGTGGAAGAGCTGGCGCGTATCGGCGTGACGCATGCGATCCGTATCGGAAGCTGCGGTGCATTACAAAAAGAGATCAGATTAGGGGATCTGATCTTAGTGCAGGGTGCGGTGAGAGATGAAGGAACTTCCAGAACGTACATAGATTCCATTTATCCGGCAATCCCGGATTTTGAGCTGATGAATGCCTGTGTAGAGGCAGCAGAGGAGGAGCAGATTCCGGCGCATGTCGGAATGGCACGGAGTCATGACAGTTTTTACACGGACAGAGAGGACGAGATCGACACACTGTGGGCCGGCAGAGGAGTGCTTGGCTGTGATATGGAGACGGCGGCGCTGTTTGTGATCGGAAAACTCCGGGGTGTGAAGACTGCCTCTATCTTAAATACGGTGGTGGAATACGAGGATAACCTTGAAGATAACATTAACAACTATACGGATGGAGTGAATGCAACCGTACAGGGAGAAAAAAATGAGATTCATGTAGCATTGGAGGCACTGTACAGGTGCTCCGGAAAATGAGGAGGACAACGTTATGAAGAACATTTTTAAAACAAAATTAAACACAGCAAGTCTGGTATTGATCCCGGCATGTATCGGTATCAATTACCTCGGAAAATTATTTGCTTCCGTATTAAAACTGCCGTTATGGTTAGATTCCATCGGAACCTGTATCGGTGGCGCACTCGGCGGACCGATCATTGGTGCGATCTGTGGAGCAGCCAACAACCTAATCTATGGTTTTACAACCGGTGATTCCATTACATTAGTGTATGCCCTCACAAGTCTTGGCATCGGTCTTGTCGTTGGTATTATGGCACGTCTCGGCAAAATGGAAAAAGTAAACGGTGCGTTACTGACTTCTTTAGCCGGCGGTCTTGCAGCAGTATTGATTTCCACTCCGTTAAACGTTATTTTCTGGGGCGGTACAACAGGAAATGTCTGGGGCGATGCAGTATTCGCAGCAACACAGGCAGCAAATCTCCCGGTTGTATTAGGTTCTTTCTTAGATGAAGTCGTTGTGGATGTTCCGGATAAGATCATTACGGTATTGATCGTGTTTGCAATTTTAAAAGGACTTCCGAAAAAACTTACTGCTCTTTATGATGTGAACGATAGTGTGGAGAGCTTAGACTAAGAAGTGAAAACATATTCTGATGGAGTGATTTAGATGAAAAGTATCAGCCTTTATGTGGATAAAGATACCTATTTGACCAGAATGCATCCTTTTACGAAACTGTGTTATATCCTGACAGCGGTCGCTGCATCGCTGATCACAGGGAAGTTATGGGCATTCGCTATATTCATTGGAATCAGTCTTGTAATGCTTATCAGTGGAAAAATCATGAAAAAGGTTTTTCCACTGATTGCTTTTTCATTTACAATTCTGATCACCATATTTTTGATCCATGGTTTATTTAATCATGAAAATGCAAACTTAATGTTTCAGTTAGGACCGTTAAAGTTCTATCGGGAAGGAATGATGTATGCGCTTCGCATCAGCTGTAACGTCTTAAATATGCTGCTGGCATTTGCGGTGTTTGTACTCACAACTAAGCCGGCAGAGCTGGTAGAGGATCTGGAGCAGGCCGGATTTTCACCGAAGATCGGATATGTCATCAGTTCTGTTTTTCAGATCGTACCGCAGATGAGCGGGACGATGAACACGATTATGGATGCACAGCGGAGCCGTGGGCTTGAGACGGAGGGAAATCTGATCACCAGGGCAAAATCGTTTCTTCCGTTAATTTCGCCGGTTGTCATGAGTTCGCTCATCAACACAAGAGAGCGTGCGATCGCACTGGAAATCCGGGGCTTTGAGGCTGGGCAGAAAAAGACCTATCTCAGGGAAGGAAAAATGAAAACTTCCGACCGCGTGTTATGTCTGGTGATGGCTGTGGTGATTGCAGGGGCTATCGTGGTGAGGATTGTGCTGTAAATCGTCATGCTGCAAAACTGAAAATGTGTATTGTTAAAGCTGGAAAAAATGATATATGGAAAAAGGAAGAATTATGGCATATATAAAGGTTGAAAATTTAAAATACCGCTATCCAAATACAACAAAGCTTGCGTTGGATGGGCTGGATTTTGAAATAGAAAAAGGTTCTTTTGTTGGGGTCATCGGGGAGAACGGAGCCGGAAAAAGTACGCTCTGTCAGGCTTTCAACGGTCTTGTTCCGGGATTTTTCAAAGGGGCTTATGGAGGAAAAGTTCTGATCGAGGACACTGAGGTGGCAAAAACGACTGTTTCAAAGCTGTGTCAGAAAGTAGGTCTGGTATTCCAGAATCCGTTCAATCAGCTCTCCGGTGCAAAAGAAACTGTTTTTGAGGAAATTGCATTTGGTCTGCAGAACTTCGGCGTGCCAAAAGAAGAGATGATAAGCCGTGTGGATGAAGTGATGGAACTGCTGGATATTGCAGCTTACAGGGACAGAAATCCGTTTGATCTGTCCGGTGGTCAGATGCAGAGGGTTGCGCTGGCAGGTATCCTTGCGATGAAACCGGAAGTGATCGTGTTAGACGAGCCTACCTCACAGCTTGATCCGGCGGGAAGCGAGGAAGTTTTTGCAGCGGTCGATAAGCTCGCAAAATCAGGGATCACCATCATTATGGTGGAACAGAAGCTGGAAAAGCTGGCAGAATACTGTGATAAAATTTTGCTGCTGCATCAGGGAAAGCAGATCGCATTCGATACGCCGGAACAGATTTTCTCCAGAGCGGATCTGCAGAGCTATGGGGTGAATCCACCTGCCTATACAAGAATCTGTCAGGCTTTTGGCTTGAAGAAAGAGAATGGATGTTATCCGGCTTCGCTTAAGGATGCGTTGGCGTTAAAAGATTTGTTTCCGGGGGAGGAAGCGTTCTGCCCGGAAAAAATATTATTAGACAATAATAAAGATATGAAAAATAAGAATGGGCAGATGGAACATTCTGTAACTACAGATGAAAGCATGAAACTGACTATAAGTTGTAAGAAAAATGTTTTTGACATCGAACATCTGGAATTTCAATATCTCGAAAATGTTCCGGTTCTGCAGGACATAAACCTTACAATTGACCACAGACCAACTGCGATCATCGGTCAGAACGGCGCAGGAAAAACGACTCTTGTAAAGCTGTTAAAAGGTCTGTTAAAGCCGGTGGGCGGCAGCATCTGCTACGGTGGAAGCGACATGGCAGAAAAGACCGTTGCAATGTTGGCAGGGGAGATCGGTTACGTATTCCAGAATCCGGACGACCAGATTTTCAAATACCATGTGATCGATGAAGTCATGTTCGGACCGCAGAATATCGGAATGACAAAAGAGCAGGCAAAGGAAAAAGCTGTTGCAGCATTAAAGCTGGTCGGGCTGGAACAGCTTGCAGACGAAAATCCTTATGATCTGGAATTGTCAGAGCGGAAACTGGTTGCGATCGCTTCCGTTCTTGCGATGGATACAAAAGTGCTCATTCTGGATGAACCGACGATCGCACAGGACTGGAAGGGCAGAAAGATTATTCAGAAAATGATCCGGGATCTGAGCAGTCAGGGAAAAACGGTTATTGCGATTTTACACGATATGGATTTTGTGGCAGAGAGTTTCGAGCGTGTGATCGTTATGGCGCACGGAAAAGTGCTCGCAGATGGCACAAAAGAGGAAGTGTTTGCACAGAAGGATGTTTTGGAGCAGGCAAGGATTGACCAGCCGTATCTGACAAAACTGTGCCAGCAGCTTGGGTATAAGAACTTGTATTTTTCATTGAAAGATTAGGAAGAAGTGCAATTATAAGAAAAAGGATATTTGATACAATTAGTGTCATGGAGTAAAAAATATTTTGGATATTTTATAATTAAAAAGGAAAATCGGAGGTTTACATAATGAGAAATCTATTAGTAGTGGTAGATATGCAGAATGATTTTATCGATGGCTCACTCGGAACAAAAGAGGCAGTGGCTATCGTGGATAACGTAATCGCAGAGATTGCAAAGTATGACACCAAAGACATTTTTGCAACAAGGGATACACACCCGGAAAATTATTTAGAGACTCAGGAAGGAAAAAATCTTCCGGTTGTGCACTGCGTGAAGGGAACAGACGGCTGGCAGATCAATGAGAAAGTGAAAACTGCATTAAAAGACGCAGTAGTGATCGACAAGCCGACGTTCGGTTCAAAAATTCTTGCAGAAGAGATTACAAAAATCGCAGAGAAAGAAGATATCACCGTTACATTGGTCGGACTTTGCACCGACATCTGTGTTGTCTCCAATGCAATTTTAATTAAGGCATATCTGCCGGAGATCCCGGTCAAAGTCATTGCTTCCTGCTGCGCAGGTGTCACACCGGAAAGCCATGAAGCAGCATTGGCTACAATGAGAATGTGTCAGGTGCAGGTGGAGTAGTTCCTGACAGGCAAAAAAACTCTACAAAAACAACTCAATCACAAAAACAACCGCACAGCATGCTACAGACACCTGAAACAGACTTGCACCAAACCATGCTGCAAGGATACCGACAACGAGTGCAACGGCACCGGCTACAGGGCTCTGTGTTGCTTCGACAATCGCAGGAAATGTCATGACAGCCAGTGTCACATATGGAACGTAATATAAAAAGGACTGGATAAACTGGTTTTTGATCGGTTTGCGGATCAGCGTCAAAGGTAAAACACGGATGGCATAAGATACAAGAGCCATCACGGCGATATAAATAAAATTATTATGTGTCATAGAAAACCTCACTTACGGAAGCATATTCATTATGCTTCCGTTTTCCTTGGAAACAAAATTGCAGCAGCAGAAGAAATCACAACGGTTAAAATAATCGTTCTTGTGCCGCTTGACATGGAAGAAACAACCGGGAGATAAGAACCGGCAAAGCTAAGCGCAAAGCTGATGGCGACAAGCGCAGCGACCACTTTATCTTTTCTTGCAGGAGGTATAATGATCGCAAGGAACATTCCGTAAAGTGCGACACTCAGGGCGCTCACCACCCGAAGCGGCAATACATTGCCAGCCATGATTCCGAGTGCGGTACCGACCGACCAGGCGGGCGCAGCCAGCACGATTGCTCCATATGTATAGAAAGGATTCAGATAGCCGGGGCGCGCAATGGTAATCCCAAACAGCTCATCCGTCACATCATAGGCGATGATCAGCCGGTGAAAAAAAGGTGTTCCGGGTGCAAAACGCTGGGTGAGCGCACAGCTCATTAGCAGATAGCGCGCATTGGAGATCAGTGTGATGATCGCAACTTCCAGATAGGTTGCATTTGCAGCGATCAGCGTAAATGCGGCGTACTCACCGGCAGAAGCATTGTTCAGTAAACTTGCAAGAAATCCCTGAAAGGCGGTTAAACCGGCATTTCTTGCGGCAATTCCAAGCGAAAACGATACCGCAAGATAGCCTAAAGCAATCGGAATACCGTCACGCATTCCCTCACAGAAAATTTTTCGGTTAAAAGCGTATACAGGACGCTTGTTGGTCATTTTTTTTGTTTCACTCATCTGTAAAACCTCGAATTTTTATGGTAAAAAGTAATAAATTTTGATGGCTGATTTTGGTTAAAATCACGGCTAACGTGTATTATAGCAATTATAAACAAATTAGTAAATGATAAAAAGTAAGCAAAAATTGGTATAAAAGATTAAATAATGTCAACCGGAATGATGAAAATGAGGTTTGCATTGCCTATAGTGAAATGATAAGATGGGATAAATAACAGCAAGCAAGGTTGAAAATACGGATGCATACAAGGAATGTTGAAAATGAGAAAATAAAGACGCATGAGGAGAGGGAATAATGGAATTATGGGATATTTATGATGCAGATAAAAAGCCGACAGGACGCACAATGAAGCGCAACGACTGGTGTTTAAAGGATGGCGAATATCATCTGACGGTGCTTGGTGTTGTGGCAAGACCGGATCAAACGTTTCTTATCACAAAGCGCGTCATGACAAAGGCATGGGCACCGGGCTGGTGGGAAGTATCCGGCGGCGCAGCGCAGGCTGGCGAGGAGTCTTACGAGGCAGTCCTTCGCGAAGTGAAAGAGGAGACAGGACTGGATGCCGGAAATGCCGAGGGCGGCTATTTATTTACCTATAAGAGAGAAAATCCGGGTGAGGGTGACAATTATTTTGTGGACGTTTACCGTTTTGTCATGGATATTGACGACAAAGACCTGCATCTTCAGACAGAGGAAACAGATGGCTACATGTTTGCAACGCCAGACCAGATCAGGGAGTTTGCAGAGCAGGGGATTTTCTTACATTATGACAGCATTAAGCAGGCGTTTGAAATGTGATTGCGTGAGCAGAAGAAAAGCATCAAAGATATAGTTTTGCGGATGGAATACTGAATGGAAAAGAGGCAGGGAAACTATGACAACGATTCGAGTTGCAACAGAGGCAGATGCAGAGGAGATTCTTGCAATCTACGCAAAATATATTGAGCAGACAGCGATCACGTTTGAATATGTTGTGCCGTCTATAGAGGAGTTCCGTGGCAGGATCAGACATACATTGGAGCGATTTCCATACCTGATAGCGGAAAAGCATGGAAAAATCGCAGGCTATGCCTATGTCAGTCCGTTCAAAGAGAGAGCAGCATATGACTGGTCAGTGGAGACATCCATTTATGTAGATATGGAGCAGAAACGCAGCGGAATCGGCAGAAGGCTTTATGAAGAGCTGGAAAATATTTTGAAGCAGCAGGGTATTTTAAATGTCAATGCCTGTATTGCTTATCCACAGGCGGAAGATGAATATCTGACGAAGGACAGCGTGCTGTTTCATGAAAAACTGGGTTATACGATGGTCGGAACTTTCCATCAGTGCGGTTATAAGTTCCACCGCTGGTATGACATGGTCTGGATGGAAAAATTCATCGGAGAGCATAGGGAAAATCAGCCGGATATCATTCCGTTTCCGAAGTTGAAGATGGAAAAGTAGTCCACGGTGGACTACTTTTTTGGAGGCATGAATGAAGAAAGAAAAAAACACTGATTGGATTTATTATGTATTTGTATTTCTTAGCGCAATAGCTGTATTTACTTATATATTGCATGTTGGCTTTATTTCATCGGGAAGCATGGAACCGGCACTTATGACGCATGATGTTACGGTAAGTTCCAGAATTATCATAAGTCCGATAAAATGCGGTGATATTATTTCGTTCAAACGGGAGAATGGTGATATATATGGAAAACGTGTGATAGGCGTGGCTGGCGATGAGGTCATGATAATAGGAGGTCATGTTTATATCAATGGAGAAAAGCTTGAGGAGGCATATATTGCAGGTGATGTGAAGACTCATGCCGGAGAGACCGTGATATTTAATGTGCCGGAGAACAGCTTTTTTGTATTGGGAGATAACAGGGAGGATTCCTATGATTCGAGATTCTGGGAAGAACCGTATGTAAAAAGAGAAGATGTGATCAGCAGATATTTGTTCTCAATACCGATACATTTGTTGTATAAGCAGGGATAAGAGAGATTGAAAAAACAGAGAAATTTCAAGGGCATTGATGCAGCTTGTAAATCTTGGTGTCCCGGTATATGTAATGAGCCAGTATGGTATATTTCAGCAGTATCTTAACAATATGTTTCAATATGTTTATAAACGATATAATATACATAATGATATAATGTACATAAAGATAAACATTAAAACAAATTATACAGAAAGACGAGGGAAAAGATATGAGACATAAAATAAAAATTGTAGTAGGTTGTGTATTGATTATTACAGGATTTCTGGCTACAAATATTGCGGTTGGTCAGTTAACATCATTGCAAAATGATACACGTACAAAATGTAGTGGGATAGTTACTGAAGGTGGAGAAAAGACAGTAGGACGTGAAGATGGTAGCTATCGAACTATGGAAAAATATGCTACAGATGAAGAAATTTATGCATGTATTGAAGATGCGTATTTTTCAACACCAGTAATTGAGCAGATTTTAAATGATGGTCGGTGCCTGGCTTATGTAGACCAGCTCAAAGCAGAAGGCTGGATTCCACAGGATTTCACGCCGGCAGGAAGTAAAACTTCAAATACAAGCAGCGCTGAAGCAAAAACCGAAACACCGGCAGAAACTCCAAATGAAACAAGTACATCTGATAATAAACAGCCCGAAAAGACTGAAAAAACAATAAGTCTGAAACAAAGACAGAGACAAAGAAAGAGCCAACACAGGAAGAAATTGATGCAGCATGGGAAGAAACAGAGAGAGTGGAAGCAACCTGCACAGAGGATGGCAAGATTGTTTATACCAATTCCATTACCGGAGACACAAAAGAAGAATCTATCCCTGCAGCTGGTCATGATTATGAAGTAACAGATACAACAGAGGCAGCCTGCACGGAAGATGGTAAGAATACATATACATGTAAGGTATGCGGAGACGCTTATGAAGAGGCAATTCCTGCAACCGGTCATACAGAGGGCGAATGGAAAGTGACAAAGGAAGCCGGACTGTTTTCAACCGGCAGCAAGGAAGTTACGTGTGAAAAATGTGGAGAGGTATTAGACGCCGAGGAAATCCCTCAGACATGTCCATTGCCGCTTGCTGCAGTGATCGGTATTGTTGTGGCAGTTGTAGTAATAATAGGTGTAATCGTGGTTTTAGTCAGACGTAGAAAGAACATATAGAAAAACACTGTGAAGTTTAAAATTTAGAAATAATTGAGATGGAATAATGTATATGAGCCAAGAGATGCCGAATTTACGGTGTTTCTTGGCTTGTCTTTTGCCCGGCATGTTTGCTGTGATACAAATTTTTTTAATATAGACGACTTT
>OHQO01000612.1_pt1 | contig 16856 bp, 11 predicted proteins | sample 1578051 | NCBI WGS metagenome assembly OHQO01 (sample SAMEA3879592, study PRJEB24766) | human gut metagenome | biome: human-associated habitat; feature: feces | place: USA | collected 1985/1987 | reverse complement strand
CGGCGACCGCGGCGTTGTGGAGTACGTCCTGCATGAGCTCACCGGCATCCTGCACGGTTTTGGGATGCCCATGCTGCGGGACGAGCCGGTGGAGATCACCGGGCTGAAGGCAGGCATCATCGGGCTGGGTGTGTCCGGCAAAATGATCGCCGATGCGCTGCAGTTCATGGGTGCCGACATTGCCTATTACAGCCGCACCCGCAAGCCGGATGCCGAAGCTGTGGGCATGGCCTATAAGCCGCTGGCACAGCTGCTGACCGAGAGCGAGGTGGTGTTCACCTGCCTGAACAAGAACGTACTGCTGTTGGGCAAGGACGAATTTGCACAGCTGGGTGCAGGCAAGGTGCTGTTCAACACCTCCATCGGCCCGGGCTTTGACTCTGCTGCTCTGGAACAGTGGCTTGCTCTGCCGGGCACCCACTTCTTCTGTGACACCCGTGCCGCTGCCGGCCCGGTGGGCGAAGACTTCTTTGCCCGTGAGAATGTGCATTGCGCGAATGTTTCTGCCGGACGCACCAAGCAGGCTTTTGTGCTGCTGAGCCAGAAGGTGCTGGCAAATATCCGCACTGCACTGGGAGAATGATATAAAAAGGAAACGCTTCCCGGCCGGGGAAGCGTTTCCTTTTAGGCTTTATTCAAAATTGTTGTGATCTCTTCCAGATTCGCCGCAAATCGGATGCCCCGCTGACGCTGCGGCGTGGAAAGGCCTTTCTCGATCATTTTGGCAAGCAGTGCTTTCAGGCTGTCGTAGTAGCCGTTCAGATCATACAGGATGCAGGGCGCGTCCAACTGGCCCAGCGAGACCTTGGACATTACCTCTGCGATCTCTTCCAGCGTGCCGGTACCGCCGGGGAATGCGATAAAGGCATCGCCCAGCTCGATCATCTTCGTCTTGCGCTCGGTCATGTCCTTGGTGACGATCAGCTCGGTCAGGCCATCGTGCTGCAGCTCCTGCTGCACAAAGAACTGCGGTTCCACACCGGTCACCGTGCCGCCTGCGTCCAGCGCGCTCTGGGCAAGCTGACCCATCAGGCCGCTGCGGGAGCCGCCGTACACAAGGCGGTGCCCATTTGCACCGATCCAGCTGCCCAGTTCCCGGACAGCTTCCGCCAGCGCAGGATCATTGCCCGCATTTGCTCCAAGATAGACCGTGATGTTCATGGTATTTCCCCCTTTGTTTTTTCCATTTTACCACGCAGCGGGCCGATTGAAAAGGGCCATCCCCTTGCAAATGCAGCGGCACTGTGGTATTCTTGAACGCAGAAAAAGGGAGCCTGCAAAAGCAGGCTGAGAGTGGGCTGTTTGCCCAGACCTGTGACCTGATTTGGACAATGCCAACGTAGGGAGATACTGCTGCTTCAAAGTGCGGAGGTGCCTCTTTGCGGGCATTTCCGCATTTTTTGCAAAGGAAGTTGTAACCATGAAAACTGCATTGACGATTGCCGGCAGCGATTCCAGCGGCGGTGCTGGCATTCAGGCCGATATCAAAACCATGACTGCAAACGGCGTGTACGCCATGAGCGCTATTACCGCACTGACTGCCCAGAACACCACAGGTGTGACCGGCATTTTTGAAGCCACGCCCGAATTTCTGGCACAGGAGATCGATGCCATTTTTACCGACATCTACCCGGATGCCGTCAAGATCGGCATGGTATCCTCGGCAGAGCTGATCGGTGTGATCGCCGAAAAGCTGCACACCTACGGCGCAAAGCATATCGTGGTGGACCCGGTGATGGTTGCCACCTCCGGCTCCAAGCTGCTGCGGGACGATGCCGTGCAGGCACTGACCGAAAAGCTGCTGCCCATGGCAGAGGTGGTCACCCCCAACATTCCGGAGACTGAGATTCTTTCCGGCATGAAGATCACCGATGCGGCCGGAATGGAGGCCGCTGCAAAGCTGATCAGCGAGAAATACCACTGTGCCGTGCTGTGCAAGGGCGGCCACCAGATCAACGATGCCGACGACCTTCTGTGGCGGAACAGCTGCGGCAAATGGTTCCGCGGCAAGCGCATTGCAAACCCCAATACCCACGGCACCGGCTGCACCCTGTCCAGCGCCATTGCGTCCAATCTGGCAAAGGGCTATGATCTGGATACATCTGTGGAGCGCGCAAAGGCCTACATTTCCGGCTGTCTTTCTGCCATGCTGGATCTGGGCCACGGCTCCGGCCCGATGGACCATATGTTTGCACTGAAGGGAGAGTTTGTGGGTGAGTGAGCAGACCTTTGTGCAGCAGCTGGTGCAGGAAAGTCTGCCTGTGTGGGAGAAATGCCTGCACTCAGAATTTCTGACCCACCTTGCGGATGGCACACTGGATGAAGCCTGCTTCAAGGGCTACATCGTGGAGGACAGTCTTTACCTGCGGGAATATGCCAAGGTGTTTGCCTGGGGTATGACCAAGGCAAAGGATATGCAGACCATCCGCACCTACTATTCCCTGCTTTCCTTCGTGAATGAGAGCGAGGATGCAGCCCGCCTGCACTATCTCAAGCACTTTGGACTGACCGATGAAGGCATCCAGAGCCTGCCGCTGCGGCCGGAGAACCGTGCCTATGTGGACTCTATGATCGAAGCCGCCAAAAACGGCGAAGGCGCAGCCGAGTGCATGATGGCCTGCCTGCCCTGTATGCTGAGCTATGGCTGGATCTTCCAGAAACTGCTGGAAGAAAAGCCTTCCGTGCAGGATACCCTTTATGGTGCACTGGTGGTGGACTATGCTGACAAGGGCTATGAGGCGGCCTGCCGCGACTGGGCCGCGTTTGCAGAAAAAGTCTGCGAAGGCCTGAGCGACGAGCGCCTTGCCCGCTGCCGCGAGATCTTCCATGCCTGCTCGGAGCACGAGCTGAACTTCTGGGCCATGGCAGCTTTCCCGCGTAGTGACCTGTAATTTTTCCTAAAATATAAAATGCACCCGGCCTGCGGGCAGAACCGCAGCAACCGGGTGCATTTGTTTTGTTCAGGGTTTCGTGGCCGCAGCCGCAGGCATGAGCCTTAGTGCCGGAAACAAGGGAGCCCTAGCCGAGGTAATCATAGGAGAAATATCCCACAAGGCCGCCGGTGAAGGTGGGCAGGTATGCAAAACGCGGGCTTTTATACTGCGCCAGAATTTCCCGCAGCGTCTGCGAGGGGTTTTGTGTTTCAAAGGTCAGTTCCCCGGCCTTCATCACGCCATTCCGGCAGGTGATTTTCATTTTAGGGTCAAGGCCGAGAAAGGTGTAGCGGCCCCACTTTTCGCTGGGCTGGGCACTTTCCAGCAGATAGCAGTGGGTGGAGACATTCTTTAAAACTTTCAGCGCTTCAATGGGCGTGCAGATATCTGCCAGAATTTCGCAGCAGACCGGCAAAACGTTATAACTGCCTGCTAACGCTGTGGTTTTTACTTCGTCCAGTGTGGGCCGTATCTTCATGGCTTTTTCCCTCCCGGTAAAACAAAAACTCCCCCGGCTCTTCTGCCGAGGGAGTGGAAAAGAAAAACGCCCCTAACAGAAGAATTCTCTTCTGTCAAGGACGAATAAAATATGGCCTTTTATCCGCGGTGCCACCCTGACTTCATGGGCATGACCCCATGCACTTGGCGGGATGCCAACACATCCCCGGCAACTGACGTATGCCCTACGTTGCAGAATACTGTGCGGCGAAAGTTCTCCGCAGTTCCCTGCACCCTCAGCGGTCCATTTCGGGAAAATATAACGCAAAGTCACACTTTCCTTGACGAACTGTTTCCGGTCTGCTTCTCAGTTGCGCAGGCTCTCTGTACAGGCATGGTTCGCCGTTATCTCTGCTTCAACGGTTTAGTGTATTGAATTTGGCTATATTAAACCACGGATTTTTCGTTTGTCAATACCTGTTTGCAAATTTTTCAAAATCAGCCTATGTCCACAGTGGGTTCAGCGCTTCCGGCGGCTGTTCGTGCTGGAAAACTTCACCGCTTTTGCCGGCCTGCGGCGGCTGTGCAACGCACTGTAGTAGCCAAAGGCAGTGCCGCATAAGCCGCCCACAATGTGCATGAAGTTTGCTACATTGTCGTGCACAAAAATGATATCGTACACCTGCTGACCAAAGTACAGCGCTGCAACCAGCAGCATGGTGACCGGGATGCCGCCGGAGAAGCCCGCCAGCGACGAAAGCATGATAAGCATGAACACGATGCCGGACGCGCCCAGCAGCCCCGAACGCGGGAACAGCACGCATTGCAGCACGCCGGTGACCAGAGCGGTGAACACCATGCCGCACAAAAGCGGCTTGCTGCCGTACTTTTCTTCCATTGGCGGGCCAACAACGAGCAGCAGCAGCATGTTATTCAGAAAGTGGTCCCAGCTGGCATGGCCCAGCACATGGCCGAACAGCCGGATGTAGAACAGCGGGTCCTTCAGCGAGGAGCGGTAGACACAGAACAGATGCATCGTCGTCCACCCGTCCGTCCACTGGTCGAGGAACAGCACCAGAAGTGACAGCAGGAAAAATGTGAGGATTACCGGGGAGTTGTACTGCAGTTCCAGTTTGAGTTTTACTTTTTTCATCCTCTTGTCTCCACCCAGTATTCGCCCATGCTCTGGCCGGGCTGGTTCGTCACTTCATCCTTGAGGTAATCGCCAAGGCCGCAGCTTTCCGGCTGCCATGCAAGGGCTGATTCCACCGTGGGGTACTCCACCTCGGCATACCAGAACTCGGTGGGCTGGCCTTCGTCCACATGGTTCACTTCCAGCACAGAACCGTCCGGCAGGGTGTAGCTGCGGCGCAGCTTCGGGATGAGAGGTTTAGCGATAATCTTGTATTCCAGATCATCAAACAGTTCTTTGTCGATGCTGCGCTCGATCTCCTCACGGGCAAGGCCGCCCCCGGATTTGAAGCAGAGGATGTAGTCCGTTCTGCCGCCGGTGAGGGCTTCTTCCCGGATGCGCACGGTGGGCCGCACGCTGATATAGCCCTGCCGCATGGCAAATTCCTCCCTGAGGGGCAGCCCCTCCGGCCAGCCCTTCACCATCCATTTGCGTTCGATCTCCATAATGCATCCCTCTTTCATGCGGTTTTTTGGCATTTCTTATTTATAATAACATGATTTTGTGCTATTATAAAGGGTAGATTTTTACTCCTTCAGTCTGCTTCGCAGCCAGCTCCCTCAGTGAGGGAGCCTACCCGCACGGTAAGCGTGTCGAGCGAACGCGGGACGAAGGGAGTTCGTCCATGATAAGGAGAACCATATGAAAGAACGCGCTTACCCTGTGTATACCGTCAACAAACACGCCGAGGGCCTGCTGGTGGGCGGGCACCCCTGGGTGTATGAGAACGACATCCTCCATTCCCCGGAAAATGAGCCGGAAAACGGCACGCTGGCCGATGTGGTCAGCACCAAGGGTTCCTACCTTGGCACCGGCTTTGTCTCGCTCAAAAGCAAGATCCGCGTGCGGCTGATCTCCCGCAATGCCAACGACACCTTTGATGCTACGTTCTGGCGCCGCCGGGTGGAATATGCATGGAACTACCGCAAAACCGTGTTGGAGCCCGCCGACCTTTCCGCCTGCCGTGTCATTTTTGGCGAAGCCGACCAGTTCCCCGGCCTGACCGTGGACCGCTTCCACGATATCCTGGTCACCCAGACCCTCAGCGTGGGCATGGAAAAGCTCAAGCCCGTCCTCTTCCCCATTCTGGCAGAAGTCCTGCGCGCCGACGGCCAGACCATCGACGGCATCTACGAGCGCAACGATGAGGCTCTGCGCGCAAAGGAAGGTCTTGAGCAGAACAAAGGCTGGTTTGAGCTGCCCGGTGAGACTCACCCGGCAAGCACCCAGACCGAGATCTGCGAGAACGGCGTCTACTACCACGTCGATTTCGAGAACGGCCAGAAGACCGGCTTCTTCCTTGATCAGAAGTACAACCGCCGGGCGGTGGCACGCCTTGCTGCAGGTCACACCGTGCTGGACTGCTTTACCCACACCGGCAGCTTTGCACTGAATGCCGCTGCGGGCGGCGCTGCCCGTGTGACCGCCGCCGACATCAGCGCCGAGGCCATTGCCATGGCGCAGCGCAATGCCCAGCGCAACGGTCTGACCAATATGGACTTTTTGTGCGAGGACACCTTTGAACTGCTGCCCCGCTTGGAAAGAGAGGGACACCCCTACGATTTTATCATTCTGGACCCGCCGGCCTTTACCAAGGCGCGCCGCACTGTGGAGAACGCCATGCGCGGTTACAAGGAGATCAACTACCGTGCCATGAAGCTGCTGCCCCGCGGCGGCTATCTGGCAACTGCCAGCTGCTCCCACTTTGCCACCGAGGAGCTGTTCATCAAGATGCTGCGCGCCGCTGCAAAGGATGCGCACCGCCAGCTGCGGCAGATCGAGGTGAAACAGCAGGCACCGGATCATCCGATCCTGTGGGGCGTGCCGGAAACAAATTATCTGAAGTTCTTCCTCTTTCAGGTAATTTAACGATTTGAACACCCTCCGTTTCACTCTGGGTATCTTCAGCGGAAGTTTTATTTTTAATATTTGAGCTTCCGGAAAATCCGCGGATTTTCCGGAAGCTCTTTTTCACGAAGCGGGGCCGTAACGGGCAATGGCACCGTATATTAAAAACACATTTTCCCGCCGGGGTCTTTCGCGTGAAAATGTGTTTGGAGCGGCCCTGCGATTGCAAGGCAATGAAAGCCCCGGTGGGGCTTTCAAGCAGGCAAGCGGTCTGCGCCAGCAGATGGAAGGGCCTTGCCCTGACAAGCGTCGAGGCCGCGACAAACACGAAAACAAAAAATATAATACATTAAAGAATGGCAGAGCACAGCGGAGCCATTTCTAAACCGTTCGGCCTGACAAAAGGCGCAAATCCCATCCGATAAGTCATACCAAGTGCGGATGCTCCAAAAATGCAGGAAGCTGTTTGTACAGAATCGTCAGATTTGTCAATTGCCTTTTTGCCCGGCAGCGGCTATAATCAAACCATAGACAGCAACGGCGCTGTGGGTCACCTCCTGACTCGCAGCGCCGTTTTTGTTAAGATGCTTTCGTACTTCTGGGTGCGGCATTGCGGCAGACCAGAATGCAGACGAAAGGGTAAGAAAAATAAGATCAAGTAAGGAGTAGGATTTATGGCAGCGAATGTTATGGAAATCTACGGCAGCAAGGTCTTTAACGAACACGTGATGAAGGAGCGCCTGCCGAGCGCAACCTATAAGAGCCTGAAGAACACCCTGCACAAGGGTGCTCCGCTGGACATTGAGGTGGCAAACGTCGTGGCCAGCGTGATGAAGCGCTGGGCCATGGAGCTGGGTGCCACCCACTACACCCACTGGTTCCAGCCGCTGACCGGCATCACCAGTGAGAAGCACGATGGCTTTGTTTCCCCTGTGGGCGACGGCACCGCCATCATGGAGTTCTCCGGCAAGGAGCTGGTGCGCGGCGAGCCCGATGCATCTTCCTTCCCCTCCGGCGGTCTGCGCGCCACCTGCGAGGCCCGCGGCTACACTGCATGGGACCCCACCAGCTACGCATTCGTGAAGGATGACGTGCTGTGCATCCCCACCGCATTCGTCAGCTACACCGGCGAGGCTCTGGACAAGAAGACTCCCCTGCTGCGCTCCATGAACGCACTGTCCGGTCAGGCCATCCGCATCCTGAAGCTGTTCGGCAAGGATGTGGATTACGTCTCCACCACCGTCGGCCCCGAGCAGGAGTACTTCCTGATCAAGAAGGAAGATTACGAAGCTCGTCAGGATCTGATCCTCACCGGCCGCACCCTGTTCGGTGCCCCCTCTGCCAAGGGTCAGGAGCTGGAAGAGCACTACTTCGGTGTCATTCGTCCCGAGGTCTCCGAGTTTATGAAGGAGTTGGACGAAGAGCTGTGGAAGCTGGGCATTCCCGCCAAGACCAAGCACAACGAAGTTGCTCCCTGTCAGCATGAGCTGGCTCCCATCTTCGACACCACCAACGTTGCCATCGACCACAACCTGCTGACGATGGAGATGATGAAGAAGATCGCTCCCAAGTACGGTCTGGTCTGCCTGCAGCATGAGAAGCCTTTCGAGGGCGTCAACGGCAGCGGCAAGCATAACAACTGGTCCATGTCCACCACCCACGAGAACCTGCTCGACCCGGGCGACACCCCCATGGAGAACCTGCAGTTCCTGGTGTTCCTGGCTGCTGTCATCAAGGCTGTTGACGAGTACGCCGATCTGCTGCGCACCTCCGTTGCCACTCCCGGCAACGATCACCGTCTGGGTGCCAACGAGGCACCTCCGGCTATCATTTCCATCTTCGTGGGCGAAGAGCTGGAAGCTGTCATCGATGCTATCGCATCCGATTCCCCCTATGCCGGCCCCGTCAAGATGAAGATGGATCTGGGCGTTGATGTCCTGCCCAAGTTCAGCAAGGATACCACCGACCGCAACCGTACCTCTCCCTTTGCCTTCACCGGCAACAAGTTCGAGTTCCGTATGCCCGGTTCCGCTGAGAACCTGAGTGATGCCAACACCATCCTGAACACCGCCGTTGCAAAGGAACTGAAGGGCTACGCCGACGAGCTGGAGAGCGCTGAAGACTTTACCAGCGCCGTGATCGCTCTGGTCAAGCGCACCATCCGGGACCACCGCCGGGTCATCTTTAACGGCAACGGCTACTCTGCCGAGTGGGAAGAAGAAGCAGCCCGCCGCGGCCTGCCCAACAAGAAGAACGCCCCCGCTGCCCTGCCGGCCCTCATCGACCCCAAGAACATCGCCCTGATGGAGGAGTTCGGCGTGCTGACCAAGGTGGAGATGTACAGCCGCTACGAGGTAGAGCTGGAGCACTACTCCAAGATCATCAACATCGAGGCCCTGACCATGCTGGAGATGGCCCGCAAGCAGCTGCTGCCCGCCGTCAACGCCTACATGAGCGAAGTGGCCAACACCGCCGCTTCCAAGCTGGCCGTCAGCGAGAGCATCAGCGTGCGCAGTGAGACCAAGACCCTGGGCCGTCTGTCCGCCGACGCCGACGCCATGAGCGACGCCATCGACACCCTGCAGGATGCCGTGGATGCCGCCAAGGCTCTGCCCTCCGAGAGCGAGAAGGCCGTTGCCTTCCACGACAACGTGCTGCCCGCCATGGACACCCTGCGTGCCGCCGCCGACGACGCCGAGACCATCTGCGGTGAGGATTATTGGCCTCTGCCCAGCTACAGCAAGATGCTCTACTACGTCTGATCTTTCATCAGCGTAACAGCAGAATAGCATCCGTAGGCTGCGGAATTTAAAATTGCCATTCTCCTTTTCCTATTTCTTACACCAGCCTAAAGACCTGCTCCCATTCTGAGGGCAGGCCTTTAGGCGTTTTATTTGAAAGGGAAACCATTATGAGCTATTCGACCCAACAGGACATCCTTGATTTTGTGGAGGACAACAACGTCAAATTTGTGCGCTTTGCCTTCTGCGATATCTTTGGCACTCAGAAGAACATTGCTGTGCTGGCAAACGATCTGCCCAAAGCTCTGGAAGACGGTGTCTGCTTCGACGGCAGCTCCATTGCCGGCTTCATGAAGGTGGAGGAAAGCGACCTTGTGCTGCGGCCGGATCTGTCCACCGTGACTATCCTCCCCTGGCGCCCTACCGAGGGCCGGGTGATGCAGTTCTTCTGTGATGTGGAAAAGCCGGACGGCCAGCCCTTTGGCGGCAACTGCCGCGGCTTTCTGCGCAGCGTGAACCGAAAATTCAAAAAGCTGGGCATCACCTGCAATGTGGGCGCAGAGTGTGAGTTCTACCTGTTCGAGAATGATGACCGGGGCCGCCCCACCCGTATCCCCATCGACTTTGGCGGCTACTTTGACGTGGCCCCGCTGGACGCAGGCGAGAACCTCCGCCGGGACATCTGCCTGACCATGGAGCAGATGGGCATGAGCCCTCAGCACAGCCATCACGAAAGCGGCAACGGCCAGAACGAGATCGACTGCCACCACGCAGGCCCCCTCAAGACCGCCGACAACGTGATGATGTTCAAGCAGATCGTGCGCGCCATTGCCACCCGCAGCGGCATCCATGCAAGCTTCCTGCCCAAGCCCCTGCCGGATCAGGCAGGCAGCGGCCTGCACATCAACCTGTCCCTTTACATGGATGGCCGCAACCTGTTTGAGGGCGACATTGCCCCGGACAGCATTGCAGGCAGCTTTATGGCCGGCGTGCTGGCCCACAGCCGGGAGCTGACCGTGTTCACCAACCCTCTGCCCAACAGCTATCAGCGCTTTGGCTGCGATGAAGCGCCCCGCTATGTGAGCTGGAGCCGCCAGAACCGCAGCCAGCTGGTGCGCATCCCGCAGGTAAAGGGCGACAACTGCCGCATGGAGCTGCGCAGCCCGGACCCTGCCTGCAACCCCTATCTGGCCATTGGTCTGGTTCTGGCTGCCGGATTGGACGGCATCGAGAACCGCATGGTGCTCTCTGCCCCCGTGAACAAGAATCTGTTCGATCCCTCCATGGCTGAGGGGCTCGGTCTTGAGACTCTGCCCACCAGTCTGGAAGAGGCCGTGCAGGCTGCGGAGGAGAGCGAATTTTTGCGCAGAGTGCTGCCCGAGCAGCTTGCCAGCCGCTACTTTACGGAAGAACTGAAGCGCTGCGAAGCACTGAAACACGCGTCCGACCCTGTTGAGTACGAGCGTACCCATTACTTCAACGCCATCTGACCCCTGCAAAAGAGAGTGTGTAGGAGAAAGGAGCGAAGGAAATGGGACGTGCACTGATCGTAAGTGCCGGTGCAAGCTCCAACGAGTATATCGCTGCACGGCTGACCGAAATGGGCTACAGCCGCCCGGTGATCATTCCCAGCGGGGCCGAAGCCCGGCGGCGCATGACGGAATCGGATTTTGAGCTGATCGTGGTCAACTCTCCCCTGCCCGATGAATTCGGGCATGAGGTGTGCATCAATGCTGTGGAAAAAACAGATGCCGGTGTCGTGTTTCTGGTCAAGGCCGCACAGGCTGAGCAGCTTTTGGGGCCTTTGAGCGAGCAGGGGGTATTGCTGCTGTCAAAGCCCTTCAGCACCGCCTTTTTTGTGCAGGCCATGCACATGGCGGCGGCGGGCAACCACCGCCTGCTGCGTGCCCGGCAGGAGAACGCCCGCTTACAGGAAAAGATCGCACAGGTGCGGCTGGTCAGCCGGGCAAAATGCTGCCTTGTGGAGCACGAGCACATGACCGAAGCCGAGGCACACCGCTACATAGAAAAACAGGCCATGGATACCCGTCGTGACCGCACAGAAATTGCACAGGAAGTCCTTGAAAATTATGAGGACATGGGTGTATAATATTGGATTGGGAAAAGTATCCTTGCTTTCACCGGCTCATTTTGGGAGAGGCTGAGAGCAAGGCCGTTCACCTGAAAGAATTCACAAAGGTTTATAAGGGAAAGAATTCAGAAAAACAAAAATAGAGGAGGAAATTCTATGGCAGAGAAACAAACCAAATTCATCTTTGTCACCGGCGGTGTCGTTTCCGGTCTGGGCAAGGGCATCACGGCCGCATCGCTGGGCCGTTTGCTCAAGTGCCGCGGTCTGAAGGTGGCCAGCCAGAAGCTGGACCCCTATGTGAACGTAGACCCGGGTACCATGAGCCCGCTGCAGCATGGCGAAGTGTTCGTGACGGATGACGGTACCGAGACCGATCTGGATCTGGGCCACTACGAGCGCTTTATCGACGAGAATCTGAACAAATACTCCAACCTGACCACCGGCAAGGTGTACTGGAACGTGCTGAACAAGGAGCGCCAGGGCGCTTATCTGGGTCAGACCGTCCAGATCATTCCCCACATCACCAACGAGATCAAGAGCTATATCTACAATCTGGCCTCTTCCACCGAGGCTGACGTGGTCATTACCGAGATCGGCGGCACGACCGGTGATATTGAAAGCCAGCCCTTCCTCGAGGCCATCCGTCAGGTGGGTCTGGAGCAGGGCCGCGACAACTGCTGCTACATCCATGTGGTGCTGGTGCCTTACATTTCCGGCTCGGACGAGTACAAATCCAAGCCTGCACAGCACTCTGTGAAAGAGCTGCAGGGCATGGGCGTGAACCCGGACATCATCATCCTGCGCGCAGACGGCAGTGTGGGCGGCGACATCCGCCGCAAGATCAGCACTTTCTGCAATGTGAAGCCGGAGTGCGTGATCGAGAACCTGACCATGCCCAGCTTGTACCAGTGCCCGCTGATGCTGCACACCGGTGGTCTGGACGAGGTCGTGGTGAAGAAACTCAAGCTGGACGTTCCTCCTGCCGACCTGACCGAGTGGAAACAGGTGGTCAGCCGCATTGCCACCCGCAGCAAGACCTGCAGCATTGCACTGGTGGGCAAATACGTCAAGCTGCACGACGCTTACCTCTCCGTGATGGAGAGCCTGTACCACGCCGGCTTTGAGAACGACAGTCAGGTGGAGATCCGCTGGGTGGAGAGCGAGGACCTGACCGACCAGGCCGCCTGCAAGGAAGCCTTTGCAGATGTGGACGGCATCATCGTACCCGGCGGCTTTGGCGATCGTGGCATTGAGGGCATGATCCAGGCTGCACAGTATGCCCGCGAGAACCATGTTCCCTACTTTGGCATCTGCCTTGGCATGCAGATCATGGTGATGGAGTTTGCCCGGGGCGTTTTGGGCTACAAGGATGCAAATTCCAGCGAATTCACCCCGGATGGCAAGCATAATGTGATCGCCCTGATGGCCGACCAGCAGGGCAACATTCCCAAGGGCGGCACCATGCGTCTGGGCAAGTACCCCTGCACCGTCCTGCCCGGCACCAAGATGGCCGAGTGCTACGGCGAGGCTGAGATCTGGGAGCGTCACCGCCACCGCTACGAGTTCAACAACGAGTTCCGTCAGGAGATGCAGGACGCCGGTCTTGTTATTTCCGGCACCAGCCCGGACGGTCGTCTGGTAGAGACTGTAGAGCTGCCCGGCCGTGACTTCCATTTGGGCGCACAGTTCCACCCGGAGTTCAAGAGCCGTCCGAACCGTGCTCACCCGCTGTTCAAGGCATTCATTGCTGCGGCACTCAAGTTCCGCGCCAGCGAGCAGCGCAGCCTGCTGCACATGTAAACCATAAAAATAAGGTGCTGTCTGTGCGGACAGCACCTTATTTTTTACCCATATAATCCATGATCCTGCAAGGCATGGTTCATAGTGGTCATTTTCCAGATCACACACCACAAACCGGTCCACGATGCGGGCCATCCCGTGGAACATCTGTTCCGTAAGTTCCTTGCGGCGCTGTAGCTCCATCCGTTCCGCTTCCGCTTTTTGCAAAGAACTCCCGGTGGCTTCGTTCTATCCTTGATTTCCGATCAGCACCACGGCCACATCGTTGACATTCGTGCCGGTCGCGCCGGTGATGATGAGCCCATCCACCGCCTTGAGGGCATGGTAGGCATCGTTGTTCTGCAGCACATCGTACACGTTCAGCTGGTTCTGCGCCAGTGCCGCGGCCGTGCTGCCGTCCACATAGCCGCCCGCAGCATCGGTTGGGCCATCGGTGCCATCGCTGCCCACCGAAAAGACCGCTGCATCCAGCCCGGCGATCACCGGTGCTGCAGCAAGGGCCAGCTCCTGATTGCGCCCACCCAGACCTGTTCCGGTCAGTTGGACGACCGTCTCACCGCCTGCAAGAAAGGCCAGCTTTTTGCCCTGCCCCGCGTGGGTGCGGGCTATGGAGCCAAGGAAGCTGCCAGCCTCCCGCGCTTCACAGCAGAGCCTGTCGGTCAAGATCACCGGCTCATAGCCCAGCTCCCGGCAGGCGTTGGCTGCTGCGCTGCACAGCTCCCGCACGCTGCCGGTGATCTGCGTGGCAACACGGTCCAGCACCTTTGGAGTCTCCTGTGCCAGCAGAGCCTTGGCCTGTGCCGAAAGCTGCAGGTGATATTTTTCCGCAATGGCAAGGGCCTGTGCACAGGTGGAGGTATCCGGCACCGCCGGGCCGCTGGCGATCATATCCAGCGGGTCGCCCAGAATATCACTGAGCACGATGCTGAACACCCGCGCGGGCGCACAGCTCTGTGCAAACCGCCCGCCCTTGACCCCGGACAGGCGCTTGCGAATGGTGTTCATTTCCACGATATCGGCCCCGCTGGCAAGCAGCTGGCCCGTGATCTGCTGCAGCTCTGCGCCGGGGATCAGCGGCTTCTCAAACAGTGCACTGCCGCCGCCGGACAGCAGAAACAGCACCGTATCCTCTGCCGTTAAGCCCTGCACCAGTTCCAGCGCTTTCCGGGTGGCGGCAAAGCCATTCTCATCCGGCACGGGGTGCCCGGCTTCGCAGCAGTCCACGCCGGGGATCGTGCCCTTCACGTGGCCGTATTTGGTCACGACCACACCGCCATCCACCCGGCCAAGAAATTTCACCGCCGCATGGGCCATCTGCCATGCTGCCTTACCGGCAGCCACCAGCAGCACCCTGCCGCCCTGCGGCCGGAAATTTTTCAGCGCGCGGCGCACCGCTTCGTCCGGCAGAACAGCGTTCAGGCTGGCACGGATGATGACCTCTGCATCTCTGCGCAGTGTTTCGTTTTTCAGCATGTCGTTCTCCCCTTTTCCATCGCTTCTTGTCCGCGGACAAAAAACACCTGTACAGTCTCTTCCTATGCAGGAAAACGCCGTACAGGTGTTCTGATCTTTTTTGCTTACTTTGTGCTTGCCGGAGCAACCTCAAAGTCGATCTTGCCCAGGTTCACATCCGCACGCACAATGGTGATCATCATGGTGTCGCCCAGACTCCAGTTCTTGCCGGAGACGGGGTCGGACAGGCGGATGCCCTCGGTGAGCATGGTACCGGAGGGGGTCAGGCTGGAAGCCGGCACAAAGCCCTCCACGCCGTTCTCCAGCTCAATGAACAGGCCGCGCTGGGTCACGCCGGAAATGCGGCCCTCGTAGCACTCGCCCAGATGGCGGCGGGCATACTCGGCCTTGTAGCAGTCCTCGGCCTTGCGCTCGATCTGCATTGCAATGATCTCGCGCTCACTGGACTGCTTGCTTGCCTTCTCGGCAAAGTCGCTGTAGCGCAGCACCATGGTATCCTTATCCATGCCCTTGAGCTGGGCGGTCATGATGCGATGGATGGCCAGATCCGGGTAGCGGCGGATGGGGCTGGTGAAGTGAGCGTAGTCCTTCAGCACCAGACCGTAGTGGCCCTTGGGCTTTTCCTCATACACAGCCTTGGACATGCAGCGCAGCATACCGGTATTGATGATCTGCTCATACGGGCCGCCGCGCACACCTTCCAGAATGGCGCTCAGCTCCTTGGGGGTGGGCACTTCCTTGGCAAAGTGGTCGTTGATGCCGCAGGCCTGCAGCAGAGTGTGCAGACGCTCCAGCTTTTCAGCATTGGGTTCCTCGTGCACACGGTACACGAAGGGGATCTGCTTCACGCGGGCAAAGTGGGCAGCGCACTGGTTGGCCAGCAGCATGAACTCCTCGATCATGGCCTCGCTCTCGCCGGAGGTGCGCTTTTTCACATCGATGCAGTGGCCGTCCTCGTCGAGGATCAGCTTCACCTCGCCGCTCTCGATATCCATGCAGCCGCGCTCCTTGCGCAGGCGGGCACGGTGGCCGTACAGCTCCTTCATGGCGGGCAGCTGGCTGAGCACTTCATGGTACTTGCCCTTCAGCTCGTCGTCAGCACTGCCGGCCAGCAAGGCATTGATCTCGGAGTAAACGCCCTTGACGCGGCTGCGGATGATCGACTTGACAAAGCGGTAATCGATCAGGTTGCCATCCTTATCCAGATGCATCAGGCAGGAGAAGGCCAGACGCAGCACGCCCTCATTCAGGCTGCAGATGCCGTTGGAAAGCTGCTTGGGCAGCATGGGCACCACCTGATCGGCATAGTAGACGCTGGTTGCGCGGTTAAACGCTTCGTTGTCCAGTTCGCTGCCGGGCTTGACATAGTTGGAAACATCTGCAATGTGGACACCCAGCTCAAAGCCGCCCTCCGGGGTCTTGGTCAGGCTGATGGCATCATCGATGTCCTTGGTCTCAGCACTGTCAATGGTGAAGATGGGCAGGGCGCGCAGATCCATGCGGCCCTCGGTGTCCTTTTCAGAGACCTCAGCGTTCTCCAGCTTCTTGGCTTCCTCACGAACCTTATCCGGGAAGCGGCTGCGGATATCCTGCGCATAGAGCAGGGCCTTTGCGCAGCGCTTTGCTTCGTCCGAGCTGCCAAACCGCATGGCAACGCCCACGCGGTGATCTTCCTGCCGATTGCCGCGCTGCAGGATCTCCACGGCCACCTTGTCGCCGTCCTTTGCACCGCCCTCGCAATCACGCATCATCTGCATGGAGATGGCCGGGCAGTCGTCCGGCACGAACTTCAGGCGGCCCTCAATGCGGCGGGCAGTGCCCACCAGGTCGTTCTTTTCTTCCAGAATGGCCAGGATCTCGCCTTCATCGCTGCCCTCCACACGGGGGTGCTCAAACTTTTCCACAAGCACCATGTCGCCGGGCATGGCACCGCGGGTGAAGCGGCCCGGGCTGAAGATATCGCTGGTGCCGTCCTCCAGCATGACAAAGGCAAAATTCTTGCCCAGTTTTACCACCTTGCACAATAGAGCCTTGTCTGCACGGCCGGAGCGCACCGTAAAGAACACGCCCTGACGCTGGCAGACGACAGCCTCTCGCACCAGTTCGTCCAGAGCTTCCATCACCTTGCGGTCTGCGCCGCGCTCGCCGCCGAACTTCTGCTTCAGCTCTTTGACAGTGCAGGGCTGGTTCTGGATGGCATGTTCGATTTTATCGCGCATTGACATAAATTTTCTTTCTCCTTAACTACCATAGCCCGCCCTCCACCGGGGCGCGGCTTCTTCCCTCTTATCTCTTTTATAACAACATATAGACACAAAAACAGCCCCGCTTTCATCACG
>OHQO01000604.1_pt1 | contig 17018 bp, 10 predicted proteins | sample 1578051 | NCBI WGS metagenome assembly OHQO01 (sample SAMEA3879592, study PRJEB24766) | human gut metagenome | biome: human-associated habitat; feature: feces | place: USA | collected 1985/1987 | reverse complement strand
TCACAAAAGTGCCCTTGCCCGGGTGACGCACCACCAGCCCTTCCTCGCACAGTTCCTCCACGGCACGCCGCACCGTGATGCGGCTCACCTTGTATTGCTCCACCAGTTCATTCTCGGTGGAGAGCTTGTCGCCCTCCCGGCGGCTGCCGGAAAGGATCTCCTGCCGCAGGATCTCTTCCAGCTGCAGATAAAGCGGGGTCGCGCTGTCCGGCACCAGCATATTGTTTTTCCTCCAAAAGCACACATTCTATAATCTACTATGAGCATAACACAATTGTGTGGTAAAATCCAGTATTTCATCGGCAAATTTTGCCCGAGAGCCTATTGTAAATCGTCTTATATTGTATTATAATGTCTTATATACTTATTCCATTGCAAATTCGATCAACACAGGAGGTATCTTGCATGTTTCATATCCTTGTTGCACGCTTTATCCTGGAGGCCAATGAGAACATCCCCAAAAAGTGCAATCTAAATGATGTCAGCCTGCACTTCGGGCAGGGCTGCATTGCGCATCTGCAGCTGGGGGACGTGTTTGACCGTCCTGACGTGACCCTTGTGCCAGCGCTGGACGCCAATGCGGCTTCCAACGGCGTGATGAAGCGCACCGCCTTTGATTACATTGAGTCCACCATCCTGCAGACTGTGCAGGAGCATCTTTCCGAACTGGATGGCATCTACCTCCACCTGCACGGCGCCAGTGAGGTAGAGGGCATCGGCTCCGGCGACCACCATATCTTAAAGGAAGTGCGCCGCATCGTAGGCCCTTACATGCCCATTGCTGTGGTATGCGATCCCCACGGTAACCTGTGCAAGGAATATGTGGAAGGCACCACCCTCATCCGCAGCTACCGTGAGTCCCCCCACACTGATGTGGAGCAGACCATCCGCTTTGTCTGCTCCCACCTGTTGGAGCTGTTGGAGCACCGCCGCAGCATCACTCCTGTGTACCGCAAACTGCCGCTAATTCTGGGCGGTGAGCAGAGCGTCTCCGCCGACGAACCGGTGCGCTCCATCAACCAGTATATGGATGAGATGGAAAAGGATGACCGCATCCTCAGCGCCAGCTGGCATGTGGGCTACATCCGCCACGACACCGATGTAGCCGGCTGCGGTGTCGTGGTGATTCCCTCTTCCAATGAGTTCCGCCCCTATGCAGAGCAGAAGGCCGATGAGCTGGCCGCCTATGTGTGGGACCGCCGCCATGAGTTCCACTATACCGGCCTGACTCAGGAACCAGACGAGGCCCTGCAGACCGCACTGCACTGCACCGGCAAGCCCGCCTTCCTCACCGACTCCGGCGACAACACCACCAGCGGTGCCATGGGTGCCAACACATGGGTACTGCGGCAGGTGCTGGCTAAACCCGAAGCCCTGCAGGGCAAGCGGGTGCTGTTTGCCGCCATTCAGGACCCCGCCGTCTATACCCTGCTGGCCGGTCATACCGTTGGTGACACCCTGCCTCTGACCCTTGGCATGGGTCTGGATTCCCTGACCGAGCCGGTACAGCTCACTGTAACCCTGAAGCATCTGGGCCGTCAAGAGGGCACCGTCTTGTTTGCTGAACATGGCGATTTTGGCGGCTGTGCCACCGTGTCGGTAGAGGGCCTGCCCATTGATGTCATCGTCACTGACACGAACCATCCCTTTGTAGAGCGGCATCAGACCCTTGCCGCCGGGGTGGACTGGATGGACTACGATGTGGTGATCGTCAAGACCGGCTACGCCTTTCCTGAACCGACCCAGCAGGGCGCGCTGTGCGTGATGTCCCTGACCGACGGCGCTACCTTGCAGGATACCCGCCGCCTGCCCTTCAAGCGCATCATGCGTCCCATGTTCCCGGTAGACGACATTTGATAAAAAAGGAGAACTGCCTTATGAAGATCCTTGTTGCAAAATTTCAGCTGGAAGCCAATGAGCATGTAGACATGAAGTGCGACCTGCCCAACGTGGCCCTTTCCTACGGACGTGACGCCCTGAGCCATATGCAGGTGGGCGACGTATTCGATGACCTAGGCATTGAACTGGTGCCCGTGATCTGTGCAGACGCTGCCTGCAGCGGCGTGATGAAAAAGACCTGCTTTGATTATATTGAACAGACCATCCTGAATGCCGTGCGCGACAACCTGCGGGATCTGGACGGTATCTACCTGCACCTGCACGGTGCCAGCTATGTGGAAGAGATCGGTTCCGGCGAGCACCATTTGGTGGCCGCCATCCGGCAGATCGTGGGTCCTTACCTGCCACTGGCGGTCTCCTGTGATCCGCACGGCAACCTGACCAAAGAGTATGTGGAGAACACCACCTTTATCCGCAGTTACCGTGAGGCTCCCCACACCGACATTGCCCAGACCGTACAGCGCACCTGCCGCGCCCTGATCGAACTGATCCGCCACCGTCAGAACATCACACCGGTATACCGCAAGCTGCCGCTGATTTTGGGTGGAGAACAGAGCGTTTCTGCCGACGAGCCGGTGCGTTCCTTCAACCAGTACATGGACGAGATGGAGAAAGATCCCCGCATCCTCAGCGCCAGTTGGCATGTGGGCTACCTGCGGCATGACTGCCCAGAGGCCGGCTGCGGCGTGGTGGTGATCCCTGCCACCGGAGCCGACCATGCCTATGCCGAGCAGAAAGCCGACGAGCTGGCCGCCTATGTGTGGGGCAAGCGCCATGAGTTCCACTACACCGGCACTACCGCCCAGCCGGACGAAGCTCTGCGCATGGCGCTGAACTGCCCGGACAAACCGTCGTTTATCACCGACTCCGGCGACAACGTGACCAGCGGTGCTCAGGGCGCTAACACCTTTATCCTGCGTCAGGTGCTGGCTGTGCCGGATCTGCACAAAAAGGTGCTGTTTGCTGCCATCCATGATGCAAAACTCTGCCACGCCCTGCTCAGCCTGCCCATTGACACCGTAACGAATGCTTCTGTCGGCATGGGTTTTGATTCGCTGTCGGCTCCAGTTCCGCTGACTCTGCGGGTACTATACAAAGGCATACAGGAGGGCACCCACATGTACGGCGAGGACGGCAGCTATGGCCCGCTGGTGACCGTTGCTGTAGAGGGCACCCCGCTGGTACTAACGATCACCGACAACAACCACTCCTTTGTGGAGGAGCACCAGTTGGATGCCTGCGGCGTGGACTGGAAGAACTTTGACATCATCGTAGTCAAACAGGGTTATATCCATCCAGAGCTCAAAGCTGCCGGTGCCCTGTGCGTGATGTCCCTCACCGACGGTGCCACCCCGCAGGACACCCGTCTGATTCCCTTCAAGCGCATCATGCGCCCCATGTTCCCCATTGACAACATCTGAGCATGTACCTTTTGCCCGTTTTCTCCAGCTGGCCTGTAAGGCATAACAAACCGCCCCGGCTTCCTGTTACGGAAACCGGGGCGGTTTGTTATGCTTTATTCGTGCTTTCTCAAGCGCTCACGCAATCACTTGCGGGGGTTCTTGATAGCAGCCTGAGCAGCAGCCAGACGTGCGATAGGCACACGGAAGGGAGAGCAGCTGACGTAGTCCAGACCGACATTGTGGCAGAACTCCACGCTCGTGGGGTCGCCGCCGTGCTCGCCGCAGATACCCAGACCCAGATCGGGACGGGTCTCGCGGCCGTCGTGGGCAGCCATCTTGACCAGCTTGCCAACGCCGATCTGATCCAGATGCTGGAACGGATCGCTCTCGTAGATCTTGTTCTCGTAGTATGCGCCCAGGAACTTGGCGGCATCATCACGGCTGAAGCCGAAGGTCATCTGGGTCAGGTCGTTGGTGCCGAAGCTGAAGAACTCGGCTTCCTTGGCGATCTCGCCGGCAGTCAGGGCTGCACGGGGGATCTCGATCATGGTACCGACCTGATACTTCATATCAACGCCTGCAGCAGCGATCAGTTCGTCTGCGACCTTGACCACAACGTCCTTGACGAACTTCAGCTCCTTGACCTCGCCAACCAGCGGAATCATGATGTGCGGGGTGATCACATGGCCGGTCTCAGCAGAGACGTTCAGAGCAGCCTTGATCACGGCGCGGGTCTGCATGGCTGCGATCTCAGGGTAGGTAACAGCCAGACGGCAGCCACGGTGGCCCATCATGGGGTTGAACTCGTGCAGAGAAGCAACCACGTTCTTCAGGTCATCGAAGGTCATGCCCATATCGGCAGCCAGCTCCTTGATGTCCTCGTCCTTGGTGGGCAGGAACTCGTGCAGAGGCGGATCCAGATAACGAATGGTCATCGGGCGCTCACCCATGATGCGGTACATGGCCTCGAAGTCACCCTGCTGGAACGGCTCGACCTTGGCCAGAGCAGCTTCGCGCTCTTCCACGGTACGTGCACAGATCATCTCACGCACAGCCTTGATGCGATCCTCTGCGAAGAACATGTGCTCGGTACGGCACAGGCCGATGCCCTCAGCACCCAGGTCAACTGCCTGCTGTGCGTCGCGCGGGTTATCAGCGTTGGTCATGACCAGCAGCTGACGAGCAGCGTCTGCCCAGCCCATGAAGCGGTTGAAGTTCTTATTGCCGGTAGCGGCCACGGTAGCGACCTGCTCGCCGTAGATGTTGCCGGTGGAACCATCGATGGAGATCCAGTCGCCCTCGGCGAACTTGTGGCCATTGATTTCGAAGGTCTTTGCTTCCTCGTCGATCTTGACCTCGTTGTCATTGCCGCAGCCGGAGACACAGCAGGTGCCCATACCACGGGCAACAACAGCTGCGTGGCTGGTCATGCCGCCGCGGACGGTCAGGATGCCCTGAGAAACCTGCATGCCCACGATATCCTCGGGAGAAGTCTCCAGACGGACCAGAACGACCTTCTTCATCTTGCCGGACTTGACCATCTCCTCTGCCTCTTCAGCAGTAAAGACGATCTGGCCGCAGGCAGAACCGGGAGAAGCTGCCAGGCCCTTGCCAACGACCTCTGCAGCCTTCAGGGCAGCAGCGTCGAACTGGGGATGCAGCAGGGTATCCAGCTGCTTGGGCTCCACGCGCAGGACAGCTTCCTGCTCGGTGATCATGCCCTCGTCCACCAGGTCGCATGCGATCTGCAGAGCAGCCTGAGCGGTACGCTTGCCGTTACGGGTCTGCAGCATGTACAGGTGGCCGTCCTCGATGGTGAACTCCATATCCTGCATATCGCGGAAGTAGTTCTCCAGACGGGTCGCGATCTCAACGAACTGATCGTACACCTCAGGCATCTGATCCTTCAGGTGGCTGATGGGAGAAGGAGTGCGCACGCCGGCCACAACGTCCTCGCCCTGTGCATTGATCAGGTACTCGCCCATCAGCTTCTTAGCGCCGGTGGCGGGGTCACGGGTGAATGCAACGCCGGTGCCGGAACGGTCGCCGGAGTTGCCGAATGCCATCTGCTGCACGTTGACAGCGGTGCCCCACTCGTAGGGGATCTCGTTCATCTTACGATAGACGTTTGCACGGGGGTTGTCCCAGCTGCGGAAGACGGCCTTGACAGCCTCGATCAGCTGATCGCGGGGATCCTGCGGGAAGGGACGGCCTTCGTTCTCCTCGTAGATCTTCTTGAAGGTGCCGACCAGTTCCTTCAGGTCATCGGCAGTCAGGTCAACATCGTTCTTGACGCCCTTGGCTTCCTTCATCTTGTCGATCTCGACCTCGAACAGGCTCTTCGGGACCATCATAACGACGTCCGCGAACATCTGCACAAAGCGGCGGTAGCAGTCGTATGCAAAACGGGCGTTGCCGGTCTTCTTTGCCAGACCTTCAACAGCCTCGTCGTTCAGGCCCAGGTTCAGGATGGTGTCCATCATGCCGGGCATGGACTGACGTGCGCCGGAACGGACGGAGACCAGCAGGGGGTTCTGGTTATCGCCGAACTTCTTGCCGGTGATCTCTTCCAGACCCTTGAGGTGCTCAAAGATATCAGCAGTGATCTCGTCATTGATCTGACGGCCGTCTGCATAATACTGGGTGCAGGCGTCGGTGGTGATGGTGAAACCCTGCGGCACCGGCATACCGGCTGCGGTCATTTCTGCCAGACCAGCACCCTTGCCGCCCAGAGTATTCTTCATGGTGACTTTGTCGCCGCCGAAAGCATCATTGCCTTCGCTGAAGTAGTACAGATACTTTTTGCTCATGCGTTGTTTACCTCCCATTCGTGACTGCAGCACAGCCGCACCGCAGTCTCATCGTTTGCCTTGTCTTAAAAACTCGACCGATGAACATTGTTTGTGAATGCTAAACTATTATACCAGAAAATCCATTCCTTTCCACCATGCAAAATCCCGAATTTGTCTGTTATTTTTTATGCAAATCCCTTGAAATTTGCCAAGTTTTAAGGTAGTATAGAATGGGAGAAAGTTCGAGAGGTTTTTCGTTTTCTGATGCGGATTATCCGTCTGTTGGATACAACTTTCTATCCCTGTAATTTCAGCTTTTTCTTTTTTGTCGGCGCAAAGCTTCTGTTGTATCCATCTTTGGATATGGATGCATCATTTTTCCGGGTCAGGCCTTATCATCCACCCGCCGGGAGCCGCCGTGCCGGAAGGGAGATCTATCGTATGGAAAATTCTGTTTCTTCTGCTGCACTGAATGCAGCGCGTGAGCAGCTGGATGCCGCCGAAGCCGCCCGCGAGGTCATTCTGCTGCAGCACATCGCAAACGGCGTGATCATCGACAGCCGCACCGTGCAGATCGCACCGGACGTGGTCATCGCCCCGGGTGCCGTCATTCTGGCCGGTACCATCCTGCGCGGCAGAACGGTCATCGGTGCGGGCTGCATCATCGGCCCCAACACCCTCATTGAGGACAGCATCGTAGACGAGGGCAGCACCGTCAACGCCAGTCAGGTATACAGCAGCCACATCGGCCCTCACAACAACATCGGCCCCTTCACCCATGTGCGGGTGAACACCGTCACCGACTACGGCGTGCATCTGGGTGCCTATGTAGAAACCAAGAACTCCAACTTTGCCCGTGGCAACACGGTGAGCCACCTGACCTACATCGGCGACAGCGACGTGGGCAAGTACTGCAACTTCGGCTGCGGCACCGTCACCTGCAACTACGACGGCAAGGATAAGTTCCGCACTACAATCGGCGATTACTGCTTCATCGGCTGCAACACGAACCTTGTAGCCCCCGTGAAGGTGGGCGATGGTGCCTACACCGCCGCCGGCAGCACCATCACCAAGGACGTGCCCGCACAGGCACTGGGCATCGCCCGTGACCGCCAGACCAATCTGGAGGGCTGGGCAGAGCCCAAGATGGAAGCCTACATTGCCAAAAAAAAGAAGCTGGAAGACGAGCAGAGCAAGTAAGCTGTCCGTTTTTTCGCGTACAGACCGCTGCACAGGATGGCCCTGCGCGGCGGTTTTTGTTTGCAGGTGCATCTTTTTCGCTTATAATGTATATCTTTTTGCACGCGCGTATGTTATACTTAGGACTTGCATCGGACAATTTATCACAAAAAGGAAAATATAACACTCATGAATACAACTGACATCTGGCTGATCGCCGGTCTTGGCAACCCGGAAACAAAATACGACGGCACCCGCCACAATGCGGGCTATGCCGCGCTGGACTATCTGGCCGACAAGTGGGGCATTTCGGTCAGCAAAACCAAATTTGAAGGCCTGTGGGGTCAGGGCGAAGTGGACGGTCACAAGGTGGTGCTGCTCAAGCCCCTGACCTACATGAACCTTTCGGGCGACTCCATCGCCCCCACGGCGGGCTTTTTCAAGATCCCTGCCGACCACGTCATCGTTCTGTGCGACGATATCACCCAGAATCCCGGCAAGCTGCGCATCCGGCCCTCCGGCTCCGCAGGCGGACATAACGGCCTGAAGAGCATCATCGCCCGCTTGGGCGGGGAGAACTTCCCCCGCATCCGCATCGGCGTGGGTGCCAAGCCCCACCCGGACTACGACCTTGCCGCGTGGGTGCTGGGCAAGTTCCCGGCAGAGGATGCCAAGACTCTGAGCGGCCGCTACCCTGATCTGGAAGCCGCCGCAAAGCTCATCATGGACGGCAAGCTGAGTCTGGCACAGAGCAAATATAACGGGTAAAAGCCCCATTTAAAACGCCCTCCGCTTGTGCTCTGGGCATTTTCAGCGGAATTTTATTTTTATTGTTTGTGTTTGTCGCGGCCTGCGGGCCGCTCCAAACACATTTTCACCGAGTGGGGCAGCACTGGCAAGCTGCATTTATGTTCTTTGATGCATTTTGAGGTCACGCCCCCTCTCGTGAAAAAGCAGCAGAGAAAAGCCCGCAGGCTTTTCTCTGCTGCAAATAAAAAATAATCATTCCTCTGCCATTGCCAAAGCGAATGCGGCGGCAATTTCAAATCGTCATCCCAGTAGGAAAGGAGGTTTTTTCATGTACGAAGCCTTGCTCAAGGCCACACCGGAATATCAGAAGATCGCCGCCAGCTTTGCAAAGCCTGGTCCTGCCGCGCTGTTCGGTCTGCCGCCCGCAGGCCGTGCCCTGCTGTACGCCGCGTTGCAAAAAGACCTTGGTCGGGTGCTGTGCATCGTGACCCCCGGCGAGGCCGAGGCCACCCACTTTGCGGACGACCTCAAAGCGTTGGGCCTTTCTGCCGCCGTGTTCCCGCCCCGGGACTTTATGCTGCGCCCCGTGGAGGGCGCGGGCCGCGAGTACGAGTACCGGCGTCTGTCGGTGCTGGGCGCACTGGCGGGCGGACGGCTGAACGCCGTCTGCGTGCCCGCCGAAGCGCTGTTGCAGTACACCGTGCCCCGGGATGAATTTTTAAAGAACACTCTTACCCTCAAACCCGGCATGGTGTACAACCGCGAGGGTCTTGTGGCCCGGCTGTTCGCCGCCGGGTATGTGCGGCGCAGTCAGGTGGACGGCCCGGGACAGTTCAGTGTGCGCGGCGATATCGTGGATATCTATGCGCCGGATATGCGCCAGCCTGCCCGCGTGGAGTACTGGGACGACGAGATCGATTCCATTTCCTCCTTCGATCTGCTCACCCAGCGGCGGGACAGCGCACTGGAAAAGATCTATCTTTCCCCTGCCCGCGAGGTGCTGTTCGGCGATACCGCCGAGACTGCCGAGGCCCTGCGTGCCGCCATCAAAAAGGCACGCGGCCGGCACCGCACCGCACTGGAAAAGGCCACGGAAGCCGACCTTGCTCAGCTGGACTCCGGCCTGATGCCGGAAGCCATGGATAAATACTACGGCCTGCGCTATCCGAGCCCGGCCACCCTGCTGGATCATCTGGACACACCGCTGTTCATTCTGGACGAGGTGGGCGGCATCCGGGATGCCCAGAAGGCCACCGAGTTCCGTCGCAGCGAAGAGCTGACCGGCCTGTTGGAAGAGGGTGTGCTCTGCCCCGGGCTGGATGTGCTCTACCAGACCATGGACGACCTTGCCGCTGCCGCCCAGAAGCAGAGCACCCTGCTGTGCGAGAACTTCCTGCGCGGCATGAACGAATTTAAGCTGAAAGACCTCATCAACGCCGAGGCCTTTGCCGCCCCCAACTGGAACGGCGACCTTGTCTCCCTGCGAGAAGACCTTGACCCGCTCATTGCGCAGGGCTATGCCGTCACCTTGTTCTCCGGCACGCCCAAGGGTGCCGCCGCCCTCACCCGCGACCTTGCCGACAAGGGCTACTCCGTGAGCATGAGCCGGGATGTGCGGCCCACAAAAGGCATCGTACAGGTGCTGCCGGGTCATCTGACCGCCGGGTGCACCTTTCCGTTTGCCCATGCGGCGGTGCTGTCCAGCCGCAGGCACGGTCTGGAGGAAGAGACCTCCGCCGAGACCAAAAAGCGCAAAAAGAACAAAAACGCCCTTTCCAGCCTTTCGGACATCAAGCCCGGGGACTATGTGGTGCACCAGAGCCACGGCATTGGCATGTATGCGGGCATCCAGCGGCTGGAAGTGCAGGGTGCCACGAAAGATTACCTCAAGGTACAGTATTCCGGCTCAGACGTGCTGTATGTACCGGTGACCCAGCTGGACCTGCTGAGCCGCTACACCGCCCCCGGCGACGAGGAAAAGGTAAAGCTGGCAAAGCTGGGCGGTGCCGAGTGGCAGCGCACCCGCGCCAAGGTAAAAAAAGCCACCGAGGAGATGGCGCAGGAACTGATCGAGCTCTACGCCCGCCGCCGTCAGGCCACGGGCTACGCCTTCCCGCCGGACGGCGACTGGCAGCGGGACTTTGAGACCCGCTTTGACTACGACGAGACAGACGACCAGCTGAACGCCACCGCCGAGATCAAGCAGGACATGGAAAAGGGCTGGCCCATGGACCGCCTGCTGTGCGGCGACGTGGGCGTGGGCAAGACCGAAGTGGCCCTGCGCGCCGCCTTCAAGTGCGTGATGGGCGGCAAGCAGTGCGCCATCCTTGCCCCCACCACCCTGCTGGCGTGGCAGCACTACAACACCATCCTCTCCCGCATGGAAGCTTTCCCCGTAAAGGTGGAGATGATGTCCCGCTTCCGCACCGCAAAACAGCAGAAGGAGACCCTCCGGGGCCTGCAGTCGGGCAGTGTGGACATCGTGGTGGGCACCCACCGGCTGCTGTCCAAGGACGTGAAGTTCCATGACCTCGGCCTTGTCATCATCGATGAAGAGCAGCGCTTCGGTGTGAAGCACAAGGAAAAGCTCAAGGAGAACTTCATCGGGGTGGACATGCTCACCCTGTCGGCCACTCCCATCCCCCGCACGCTGAACATGGCCATGAGCGGCATCCGGGACCTTTCCACCATCGAGCAGCCGCCCATCGAGCGGCAGCCCGTGGAGACCTTTGTGCTGGAATACAACGACGTGATCCTTGCCGAAGCCATGAAGAAGGAGCTTGCCCGGGGCGGGCAGGTGTACTACCTGCACAACCGGGTGGACAACATCGAAGCCTGCGCCGCCCATGTGAGCAAGCTGGTGCCCGGCGCACGCATCGGCATTGCCCACGGCAAGATGACCGAGGAAGAGCTGAACCCCGTGTGGCAGCATCTGCTGAACGGCGAGATCGATATTCTGGTGTGCACCACCCTCATCGAGACCGGCATCGACGTGCGCAACTGCAACACCCTCATCATCGAGGACGCTGACCGCATGGGCCTTGCCCAGCTGTACCAGATAAGAGGCCGGGTGGGCCGCTCCGGCCGCAAGGCCTATGCCTACTTCACCTTCCGGCGGGACAAGACCCTGACCGACATCGCCCAGAAGCGGCTTTCCGCCATCCGGGAGTTCACGGCCTTCGGCTCCGGCTTCCGCATCGCCATGCGGGATCTGCAGATCCGGGGTGCGGGCAGTCTTCTGGGCCACAGCCAGCACGGCCACATGGAGGCCGTGGGCTACGACCTCTACGTGAAGATGCTGGGGCAGGCCATCGCCCGGGCCAAGGGCGAACCTGTCCGGCGGGACAAGAGCGAATGCCTTGTGGACCTGCGGGTGGATGCCTTCATCCCGGAGAAATATATCGCAGACGGCCCGGGCCGCATTGAAGCTTATAAGCGTATTGCCGCCATCCAGACGGCAGAGGATGCCGCCGATGTGCTGGACGAGCTCATCGACCGCTACGGCGACCCGCCGCCCTCGGTAAGCGATCTGGTCAACGTGTCGCTGGTACGCGTGCAGGCCAGCACTGTGGGCGTGACCGAAGTGACCCAGAAAAAGGACACCCTCACCCTGCAGCTGGAAAGTCTGGAGCTGCCCATGATCCGGGGCCTGCTGGTGGCCTTCAATGGCCGCGTCACCGCCGGTGCAGGCAACCGGCCCTATCTCTCGGTCACGCTTCAGCCCGACGAAAAGCCGCTGGAGCTGCTGCAAAGCATCCTCAAGGCGATGGCAGAGATCCTTGCCTCCGCCGAGCAAAAATAAACATCATAGGAGCATTACCATGAAAAAGAAACTTCTCGCGCTGATCTGCGCACTTGCACTGGTGTTCAGCCTTGTGGGCTGCACCATTTCCGCCCCGGACACCGTGGGCAGCATCGGTGATTTTGAGATCACCTCCGGCATGTATCTGCTGGCACAGTACGGTGCTTACCAGCAGGCCGCCCAGCTTGCCGGCACCGATCAGGACACCACCGACGTAAAAGCCTTCCTGAAAGAGACCATCACCACCGACTCTGACAGCGGCGAGACCGCAGTTGTGAGCGACTATGTGGCCCAGAAAACGCAGGAAACGTTGGAAACGCTGGCCGCTGTGGATGCCCGCTTCAAGGCGCTGGGCGGTGAGCTGACTGCAGATCAGCTTTCCACTGCCGACCGTTATGCCCAGCAGATGATGGACCAGTACGGCGACACCTACACCGCCAACGGCATTGGTCTGGAGACCGTCAAGGCATATGAACGTCTGCAGGTGGAGCACACCGCCCTGCTGGATATGGTCTACGGCCCGGACGGCGAGACCCCGGTGGAGGACGACGAGCTGACCAGCCATCTGGACGACAGCATGTATGAGATCTGCTACATCAGCATCCCGCTGTACAATACCAGCACCTACGCCTTTGCGGACGATGACCAGAAGGCCGAGATGCTCAAGCTGGCACAAGCCGCTGCCGACAGCGTCAACGCCGCAGGCGGCGAGACGGTCTCGGATCAGGTAAGTGCCCTGCATGAGGCCGCACAGAATGTCCTGCCGGACATCTACGCTGTGCTGGACAGCAAAACTTCCGACGACAGCGCCAGCGTCCAGACCGAGCTGCTGACCGAGAGCGATGTTGCTTCAGCCTTTACGCAGGACGGTGCTGCCGATGCTCTGCGCAGCCTTTCCTACGGCGAAGCCGCTGCCGTGCAGATCAACGGCTCCACCCTGCTCCTGATGGTGCGTGTAGACCCGCTGAGCGTTTCTTCGCTGGACGACCTGCGCAGCCAGATCCTGAGCGATATGAAGGGCGGCGAGCTGGACGACGCACTGGCCGCAGGCGGTGCAGAGCTGGCACACGATCTGGACAGCTCTGCCATGAACAAACTGCCCGCCAAAAAGATCGTGAACAACAGCGCCAACAGCTGAGAGCTGCTGTAACATAAAACTCCCTCAGTCATCGCTGCGCGATGACTGAGGGAGTTTTTTCTTTTACCGCGTCACTTTTGCGAACTCTGCGGCAAGGGCAGCATTCACCGAGCGGACGGCATTGGCATCCGGCTTGATCTCGGCCCGGTCATAGGTGAACAGACCGTTCACCTCATCTTCCACATCCGTCAGCTGGGTGTACACCAGCGCCGAGAGTCCTTTTTTGAGCTGCGGCAGCACCGTGCCCAATTGCAGCTTTTTGCAGCGGGCGGTCAGGTCTGCGCGGCTCTTGGCCGTGCCGTAGCCGTAGGTTTTGCCCGGTGCTTCGTGCCCCGGCATGGGCCATGCAATGCCGCCGTATTCACTCAGGGCCACGGTACGGCTTCCGGGCTTTACACGCAGCGGATAGAAATAGTTGTGGATGGAGCACACATCTCCGCCGCCCTGATCATACCAACCGCTGGCCTCGTCCACAAGGCGGGTATCGTCCAGCGTGCGGATGGCCTGCACTGCCCCGGCCGCATCAAACTGACCCCAGCCTTCATTGAAGGGCACCCAGCAGCCGATGCACGGATGGCAGCGCAGGGCTTCCACGGTGGCTTGCAGCTCTTTGCGGTATGTTTCCCGGCTGGATGCTTTTCCGCGGCTCAGCAGGCCCCAGAGCGGCTCTGCGTCGGGCAGGCGGCGCACAAGGGGCTGCAGCACATTGGTCAGGTAGGTGACGAACCACAGGTTGTATCTGCTGCCGCCGTTCACCATGTCCTGCCAGACCACAAGGCCCAGCCTGTCGCAGTGGTAGTACCAGCGCTGCGGCTCGATCTTGGCGTGCTTGCGCAGCAGATTGAATCCCAGCGCTTTCACCTCGCTCAGCTCCCGCTCCACCGCCGCATCGGAAGGCGGGGTATACAGGCCCTGCGGCCAGTAGCCCTGGTCCAGCAGGCCGTTGAGCAGGATGGGCTTTCCGTTCAGGCAGAAGCGCAGCACGCCCCGCGCATCCGGCTCACAGCTCCACTTGCGCAGGGCAAAGTAGCTGTGCACGGTGTCGAACTGCTCCTCCCCTCCCTGCGTGGTGCCCACGGTCAGGTCATATAAAAACGGGGTATCCGGGCTCCACGGAAAGAAATGTTCCTCCGGGATGTTCAGCGTCACCTCGCCGTCCTGGTCCGCTTCGTCGCTGCCCCAGTCCTCGGCAATGGTCACGCCCCCGGCCCTCACCACGGCCCACAGGTTCACTGCACCTCCGGGCATGGAAGTATGGGCTTTCACGGTCACGGTGCGGGCAGCGTAGTCCGGCGTGACCGTGAGCGACTGGATGTAGTTTTCCGGCACACGCTCCAGCCAGACCGTCTGCCAGATGCCGCTCTGGGCCGGATAGAACATGCCGCCGGGCTTCAGAGTCTGCTTGCCCCGGGCCTGCGTGCTGCTGTCCGTGGGGTCCTGCACGGCCACCCACAGGCTGTTGCGGCCCGTATCGTTGAGCTGGGAAGTGATATCCAGTGTGAAGGGCCAGTAGCCGCCCCGATGGCCGCCCACCAGATGGCCGTTCACCTGCACCGCACAGGCATCGTCCACTGCGCCGAAGTGCAGCAGCACCCGACCCCCTTCTCCCGGAGGGGGAGCAAAGGTGCAGTGGTAGTGCAGCCACTGGCCGGGCTGCAGGGTGCGGCCCACGCCGGAGGCCTTTGTTTCCGGAGAGTAGGGCACCAGAATGCTGCCGTCCCACGCAGCGGGGTATTCTGCTGTCTGAGTAATGGCGTACTTCCACAGGCCGTTCAGGTTCTCATAGCTGTCCCGGCGCATAGCCGGGCGAGGATATTCCGGGAGTGGGTGCATGGTTTCACCGCCTTTGATTTGTTGGTTTCATTCTAGCACAGGGCGGGTGGCTTGTATAGACTGAGCAGCAACGATTTGGAATTGCCGCCGCGTTCGCTTTGGACGAGTTGTGGCACCCAGCGTCTGCTGCGGTCCTTGAGCGGGCCTTGCATCCTGCTGGCCACGGCCCCACGCGATTACGCTCTGCACCGGAAGCATTTTCCACATACAAAAAGGCTGCTGCACCAAATGGCGCAGCAGCCTTTGCTTTTGCAATGATAAAACAGAAAACCTGAAGTCAGAGCTTACTCTTCGTCCTCGCCCTCATCATCTTCGTCATCATCGTCCTCTTTCGGCTTATAGAAGATGCCGCTCAGGAGGATGCTGATGAAGTACAGCAGCACCATGGGGCCGGCCACCATGCACTGAGACACGATATCCGGCGGGGTGACAACGGCCGCGATGAAGAAGATGATCACGATGGCAACGCCGCGCACCTGCTTGAGCAGCTGCGGGTTGATAATGCCCATCTTGGACAGGATGATGGTGATCAGAGGCATCTCAAACACGCAGCCAAAAATGATGAACATGGTCAAGCAGAGGTTGACATAGCTCTCGATACTGGTGGTGGTCTGGATGTACTCGGCACCCTCGATGCCGGTGCTGAGGAAACGCAGCATGAAGGGCATCATGAGCTTGTAGGCGAACAGCACGCCCACGCAGAACAGGATAAGACCCAGCAGCATGACCAGCTTGAAGAAGGTGCTCTCGCTCCTTTTCAGACCCGGCCTTGCAAATGCATAGATGTGGTAGAACGCCACCGGCACAGTGACCACCACGCCTGCCAGAATGGAGACGCGGAAATACTGCATCAGCTTTTCCTGCGGGGCAATGGAAACAAACTCGTAATAGTCGCGGCCCATGGCAGTGAGCAGATCGATCAGACGGTCGGCGTATGCCAGCGAGACCACAACACCCACCACGAACACCACCGCGCAGATGATCAGCCTGTTCCGCAGTTCTTTCAGATGGCCGGTCAGCGTCATGCTGCCGTCCTCTGCCATGACTTCGGCTTTTTTCTTTTTGCGCTTAACGTTCGTAGCCACAATTACTCCTCGTCTTCGTCCTTCTTGGAAACCTGCTTCTCGGTCTTCTCCTCGGAATCATCGGAGCCTTCCTCGTCCTCCATGCCCTTCTTGAAGCCGTTGATGGTCTTGCCGAACATCTTGCCCAGCTTCGGCAGGTTCTTGGGTCCAAAGATGACCAGAACGATGATCAGAACAATGATAAGCTCCTGAGGTCCGATTCTCATAATAATAATCTCCTTTTTACTCTTGCCGCGCCGCTCTGGCGGGCTGGATTCCAGTTTTTATCCTACAACCGCGGGCGCGGGTGTATCCATGTACTTAGACCTTTGCCTCTTCGGCAGGGGCAGCCTCCTCAGCGGGAGCAGCCTCGGCAGGGGCTTCGTTTGCAGCGGGGGCCTCCTCGGGCTTTTCCTCTGCCTTCACAGGCTCAGCGGCAGGCTCTTCCGCCTTGACGGGCTCTTCGGGCAGCTCCTCCACGGTATCCTCCAGCTCGGCCACTTCCTCGACCTCTTCGGCCTTCTTGGCTTCTTCCTTGCTGGTCTTACCAATGTTGGTAAAGCTCTTGGTGACATCCTTCATGCTGTCGTCGATGTCCTTCTTGATGTCGGTCAGGGGAGCAACGGCTTCCTTGATGGGGGCCTGGATCTCGTTCAGGGGCTCCACCACATTCTTCTGGATCTCCTCGGAAGCGGCACCGGTGTACTTCTTCAGCTCCCGCAGCATCTTGCCGAGCTTGCGGGCATACTCGGGCAGCTTATCGGGGCCGATGACCACGAAAGCCACGATGGCCACCAGGATCAGCTCTGTAAAACCAATTTTCATAGCGTTCCAATTCCTTTCCTCTCACACAACAGGCATCCTTTGCGGCCTGCCGTGCTGTTACTGCACAGGGGATGCGGCGCGGTGTGCGCCCTTGTTGCCCTATGTATACCGGAAGTGTGTGAACTTCAAATGAACTTATTTTGAACAGTATATGAACAAAAGTGATTTCATGTTCATTTATATAACAGTTCATATACTCTGTCAGAGATATTACGTCTTGGAATCACTTGACCGGATTGGTCAGCATACCAATACCATCGATCTCGCACCGCACCACATCCCCGGGCTTGAGGAACTGCGGCGGGTCCATGCCCATGCCCACACCCGCCGGGG
>OHQO01000597.1_pt1 | contig 17204 bp, 11 predicted proteins | sample 1578051 | NCBI WGS metagenome assembly OHQO01 (sample SAMEA3879592, study PRJEB24766) | human gut metagenome | biome: human-associated habitat; feature: feces | place: USA | collected 1985/1987 | reverse complement strand
TGAATATTTATTATCGGAATACGATTAATGATAAGAAGATTAGACAAAAAATTGTTGGTTAAGTATCGAGTTGCCGAAATAGAAGTTACAGAAACGGTGCAAGATTATTCAATGAGTATTCCTGATTCATATAAGGGATTATGTAGTTACCTAAAGGCATTTTTATCCGTTTCAACAGGTCTATTTTATGGGGCAATAATTATTGCACTTTTTATATTTTATTTTTTTATCAAATAAGGAGAATGTTATGGCAAGAAAAGTTTTTGTATCATATAAATATGCTGATTCATCGGTAGCGTCAATTTCTAATGGGTACTCTTGGTACAATAAAAGTACCGTTAGAGATTATGTCGATTTAATTGAAAATAGAATGGGCAATACGAATTGTGCTTACTATAAAGGCGAAAGAAATAATCAAGATTTATCATATCTAACAGAAGATATGATTTGGGAAAAATTAAAAGACAAAATCTATGATAGTTCTGTTACTATAGTTTTAATTTCGCCGAATATGAGAGAAACATATAGATACGATGAAGATCAATGGATTCCTTGGGAGATATCATATTCTTTACGAAATCAAAGCCGTAATGGAAGAACAAGTTATAGTAATGCGTTGTTGTTTGTAATATTGCCTAATAGTTATGGCTCTTATGACTATTATCAGCCATCGTCACTATTTAAAATTATGAGAGATAATATTTCAAATAATTATGCCGAAGTTATTCAATGGAACACATTTAACAGCGATATGGAATATTACATAGAGAGAGCAGTAACAAAAAAGAACTCTGTTAGCGATTATAATATTGTTAAAACAATATAAGGATGATTTTATGTTATTTAAGAAAAAGCCGATTTCAGCAGAATATACGGTATATGGTTGTTCATTACAAATAGTAGCAAATAAAGGTGAAATACCTAAAGCAAAAATGCTATGCACAATAGAATCTGATGATACAATATTAATCGGTGATATAAGGCATTATAAATGTAAAGATTTTTGCAAGGGATATGGCACTTTGATGATGCAAAAACTTATATCTTATGCAAAAGAAAACGGATACAAAACTATTTACGGTCATTTATCGACGGTCGATTTAGACCATAAGGATAGATTGTATCATTTTTATGAAAAATTCGGGTTTGAGATTACAGAAAACGAAGAACAAAATAGTAATTTTTACGGCAAAATAACTTTAAATTTATAGGAATAAAAGGCATTCACAAATATGAAAATAAAATATTCACTGATGCTATTTTCTATAAAAACATAGAAAAGTTATTGTTTGATTATTATAGCATTGGCAATATCAAATTTTGTAAGTTGCTTAAGACTCTTTTATGTAAGGTTCGCAATTCCTCATACGAATTTGCGGCTATAAGCAAAAATAAAATTCTGAGAGATTTTTGAGAGACGCAAAGTCTGAAAAATGGCTTAAATAGGCGGTTTTAAAAAAAGATTGCGAGCCTCTGACTCCGTCATTTAAGGTTCGAATCCTTATACCTCTGCCAAAGAAATTAAGGATTCAAAGAATACTTATTACGAGCGAAGCGAGTAACAAGGTTATCGGGACCCATTCAAAATCTGTGATTTTGTAAATGGGTGATGTTCTTATTACGGGTTTATAATGCAATTAAACCCGTAACATCGTTCTGTCAAGTCTTTAAGGTGGAGATTTGCAAAGCAAATACTACCGTGACATGACAGGTTGATATAATCTGCCAATACCTTGGAACATTCGTGTTCCGAGGCTTTTTTATGCCCGAATACTGCTTTTTACGGCGGTATTCGGGCAGAGCTTCTGCGTTCTTTGCAAAATTTCTTGAATATTTTTCAAGGTGTACTCGGGCGGAAGTCCTATGCCGATGTCGTTTGTTCCGATTAAAATCACAAGATTTTTCGGGCTTATGTTCAAGGCGTTACATTCGAGCCTTTCCAACAATCTGTCACTTGTGTCACCGCTGATTCCACGGTTGTAAACTGCCTGCCCCGTTGTTTGCGAAAAGGCATAAAACAGCTTATAGCTATTGAATATTTCCGTGATTGAGTCGCCGAACAGCACCGTTTGTCCGTGCCGGGCGTACTTCTCATTCAAAAAAACAAGATTCTTTTTTTCGTCTGCTTTACATAGTCGTAAGCCGTTTTTTCTGAAAGTTCTTGTTCATTTGCTTCTCTGCGAAATTAGGTTTATCTGTCGCTGTCAACGGCAAACAATCCCGCACCGATTGCGCCGCAAAATTCAGGCTTATCGGATATGAAAATCTTTGTGTTCAACCGCTTTTGCAACACTTTTTTCAAAAACATGTTTTCGGGCAGATGAAATAGTCCCCCTTGGCTTGCAACTAAACCTAAAAATCGCATAATTTATAAGGCTTCTGCCCTGTTTTGGGCAGAAGCCTTTTTGCATATTTAATAAGATTTTCTTCTTCGTGTAATATTAAATGTGTCGGCTGTAAAAATAACATAAATTTAATTGGATTTTCATTGACAAATACAACACCTTACAATATAATAAAAGCAAATATATAGCTTATAAAGGAGGTTCCTTAATGACGAAAAAAATAACGGCAATATTCTTGGCATTGTGCATGGCAATTTCCGTTTTGCCGATGACCATTCAGGCGGCATCAAAGCCCGATATTAAAGTTGGCGACTATGTTAAAATGGGCGCGTATAACAATGCCTCAATTCTTTGGCGATGTGTAAGCATTGACAATAACGGACCGCTTATGCTTGCAGACAAAATTGTTGACACCCTTGCATATGATGCCAAAACAAATGACAACAGCAATTCAAAATCACACAGCAGAAGCTATAAGCGTGATGATTACGGTTCTAACTATTGGAAAGACAGCAATATGCGTTCTTGGTTAAATTCGACCGCAGCTGAAGGCAAAGTCGATTGGCTTTGCGGCAACCCTCCGAAAGACGGATATGTAAGCGGTGTGGGAGCGTACAACGAAAAAGCGGGTTTTCTCAACGCTTTTTCAAAATCTGAAATTGCGGCAATGAAAACCGTTACCCAGCGTTCTCTCGTTTCTCATCCCGAATACAACAAGGGCATAGTTGATGGAGACGCAAATTCGGATTTGTTATACTACACCGATATTTCGGAAGCGGTGGCAAACTACGACAGTTCATATTTTGAAACTACAACCGAAAAGGTTTTTCTTCTTGATGTAAAGCAGGCTAATGCCGTGTGGAAAAATCTCAAAGGTTATTATGTTGCGTATAATAATGACGGTATGGCTTGGCCTTATTGGCTTCGCACTCCTGTTACCGATTGCAATCACGATATGCGTTATATCAGTTCATCGGGTCAGGTCGGTCGTTATGCTCCGTGGTATTCCGATTTGGGCGTAAGACCTGCATTTTATCTCGATTCCGAATATTTTGTTACAACTTCCGGCAGCGGCTCACAAAGCAGTCCTTATATCGGCTCTGCTCCAAATAAGCAAGAGGATGATTATACAATTTCGGAACCTGCCGAGGACGCAAATCCCGATTGGAATGTCAGCACCGAGCAAAGCATTCAGCTCACCCTCGGCCCGTGGTATTCAAATGACAGAAAATATTCTAATCCTACCATCCCTGTTTATACCATCCAAAAAACACGCAGCGACACGGAAAATATGGTTGTTGTCGTTTGCGGCGAGGGATACACAAAAAGTCAGCAGGGCAAATTCATCAATGATGTCAAACGACTTTGGCAGGACGCTATGAAATATGAACCGTATCGCAGTTATGCCGACAGATTCAATGTTTACGCTCTTTGCACAGCTTCCGAATCGACTTTTGACAATGGTGGAAGCACCTTCTTTGATGTTATAGTCGACAAATATAATTCGCCTGTTATTTCTAATAATCTCCACGGAAGTCAGTGGAAAAATCATATTTTTGAGAGATGTATCGGTCCTGAATTTATCGAGAAAATTCACGATGCTCATATCAAAAAAAAGTGTGATCCAAACACAATTCCGTCCGGTTCGGAATATGAGCCTTATTATTATGTTCACGATTATATTGCTCAGTTCGCTATGGTTGTAAACACAAAATCAGATTTCGGCGGTGCTTATAATAACCGTGAATACGGCTTCCATTATTTCATTTCGCCATCAGACAGTTATCGTGCGTCAAAAACTTTTGCACACGAGTTTGGACACGGTTTGCTCGGTCTCGGTGATGAATACAGTAACGGATATTTGCTTGACGATAAGGAACTTAAATCACTCAATCTTTCCTCGGTTGAAGACCCGGAAAAGATAAAATGGCGACAGCTTTTGGGTTTTAGAAACACCTATACCTGCCGCAATGCTTACGGCTCAAAAATGCTTGTTTCAAGTTATGAGTGCATAATGAGAGACACAAACTATCAATTCTGTGAGGTTTGCCGTTTGCAGGGCTTCAAGCGAATGTCTCAGCTTGTTAAGGATGTAGACCTTTATGTTGCAACTCCCGAGGTTAAGGAATATACGGGTGCTTATTCAAAGCCGTCTGATTTTACCGACCTTGAAACAAGTTCATATTATAATTACACATATAATCGCAATGACCGACTTTTGAGCGGCAACAGCAAAAGCAGATTTAATACTAATATGAACGGTAAAAAAATCGAGCTTAGAACTGTTATTCAAAACATTTCAGATAAAAATGCACGACAATTAAAATTCAAAATGTGGATTAAGCACTCCGACGGAAGCGTTGCGACCGATTCATCGGGGAATCCGCTTCAAACAGTACAAACCTTTGACATTCCTGTTTGGAATGATAAGGCAAATTTCTGGCCGCTCGGTGCTTTGGATCACATCAAAAGCGACTTTAATTCAGGCTTAAAGAGTTGCTCGCTTATTTATCAAATTCCGTCTGATGCACAGCTTAAGAGCGGCGATACCGTGGCATTTCAGGTGCTCGATGAAAACGGAAATGTGCTTGCAGACGACAATACGGAAACACAGCGCTACACAACCGTTTCAATTCAGTATAAATTTGAGGACGGCTCTGAAATTCCAAACACTGCCGGCGGAACATTTACCGTGCCATACGGCACAAAGCTTGATTTAACACCGGCAAAAACACTTTATGATTATGAATTTATAAAGGTTGACGGCTTGAATAAGCCTATTGTTTCGGACGGAACGGTTGTTACATATTATTACAAAAATAAAAACGAAGAACACACTCACAATCTGACTTTGGTTGCTGCGAAAGCTGCCACCTGCACTACTGCGGGCAATTCCGCATACTACACCTGCGATGGCTGTGACAAGTGGTTCGCAGATGCAACAGGATCGGTAGAAATTACCGATAAAACAAGCGTAGAGATTGCACCTCTCAATCACGATTGGAACGCACCTGCTTACACTTGGAATGCAGACAACACCGTTTGCACAGCAACACGCACCTGTAAGCGTGATGCAGGTCATAAGGAAACTGCAACTGCTACTGTAACAAGCGCACAGACAAAGGCTCCGACCTGCACAGCAAAGGGCGAAACAACCTATACAGCAGCCTTTACTGAAGCTTGGGCAAATACACAGACCAAGACTGTTGACAATATCGCAGCTCTCGGTCACGATTGGAGTACCGCTTGGACCGGCGACAGCACAGGTCACTGGCATAAATGTACTCGCTGCGATGCTACAACAACCAAAGCGGCTCACGATTACGGTTCTGACAATGTTTGCGACACCTGCGGATATAACAAAACTGTACCGCACACTCACAATCTGACTTTGGTTGCTGCGAAAGCTGCCACCTGCACAGAGGGCGGTAAGGAAGCATACTACAAGTGCGAAGGTTGTGGCAAGTTCTATGAAGATGTACTCGGTACAAAGGAAATAACCGACCTTGCATCTTGGGGCAATATTGCTAAGATTGCCCACACCACAAAGCAAACCGTAACAAAGGCAACCCCAACAGCAAACGGCGAGATAGTAAATTACTGTTCGGTATGTAAGAAAACTCTTTCAACAACAGTAATTCCAAATGCATCAAGCATAAAGCTTAAAGCAACATCATTAACATATAACGGAAAGGTTAGAACACCTAAGGTTATTGTTAAGGACAGAACAGGAAAGACACTTGTTAAGAATACTGACTATACTGTGTCTTATGCAAAAGGCAGAAAGTATGTTGGCAAGTACGCAGTAAAGATTACCTTTAAGGGTAAATACAGCGGAACAAAGACGCTTTATTTCACAATCAAGCCAAAGGCAACAAGTATTTCCTCACTTACAGCAGGTTCAAAGAAGTTTACAGTAAAGTGGAAGAAGCAGGCTACACAGACAACAGGCTATCAGGTACAGTACAGTACCTCAAGTAAATTCAGCAAGGCTAAGACCGTAACAGTAGGCAAGAATACAACAGTATCAAAGAAAATTTCAAAGCTTTCGGGCAAGAAAAAATATTATGTAAGAGTTCGCACCTATAAGACAGTTAAGATTAACGGCAAATCCATAAGGATTTATTCAGGCTGGTCAAAAGCTAAGACTGTTACAACAAAGAAATAACAGATAGCTAACCATTTAAGGATGGCGGTAGCGGAGCTTCCGCTGCCGCCTTTTCCTTACGAAAAGGATTTCTTCGGAAGTCCCTTTCCGAAAGGCGGCAAAAAAAGCGCTTTGCCGATTTTCGGAAAGAAATCGAACAAGGAGAAATCAAATGGACGAACAAGAAAAAGAAATTGAAGAAATACTCAGAACATTTGACAAAGCACCTTCGCCTTCGTCAGAGAATAGTGTTCAAAATCATTTTAGTGCGATTGGGGGCATTTATGACTGAGACTTTTGAGAGACATCGCTCAAATCAAAATCGTAACACGAATTGAAATGAGCAAAACTCCGAGCGAATACAGAAAATCATATTTATAACCGTTGACTTTATAAAAGCTCGGGTGTATAATCAAAAAAAATAAAGCTGTCTCGGCTGATGAAGACTATAAATTTTGCTGTTTCTGAACACAACAGCAGAGTTTACAGTCTTATTTTTTTGCAGGTGATAATATGAAATTTAAAAAATATGCAACAAAAACGCTGATGATCGTTATCGGATCAATAATATCCGCATACGGAATTACGCTTGCAATAGGCGCAGGTTTCGGCGGCGCAACACTTGCGATATTGTGGCAAGGGCTGACGAATGTGACAGGTATGTCAATCGGCACATCGTCGCTTGTTGTGGCTGTGGCAATGATAATTTTTGCCCTTTTCTATGACAGAAAACAAATCAATATCGGCACAATTCTTTACCAAATCATTTACAGTTTTTTCGTAGATGTATTCACAAAAATTCAGCATTATACAGATATTAAAGCACTTAATTTTGTTATAATGCTGCTTGGCATTGCTATATTTTCGTTCGGAACGGGGATTTACTCCGCCGCTGATTTCGGCAGGGGCTCATATGAAGCAGTCACATTTTCGCTTGCCGAAAAAAACGGGTGGAAAATCAAAATCGTACGAAATGGTAATTATCGGCGTTTTGCTCGGCGGTAAATTCGGAATTTGCACAATTGCCACCGTTTTGCTCTCCGGTCCGATAATTCAGGCAACCGTAAGCACTGTTAAGAAATCAAAGATTTTAAAAAACATTTCTTAAAATTCTCATACAAGCCTAAAAGTGATAAGACATACAAAAAGGATGGAATTCGATTTGAACAAGTCCGTAAAAAATGGACAATAGAAAAAACAGACCCCCTATGGTAGAATGTAATAAACTACCATAGGGGGAATTTTTATGCCACGAAAATATAGACATATAAGTGATTACGAAAAAGAAATCATAAAAATGTATGAGCAGGGTATCTCCTTTATTTTACTAATGTAAATGGTGCATATAGTGTTTTTTTTGCTGTAAATACCACTAATCTATATTCACCTGGTGTTACTTTTGGTTTAATATCAGCGAGCCTAACAGTATATCGGGAAGAATTCGGTTCAGTAGTGTTTCCCTCCTCAGCACATAGCATCCATTGGGCTATGTCAAGGCGGTTTGAATTATAATAAAGTCTAACCCAATTATCATCAATTTTTTTTCTATAAAAGGAATTTCATAAAAATAAAATGCTTTGCCAACATTATTATCTTGAACTGTACAAATAATCTGCTCTGAATCTACAGAATATGAATCCTTTTCCATTTTTACTATTATATTATCATAGGATGAGTCCACTTCCACATCCAAAAAATTTTGAATTTCTTGATCTTCAGATTTTATTGGTTCAGGATCAGAATTTCCCTCTATTAGGGAAGTGTTTGAATTACAACCAGATAAACATATTACGCTCACAAAAAATAAGATAAACAGAATTCTTTTTTTCACTGGTATTACTCCTTTGCTGTAAAATAGTTAAATCATATTTAATTACGAATAAAAAACATTGGTAGCACTTCTTCCTGTTGTCATCCATTCGTGTGTGCTTTTCGTACTTTACGAATACATATTCGTTGTTGAGTTCTTTTGCTTTATGTTCCTTTAATGCATCTAAAAGTACAGGCGGAATTGGTATCTTTCGTCCTGTTCCTGCTTTCGTTTTGGATTTGCCGACTGTTAGAATTGCGTTTTCAAAGTCTATCCAATCCCACTTCATTCTTCGGATTTCTATCGGTCGAAGTCCGCAGCATAACATCGTAAGCACCATTGTTCCGGCATAGTGCTTTGGTATGGTTTCAAGTATCATTCGGCGTTCATCATCAGTGATTGGTCTGTGCTTGTTCTCGTACACAGGCACCCTCCCCTTTTTGCAAAAATGCATAGAACTCTAATACAAGTGTACCACACCCGACCGTCTTTTGCAACACAGCATTAGCACACAGGATGCAAAAGCGACGCACCGTTTGGTGCGCCGCTGCGTAGAGTCCTATTTACCTGTCAAATCGGCGACAATCCTAGCGCCAAACGCCGGCGCATCCTCCATAACGAACCGCTTCTCCCGGGCGTTTATATTTACACATTTCCGCATAAATGGCAAATAAATTCAGCTTACCTATCTAAATACTTTGCGATAAAATCCTCGACTGTACGCCAATACAGCGTGGGCGCAACAGAAGACGAGAGCGCATGGCCTGCGCCTTCTACGATAAGTTTCTCTTTTTCGCAGGCTGCAGCCGCATACAATTCGCCCAGCATACTGTACGGCACAAGCTCATCCGACGAGCCGTGAATAAACAGCGTTGGTATGCGGCTCTTTTTCACCTGCGCAAGGGCGCTGGCCTGCTTAAAATCATACCCGTCACGAATCTTTGACAATACCGATGTGGCGTTGAGCACGGGGAACCACGGAATATGCAGGGCATCCGCCTCCCGTTGGAACTCATCCCATTCCGACGTGTAGCCGCAATCTGCAATAACAGCCTTCACATTTCCGGGTAAATCTTCACCTGACACCATCAAAACCGTTGCCGCCCCCATGGATACACCATGCAGAACGATCCGGGCGTTCGGCTCCCATGAAAGGATCCGGTTTATCCACTTTATAATATCCACACGCTCCGGCCAGCCCATACCGATTTTTGTTCCCTCGCTGTCGCCGTGGGCTCTTGCATCTACTGCCAAAACATTATAACCAAGCGTGTAAAATTTATGAACAAATCCGGCCATATGCTTGGCCTTGCTTGTGTAGCCGTGGCATACGAGAACATATTTTGTGCCGGTATTTTTGAACCGTTTTCCGTGCAGGCGCAGCGAATCAGACAGAATATACACATCCTCTCCGTGTGTAGCATACCATTCTTTAATTTCCGGCGTGCCTGTCATACCGCTGTATTTTGCACTTGCTTCCTCTTCATTGCCGGCAGTATTCGTGGCTTTTTGAACCAAGTTGTTGAGTTTGCTCATATGGATAGGCGATTTCGTGTTGATTGAGATATCATAGAATATTTCCGCTGCCGTTGCAGTTAAAGCTGCCAGCCCACAAAGCGCGCCAAAAGCTATACCTATATTCTTTCTATTCATAAAAATCTCCTCCTGTCGTCAAAAGCATAACATTGTCGCAAAATGTCATTTTGCAATCTGAAGCTGTTTTGTGCGCGCCCCGGCTGTCTTTACAATACCAAAGCGCTCTGTGTATATCAAATCACATTTTTGGACGGATGTCAATAAAACCGCTGCCACATTTTGCAAGAAAAAGATAAGGATTCGAAGAATCGTTATTACGAGCGAAGCGAGTAACAAGGTTATCAAGACCCATTCAAAATCTGTGATTTTGTAAATGGGTGATGTTCTTATTATGGGTTTATAATGCAATTAAACCCGTAACATCGTTCTGTCAAGTCTTTAAGGTGGAGATTTGCAAAGCAAATACTACCGTGACATGACAGGTTGATATAATCTGCCAATACCTTGGAACATTCGTGTTCCGAGGCTTTTTTATGCCCGAATACTGCTTTTTACGGCGGTATTCGGGCAGAGCTTCTGCGTTCTTTGCAAAATTTCTTGAATATTTTTCAAGGTGTACTCGGGCGGAAGTCCTATGCCGATGTCGTTTGTTCCGATTAAAATCACAAGATTTTTCGGGCTTATGTTCAAGGCGTTACATTCGAGCCTTTCCAACAATCTGTCACTTGTGTCACCGCTGATTCCACGGTTGTAAACTGCCTGCCCCGTTGTTTGCGAAAAGGCATAAAACAGCTTATAGCTATTGAATATTTCCGTGATTGAGTCGCCGAACAGCACCGTTTGTCCGTGCCGGGCGTACTTCTCATTCAAAAAAACAAGATTCTTTTTTTCGTCTGCTTTACATAGTCGTAAGCCGTTTTTTCTGAAAGTTCTTGTTCATTTGCTTCTCTGCGAAATTAGGTTTATCTGTCGCTGTCAACGGCAAACAATCCCGCACCGATTGCGCCGCAAAATTCAGGCTTATCGGATATGAAAATCTTTGTGTTCAACCGCTTTTGCAACACTTTTTTCAAAAACATGTTTTCGGGCAGATGAAATAGTCCCCCTTGGCTTGCAACTAAACCTAAAAATCGCATAATTTATAAGGCTTCTGCCCTGTTTTGGGCAGAAGCCTTTTTGCATATTTAATAAGATTTTCTTCTTCGTGTAATATTAAATGTGTCGGCTGTAAAAATAACATAAATTTAATTGGATTTTCATTGACAAATACAACACCTTACAATATAATAAAAGCAAATATATAGCTTATAAAGGAGGTTCCTTAATGACGAAAAAAATAACGGCAATATTCTTGGCATTGTGCATGGCAATTTCCGTTTTGCCGATGACCATTCAGGCGGCATCAAAGCCCGATATTAAAGTTGGCGACTATGTTAAAATGGGCGCGTATAACAATGCCTCAATTCTTTGGCGATGTGTAAGCATTGACAATAACGGACCGCTTATGCTTGCAGACAAAATTGTTGACACCCTTGCATATGATGCCAAAACAAATGACAACAGCAATTCAAAATCACACAGCAGAAGCTATAAGCGTGATGATTACGGTTCTAACTATTGGAAAGACAGCAATATGCGTTCTTGGTTAAATTCGACCGCAGCTGAAGGCAAAGTCGATTGGCTTTGCGGCAACCCTCCGAAAGACGGATATGTAAGCGGTGTGGGAGCGTACAACGAAAAAGCGGGTTTTCTCAACGCTTTTTCAAAATCTGAAATTGCGGCAATGAAAACCGTTACCCAGCGTTCTCTCGTTTCTCATCCCGAATACAACAAGGGCATAGTTGATGGAGACGCAAATTCGGATTTGTTATACTACACCGATATTTCGGAAGCGGTGGCAAACTACGACAGTTCATATTTTGAAACTACAACCGAAAAGGTTTTTCTTCTTGATGTAAAGCAGGCTAATGCCGTGTGGAAAAATCTCAAAGGTTATTATGTTGCGTATAATAATGACGGTATGGCTTGGCCTTATTGGCTTCGCACTCCTGTTACCGATTGCAATCACGATATGCGTTATATCAGTTCATCGGGTCAGGTCGGTCGTTATGCTCCGTGGTATTCCGATTTGGGCGTAAGACCTGCATTTTATCTCGATTCCGAATATTTTGTTACAACTTCCGGCAGCGGCTCACAAAGCAGTCCTTATATCGGCTCTGCTCCAAATAAGCAAGAGGATGATTATACAATTTCGGAACCTGCCGAGGACGCAAATCCCGATTGGAATGTCAGCACCGAGCAAAGCATTCAGCTCACCCTCGGCCCGTGGTATTCAAATGACAGAAAATATTCTAATCCTACCATCCCTGTTTATACCATCCAAAAAACACGCAGCGACACGGAAAATATGGTTGTTGTCGTTTGCGGCGAGGGATACACAAAAAGTCAGCAGGGCAAATTCATCAATGATGTCAAACGACTTTGGCAGGACGCTATGAAATATGAACCGTATCGCAGTTATGCCGACAGATTCAATGTTTACGCTCTTTGCACAGCTTCCGAATCGACTTTTGACAATGGTGGAAGCACCTTCTTTGATGTTATAGTCGACAAATATAATTCGCCTGTTATTTCTAATAATCTCCACGGAAGTCAGTGGAAAAATCATATTTTTGAGAGATGTATCGGTCCTGAATTTATCGAGAAAATTCACGATGCTCATATCAAAAAAAAGTGTGATCCAAACACAATTCCGTCCGGTTCGGAATATGAGCCTTATTATTATGTTCACGATTATATTGCTCAGTTCGCTATGGTTGTAAACACAAAATCAGATTTCGGCGGTGCTTATAATAACCGTGAATACGGCTTCCATTATTTCATTTCGCCATCAGACAGTTATCGTGCGTCAAAAACTTTTGCACACGAGTTTGGACACGGTTTGCTCGGTCTCGGTGATGAATACAGTAACGGATATTTGCTTGACGATAAGGAACTTAAATCACTCAATCTTTCCTCGGTTGAAGACCCGGAAAAGATAAAATGGCGACAGCTTTTGGGTTTTAGAAACACCTATACCTGCCGCAATGCTTACGGCTCAAAAATGCTTGTTTCAAGTTATGAGTGCATAATGAGAGACACAAACTATCAATTCTGTGAGGTTTGCCGTTTGCAGGGCTTCAAGCGAATGTCTCAGCTTGTTAAGGATGTAGACCTTTATGTTGCAACTCCCGAGGTTAAGGAATATACGGGTGCTTATTCAAAGCCGTCTGATTTTACCGACCTTGAAACAAGTTCATATTATAATTACACATATAATCGCAATGACCGACTTTTGAGCGGCAACAGCAAAAGCAGATTTAATACTAATATGAACGGTAAAAAAATCGAGCTTAGAACTGTTATTCAAAACATTTCAGATAAAAATGCACGACAATTAAAATTCAAAATGTGGATTAAGCACTCCGACGGAAGCGTTGCGACCGATTCATCGGGGAATCCGCTTCAAACAGTACAAACCTTTGACATTCCTGTTTGGAATGATAAGGCAAATTTCTGGCCGCTCGGTGCTTTGGATCACATCAAAAGCGACTTTAATTCAGGCTTAAAGAGTTGCTCGCTTATTTATCAAATTCCGTCTGATGCACAGCTTAAGAGCGGCGATACCGTGGCATTTCAGGTGCTCGATGAAAACGGAAATGTGCTTGCAGACGACAATACGGAAACACAGCGCTACACAACCGTTTCAATTCAGTATAAATTTGAGGACGGCTCTGAAATTCCAAACACTGCCGGCGGAACATTTACCGTGCCATACGGCACAAAGCTTGATTTAACACCGGCAAAAACACTTTATGATTATGAATTTATAAAGGTTGACGGCTTGAATAAGCCTATTGTTTCGGACGGAACGGTTGTTACATATTATTACAAAAATAAAAACGAAGAACACACTCACAATCTGACTTTGGTTGCTGCGAAAGCTGCCACCTGCACTACTGCGGGCAATTCCGCATACTACACCTGCGATGGCTGTGACAAGTGGTTCGCAGATGCAACAGGATCGGTAGAAATTACCGATAAAACAAGCGTAGAGATTGCACCTCTCAATCACGATTGGAACGCACCTGCTTACACTTGGAATGCAGACAACACCGTTTGCACAGCAACACGCACCTGTAAGCGTGATGCAGGTCATAAGGAAACTGCAACTGCTACTGTAACAAGCGCACAGACAAAGGCTCCGACCTGCACAGCAAAGGGCGAAACAACCTATACAGCAGCCTTTACTGAAGCTTGGGCAAATACACAGACCAAGACTGTTGACAATATCGCAGCTCTCGGTCACGATTGGAGTACCGCTTGGACCGGCGACAGCACAGGTCACTGGCATAAATGTACTCGCTGCGATGCTACAACAACCAAAGCGGCTCACGATTACGGTTCTGACAATGTTTGCGACACCTGCGGATATAACAAAACTGTACCGCACACTCACAATCTGACTTTGGTTGCTGCGAAAGCTGCCACCTGCACAGAGGGCGGTAAGGAAGCATACTACAAGTGCGAAGGTTGTGGCAAGTTCTATGAAGATGTACTCGGTACAAAGGAAATAACCGACCTTGCATCTTGGGGCAATATTGCTAAGATTGCCCACACCACAAAGCAAACCGTAACAAAGGCAACCCCAACAGCAAACGGCGAGATAGTAAATTACTGTTCGGTATGTAAGAAAACTCTTTCAACAACAGTAATTCCAAATGCATCAAGCATAAAGCTTAAAGCAACATCATTAACATATAACGGAAAGGTTAGAACACCTAAGGTTATTGTTAAGGACAGAACAGGAAAGACACTTGTTAAGAATACTGACTATACTGTGTCTTATGCAAAAGGCAGAAAGTATGTTGGCAAGTACGCAGTAAAGATTACCTTTAAGGGTAAATACAGCGGAACAAAGACGCTTTATTTCACAATCAAGCCAAAGGCAACAAGTATTTCCTCACTTACAGCAGGTTCAAAGAAGTTTACAGTAAAGTGGAAGAAGCAGGCTACACAGACAACAGGCTATCAGGTACAGTACAGTACCTCAAGTAAATTCAGCAAGGCTAAGACCGTAACAGTAGGCAAGAATACAACAGTATCAAAGAAAATTTCAAAGCTTTCGGGCAAGAAAAAATATTATGTAAGAGTTCGCACCTATAAGACAGTTAAGATTAACGGCAAATCCATAAGGATTTATTCAGGCTGGTCAAAAGCTAAGACTGTTACAACAAAGAAATAACAGATAGCTAACCATTTAAGGATGGCGGTAGCGGAGCTTCCGCTGCCGCCTTTTCCTTACGAAAAGGATTTCTTCGGAAGTCCCTTTCCGAAAGGCGGCAAAAAAAGCGCTTTGCCGATTTTCGGAAAGAAATCGAACAAGGAGAAATCAAATGGACGAACAAGAAAAAGAAATTGAAGAAATACTCAGAACATTTGACAAAGCACCTTCGCCTTCGTCAGAGAATAGTGTTCAAAATCATTTTAGTGCGATTGGGGGCATTTATGACTGAGACTTTTGAGAGACATCGCTCAAATCAAAATCGTAACACGAATTAAAATGAGCAAAAAAATTGAGAGACATTTCAAAAAATAATGAGGGCTTAAAGAAGACTAAGTTTACGTTTCCTTGGGTTTTATAGACAAATCCATTAAATTCAAGATATTCTTGCCATTCGGTGTTATTAAAAACCATATCTTCTTTTAGTTTTGTATTTAGTAATATCGAAATGATTTTATCTTTTTCAATATCGCTGACAATTATTAAAACAGTACCTGTTGGCATTTCAAAATCTTTAGAAATATCATATATTTCACATATACTTTTCATCTATATTCTCCTTGATTTTTGATTTGTGAATTTTCAAAAATCAAGAATTATGGATATTTAGCTATGTAACATAACCACATAAAACTAAAAATGAATAAAAAAAATACGCCTTGTGAAAATTCATCAGGTGTATAGCTTATTTATATGTGATTTTAATATTGTCTATATCTTGCCATAAAAGCTTTTGACCACAGCTGGAGCAGTGATTTGTATATTCTCGCTCTATCGCTTTATGACATCTCGGACAAACTGAAAACATCAAATTAGCTTTTGATATGTAAATAGCTTGTTCAATTTTCATAGGCGTTCTGTATTTACATTTTCCTATTTTGCAACGAGTAAGAGCAAGCCCTCTATGCCGGAGAGCTTGCTCTTTTTTCGTTGTACACCTTTTTAATTTTACCTGTGCCAATTAGTACACCTTCAAGTATTAAACTTGCACAACACGGTGCAAATACAACATTAAATTTAAAAATAAATGATACGATTATCGCAACAATAATCAGCGATAATATTATCCAAGATATTTTGCGAAAATATTTATATTCCTTGTCATTTAAAGGCTTTTCCGGTGTATCAAGCGGACAAAGAATGAATATTAAAACAGCAAATACTAAAGATATACTAAGTAATGCAATTCTAATATCGTACATTTTTGATAACTTGATAAGCACTATACAGCATAAAATTGATAAAGTAGATAATATTTCGCATCTTGTTTCAGTCTTGGCATGATAGCCACCAGCATATCTTCTTATAAACTGAAAAGCAATATAGAAGATAACACTTTCAAAAACTGATTTAAATATGGATCCTAAAATAATTGCAATTATTAAATATAGTATCTGCGAAAGTAAAACAAAGAATCCATATTTGTACAGTTCTTGTTCATCATCTGATATGTCGTGTTGACAATACAAACAATCAACTAATTTTTCTGCAAATTTCGAAATCATTAATCAATGTGCTTTTTGAATTTGTCAAGAGAAGCCGGTGCTTTAGGCTGATATATGGCTGTACAAGTAGTCGAATTTGCATCTCTTTTTAATGATGAAATTGCAAGATTTTTTGATGTACTAAGTAAAGCTTTTTTGATTTTGTTCACGAAAATTCCTCCTTTTTGTTTAAAATATCATTTTTTTATATTAGTTTCAAGTAAAAAAACAAAAAACAAATCTAAACTGTTAAATTGCAAAAATTCATATAATTTTGGTAAATACAAATAAATTTTACCTTCGCTACCAAAATATTGTGATTTACCATTCTGTTTGGTGTATGTAATGGTTTAAAAATGTTAGCATAAATAAAAGAGGTGTTAATATGACTTATAATAAAGAATATATTGGAGAAAGAATTCAACGCAAAAGAAATTCCTTAAATATAACGCAAGAACAACTTGCTGAAATGATAAATACTTCCAAAAATACAATATCAAATGTTGAAAGAGGTGAAAATCCGCCAAGTGTAGAATTTATTGTTAATATTTGCAATGTA